>Ga0210006_1001545_pt1 | contig 15809 bp, 14 predicted proteins | sample CryGey02umfilter_2_FD_185452 | JGI IMG/M metagenome (GOLD analysis project Ga0210006, IMG submission 185452) | Groundwater microbial communities from aquifer in Utah, USA - Crystal Geyser 4/10/14 0.2 um filter (SPAdes) (version 3) | ecosystem: Environmental > Aquatic > Deep subsurface >... | reverse complement strand
CAAGGTGGTGCACTCGACCACTATGCGAACTCTCCATTCTTTAGTCAAAAGTCAGAAAGTTATACCTTTAGACACCCTACTTTGTTGACTAAACGCTGATATTCTACCCGATTTAAACAAAAAAGTCAAAGGCCGAAATGACTTTTGACTTTATGGACTTTATAAACTTTACATACTTTATAGACTATTAGACTACCTTCTAAAATCTGTAATCAACTCCATCGCACTCTCCACACTATCCACTATCTGATAAATTTCATCATCTTCATCCCCTGTGGTCTCAAACTCGTGCACAAAAATTTCTTTGATGAAAGCGTGAAGTGGCCCCCAGAAATCATGGCCAAATAGAATTACAGGAATACGCTCCATCTTCTTAGTTTGAATAAGAGTCAAAACTTCAAAAAGCTGATGCATCGTGCCAAAACCACCAGGAAAAAATACAAAAGCTTTTGAAGGAGCAGTGATAATAAGTTTGCGAGTAAAAGGAAAATTGAAACTAATTGCCTTCTTAACATAAGCATTATAACTTTCTTTGACACCATGTTTCATACTAATCCCAATGGAATTTCCACCCATTTCAAAAGCACCTTTATTGGCTGCTTCCATAATTCCTGTACCACCACCAGTCACTGTGGTAAACTTATTTTTAGCCAAGGCCTTGCCTAATTCATAGGCAGACTCATAATATGAAGAATCTTTACTCATTGAACGAGTTCCTAAAACTGTCACATTCTCTATCATACCTGTCAAAAATTCAAAACCTTCCACCAGCTCAGCCATAATTTTGAAAATCTTCCAGTCAGTACCACCATCTGCACATTTGAAATTAGTAGGATCAAGTTCACAGATATCTATAGGCTCTTCTATATCTTTGATAAATTCAAAAGCTTCCTGCGCTGTCTCAACCACATGCCAACGTTTTATTTCTTTTTCAGTAATTGAACCAAATGGTAAAGATTTATTTTTCAAAAATTCTAAGAGAGGTTCCCAATATTCTTTGCCTACCAAGACTACTGGCGAACGTTGCATTTTGCCGAGTTCCATCAAATCTACTACTTCAAAAAATTCATCCATCGTACCAAAACCACCTGGAAAATATACAAAAGCATTAGAAGGAGAAATAAGCATCACCTTGCGAGTAAAAAAATAATAAAAAGCAGTAGAATGTTTGACATAAGGATTGATACGTTGTTCAAAAGGAAGTTGGATATTGAGTCCCACAGAATTACCCCCAGCTTCATAAGCACCTTTATTGGCAGCTTCCATAATCCCAGGACCACCACCAGTAATGGTCGTAAAACCATGCTTGCCAAGTAAACCACCCAACTCTTCAGCTACTTTGTAATATTTACTGTCAGATTTAAGACGAGCCGAACCTAGCAGTGTGACTTCATTTTTCATCTGTGAAAGAAATTGATAGCCTTCCACAAACTCCGACATAATACGAAAAATACGCCATGATTCACGATAATCTCCGCTCTCATTTAGCGCATAACTAAAATCTTTTTTAGCATCTTTTTGCATTTTTTCTATAGTCTCCTTTTTCATAATTTTTTAGTTAATCCTGAGAAATTTCGACACGAAGTAAGTCGAAATGACGTGAGGATCTGTAGACTCTGAAAAACATTGTTTCATTGCCACACTGTTTCATTGTTAATTATTTAAAAAAATATATTTTTCAAAAAATGTTTTGGTTTTTGAACTAACGAGTAAATACAATTTTATTTCATCTTTCTTAACTATAATTTCTACTACAACTTTGGACATAAAAAATCTTTAAAAACAAAAAAATACAACTTTATCCGAAAATCCGCATTATCAGTATATCCGAATATTTTAAACATTCTCCACCAAACTCGCAAAGTTAAGAAGTTTTTCTTCACCAAGTCTTGGGGCAATAATCTGCATACCAACTGGCAAATTTTTACTATCTTTACCAACAGGAATAGAAATACCTGGCAAACCAGCCACAGCAGAAGGACTGACAAAAACATCAGCCAAGTACATCGCCATAACATCATCTTTTTTGGCACCAATATCAAAAGCTGTAAAAGGTGAAGTCGGCGTAATCAGTAAATCTACTTGAGCAAAAGCTTGATTGAAATCTTCGATAATCAAAGTGCGAACCTTTTGAGCTTTACTATAATAAGCATCGTAATAACCAGATGACAAACTATAAGTACCGACCATAATACGACGCTTAACTTCTTCTGGAAACCCTGTACCACGAGACTTGGCGTAAATTTCATACAAATTTTTAGCTTCCTCATTTCTTACTCCATAACGAATACCATCGAGACGTCCAAGATTTGAACTATCTTCACTAGGTACAATAATATAATAAACTGGAATACCATATTTGGTATATGGCAAAGAAACTTCTTTGAATTCTACTTCTAACTCACTACTAGATTTTATTTTTTCAATTTTTTCTTCCACAATTTTTCTGGTTTCTTCATCCATACCTTCGGCCTCAAAATATTCTTTTGGTAAACCAATTACAAATTTATTTTTTTTATCCAAATTCTTACTATATTTTGGCACTTCGTCTGGTACTGTTGTTGCATCTTTTGCGTCTGTTCCAGCCATAACTTCCATAAGTATAGCAGTATCTTCCACAGTCTTTGTCATCGGTCCAACAGTATCAAGTGAACTCGCCATCGGCATAATACCATAGCGAGAATTACGTCCATAACTTGGACGAAGACCAACAATCCCACAAAAACTAGCTGGTTGACGAATAGAGCCACCGGTATCTTCGGCAATAGCAAAAATACACTGATGGTCAGCTACGGTAGCTGCTGAGCCACCAGAAGAGCCACCAGACACTTTGGTCAAATTATGTGGATTGGCAACTGGTCCATACATAGAATTTTCATTACTAGCACCATGCCCAAAAGCATCACAATTATTTTTGCCAAGTAAAACTGCACCTTGAGCGCGAATCTTAGCAATCACAGTAGCTTCAAAAGGTGGCACATAATTGTCTAAAATTTTGGCAGCACCTGTTGAGCGTGCGTCTAAAGTATCAACCGCATCTTTGACCGCAAAAGGAATACCAGTCAACATTTGTTGCTTTCCGTCTTCAATCATTTCATCAGCTTTCTTGGCTTCTGACAAAGCATTTTCTTCAAAAATAGAAATAAACGCATTGATATCTTTGTTTCTTTCTTTTATTCTTTCCAGACAAGCCTTAGTCAAATCTACCGAAGTAAATTCTTTATTTTTGAGACCTTCGTAAGCTCCCCTAATTGTTAGTTCGTTTAAACCTTTCATAATATTAACAATACGGATTTCCGGATAATATGGATGCTCCGGATTTTTATAAACACGTCTTTAATTATATCCGGATCATCCGTATTCCACCCAAGGCGGACAGGTATCCGAATATCAGGATTGTTATTCAAAAACGGCATCAACCTTCAAAAGATCCCCAGATTTTTCAGGAAAAAGTGCGATTAATTTTTGTCTTTTTTCTTCCGATGATTCCACGACAGTATCTTCACGAACGACATCTTCTAGTCCTGTTACTTGGGTAGTTTCCACCACTCCTTCGGTATCTACTTCACTCAACATATTGATATAATCAAAAACAGTGGACAATTGTTCACTATACATTTCTATTTTTTCATCTTCCAATTGCAGGCGAGCCAAAGTGGCTATTTGCAATACTTGTTCTTTTTCTAATTTCATAATGAATATATTATAACAATTTATAGAGCTAATTGCAAGAATGAAAAAAGAATGACAAAACTTGACTAAATTTATAGAAAAATAGTATATTATAGATAGGTCCAGTTGGTTGAATATCCACCCTTACGGTATCCATAAGATCCCTAGAGTGTATTAGCCCACCAACCAACTGGACCCACACTCAACCTAAAATTGACTTTTTCAACAAAATATAATATTATCTAACCGGCTAGCCGATAGAGAGTGAATTGCTGATTGTGCCTACGCACTCCATCAATTTACCACTGTAACTCTATCGGCCAGCCATCTTCACAAAATCAAAACATTCCTAAAATATAGGGATGTTTTTTGAACAAAAAATTTATAAAATTAAAAAGTGATCAAGTGATTAGGTGTTGAAGTGATTAAGTGATAATTTACAACAACTTCAAAAAATTTTCTTCATCCAAAATCTTCACACCTAATTCTTGAGCTTTGTCATACTTACTACCTGGATTTTCTCCTGCCACCACATAGCTTGTTTTTTTACTGACAGAACCAACTACTTGTCCGCCATTACTTTTTATTTTTTCAGTTATTTCTTCTCTTGAGAGATTTGGCAAAGTACCAGTAAGCACAAAAGTCATACCAGACAATTTATTAGAAGCTCTTTGTTTTTTGACTGTTTGAATCTTTACAGCATTTTCCAACAATTCCAAAATTAATTTTTGCTTTTCTTTATCATTGAAATATTCAAAAATAGAACTAGCCACTCTAGGACCAACATCTGACAAATTTTCCAATTCTTCTTTGGTTGCTTTCATCAGTTTGTCTAAATTCAAAAAATGTTCTGCCAATTTTTCAGCAGTCTCTTCACCCACGTGCAAAATTCCCAGAGCAAAAATAAATCTCGCCAAAGTTACTTTCTTAGAATTTTCAATAGCTTCAATAAGATTTTGAGCTGATTTGCTAGCAAAGCGTTCCAAAGCTTCCAAGTCACCAAGTTTCAAAGTAAAAATATCTGCCACATTTTTTATCAGTCCCTCATCAAGCAATTGCTCTACAATCTTTTCTCCCATACCATCAATATTGAAGGCTTTTTTGGAAACAAAGTGAATAATATTTTCCAATTCTTTGGCATAGCATTTATTATTACTACAAACAAGCGCGACACCCTCTTTGTTGTCTCCTGACAAACTATATTTTTTTATTTCCGAATGACAAACTGGACATTTTTTGGGCTGTCTGACTTTTTTTTCTTCACCTGTACGTAATTTATCCAAAACACGTATTACTTTGGGGATAATATCTCCAGCTTTTTCAACGACTACCCTATCACCAATACGCACACCCAATCTTTCAATTTCATCAAAATTGTGAAGTGTAGCATGCGTAACGGTTGTACCTGCCAATTTGACTGGTTCCATTAGAGCAACAGGCGTCAAGGCACCAGTACGCCCCACTTGCCAATAAATTTCTTTTATTTTGGTTGTCCCCTGTTCAGCTGGAAACTTGAGAGCAATTGCCCAACGAGGAGATTTACCTGTAAAACCTAATTGATTTTGATACTTTACTTGATTAATTTTTATCACCACACCATCTATCCAAAAACCAAAGTCATGTTTCTTCTTTTGTAAATCTTCATAAAATTTCCAAATTTCATCAATAGTCTTACAGACTTTCCAGTGATTGTCTATCAAAAAACCCAAAGTCTGCAAAGTACGCAGTTCTTCCTCTTGTGAATTTATTTGCAAATCACCAACATCAAAACTAGAAATATCATAAGCTGTCAAACCAAGTTTTCTTTCTGAAACAATATTTGGATCAAGTTGACGAATAGTACCTGCTGCAGCATTACGAGGATTAGCAAAAAGTGCTTCACCATTTTTCTCACGTTGTTTATTTATTTTTTCGAGCATTTCAGCAGAAAGCCAAGTTTCACCTTCTACAACTAAATCCAAAGGTTTTTTTAATTTCAAAGGTACTGAATGAATTGTCCTTACATTATTGGTAACATCTTCACCTACTTTTCCGTCCCCTCTAGTAGCAGCAGTTTTCAAAATTCCTTTTTCATAAGTCAAAACCATATGCAAACCATCAATTTTGAGTTCACAAACATAATTCAAATCTTTTGGTCTCGCACCCAATTCTTTTTCCAAAATTTTTAGATTTCTTTCTTGCCAATTTGCCAAATCTTCCCTATCAAAAGCATCATCAAAAGACCACTGTGTGACTGTGTGGGTAATTTTATTGAATTTGTCCAAAGGTTTGCCAGCCACGCGTTGGGTTGGAGAATCTGCTGTGATAATTTCTGGGTGCAACTTCTCAATCTTACGAAGTTCATCCATCAAACCATCATACATTTGATCTGTGACCTCAGGATCGTTTAACACATGATAGCGATAACGTAAATCGTCTATTTGGGCACGTAATTTTTCAATTTTTTTTAAATCTAACTTCATATCAGTGTAGTCTTAATTTGTTTTTATATTTTAATGTTTTTATGTTTTAATAAATAGAGATAAAATATATTTAACAAATAAAAACTATTATCTCTACTTTATCTCATTATCTCTATTTTATTTATATACAACGAAGAGATAAATTGAGATAAAAAATTTTCTGTGTAATCTATAAATAATCTGTGTAGTCAATGTCAAAAAATCAACCTAAAATACCACTCCAATATCTGTGTTCCAAAAAACATAGTTATAAAAGTAGCCACACTTAGATAAGTACCAAAGGCTACTTCAGTTTTCATACCCTTCTTTTTAGTCAAAACTAATATAATACTAAAAATACCACCAATTACATAAGCCAACCACAAAGCCAGTAGTAACAATTTCCAACCAAGCAATACTCCCATCAAAATACCAATCCTAATATCTCCGCCACCAATCCATTTACCTTTGGAGACTACAAATTGTAACAAGAAAAATCCACCACCAATCACAGCACCAAGTAACATTGACAACCAACTAATATTCAAAAACAAAGAAAACACAAACAAAATACCAGCCGAACCCAAAGTGATACTATCAGAAACTTCCGTGTATTTAGTATCATAAATAAAAATAAAAAGCAATGCAAAAACAGCCAAACAATCTCTAATTATAAGCAACCAAGAAAAATCTCCAGTTAAAGAATGATAATAAAAAATAAAACTAAACAAAAAAGCCAATAATAATTCTACTACTGGATACTGCCAACTAATTTTTTTGTGACAATGACGACATTTGCCAAATAAAAAAATAAAACTAAAAACAGGAATATTCTCATACCAAGTCAATTGTTCGTGACATTTACTACATTCTGATCTAGTAAGCAAAGATTTTTTTTCGTGGAGTCGCCATTCCAAAGCATTTAAGAAACTACCAAAAACTAAGCCTGCAACAAAAAGTAATAAAAAAAATAAAATTTGCACTGAAAACATAAAATAGTTAAATCAAATTAGTAAGACAAATACACCATAATTATAGCACAAATCTGCAACTTAAAAAAGTCCCCCGAAGAGACTCTTTTAAGAAGTACGATATCAAAATAAATATTATGGAGTTTGTCCAATCATACCAGATTCAGTAGCAGTTACGGTACCTATTCCAAAACCTCCAGCACCTACTTTTAGACTACCAATAAGCTCATAGGAAGTTGGATTTGTATCCCCAGAAGTAAAATGATAAGCCTCACCTGTATCCGGTCCGGCTGGTACCAAGCCCATATATGGACTACTATTACATGTTCCAATAGGTTTGAAACCATCAGAATCCAAACATCTACTCGCAGATGAATCACCTAAATCCATACCATCACTAGTAGTAGTAGGATAAGCATTATTATCTGTGTAATACAATTCAAGAGCTGTTTGAATTTGCTTCATATCTGAAAGACGTTTGGCGTCATTAGCTTTTTGACGAGCTGAACCAAGGGCTACTACTGCAAGAGTAGAGAGCACACCGATAATGGCGATGACAACCAAAAGTTCGATCAAAGTAAAACCTTTTTTATTCATTTCGTTTCACCCCCCTCCAATTTTTCAAAACTTTTTTTAACATACTAATAATAAAAATGTATCTATATAACTTACTTACATTATAACAAAACAATAAATCTTTGAAAAGATACTTATAAATCTTCAAAATAAATATACCTGAATTATAACACAAATCTACAACTTAAAAAAGTCCCTGAAGAGACTCTTTTAAGAAGTATAATACCTAAAAATTATTACTGAGCTTGACCAATCATACCAGATTCAGTAGCAGTTACAGTTAAAGGACCAAAGCCACCAGCACCAACTTCTAGACTACCAGTAATAGTATAAGAAGTATAAGGAGTCAAAGATTGGTATTGGTAGTATTCACCAGTAGTAGGACCTTTTGGTACTAAACCCATATATGGGGAAGCACAATTAGCCGTGGTAAAACCAAGAACAGAATTCAAACAAGTATGATTAGCATCACCCAAACTGACATACCCTGTAGTTGTAGGATAATAGTTGTGATCTGTATAATACAATTCAAGAGCAGTTTGCACTTGTTTAATGTCTGAAAGACGTTTGGCGTCATTAGCTTTTTGACGAGCTGAACCAAGGGCTACTACTGCGAGAGTAGAAAGCACACCGATAATGGCGATAACAACCAAAAGTTCGATCAAAGTAAAACCTTTTTTATTCATTTCGTTTCACCCCCCTCCAATTTTTTCAAGAATAATTTCATAATTCCTTTATTTATAATTGTAAAACACTCTTTACTTTGTCCACTGTTTCTGAAGGTTTGTAATGAGCTTTGATAAGATAATCAACTGCCCCTAAACCAAGACCTTTGTCCACATCATCCTTTTGTCCCAAGTTTGTCAACAATACAACAGGAATACTTGCCAAACTCTTATCTTTCTTCAAATTTTCTAAAACCTCAAATCCATCCATCTTTGGCATCAATATATCCAACAAAATAATATCTGGCTTTTTTTTCTTGGCCATATCCAATCCTTCTAGACCATCAGTAGCTACTATTACCTTAAATTTTTCCATTTCAAATTTTGTTTTGTATATATTACCCAAAAAAGTATCGTCTTCAATGAGTAAAACCAAAGGTACTGGATTTGTCATATAAAAAAGTTAATCTAATTAATATAATTATAGCAAAATAAATGATAATTACACAGCTGTCTTGTGGATAAATGAATTGCGAGAAAGTGCCACTTCAGTCAGTGATTTTTATATCGCCCAACAACAACATCTTATTATCCAATTTCTCCAAAAAATTTTACACCTTTTTTCGTAATAAAATATTTCAAAAATTTCTCAAAGCTAATCCTATTGCCACCGACATTCTAGGGCCTAAGTTATCCAAAATTTTGTTGATACCATCTTGATGCATCACTCTAGCCCAAGGATTACCAATAAATACTTTCATATCAAATTGACTAGTAATATACTCTTTCAAAACTGGAAAAAGGCTAGAACCGCCAGTCAAAATAATTTTTTCTGGACGTTTGCCAATGTTTACATTTTGTTTCAAGTACAAATCAAAACTATATTTTATTTCTTTGACAATTGGGTCAAGAATCTGTATAAAGGAATCCACAGACAAATGAGGGTTATCAACTGACAAACTTAATTTTATTTTATTCGCAACTTCTTCATCAAAACCCAAAGAAGAAGCCAAAATTTTGTCAAAATCATTACCACCAATTTGCAAACTTCTATAAGTCATTGGCGTAGCATTATCTATTATAAAAAAATTAGTTCTCTCAGCTCCCACGTCCACCACCATAGAAACTGCACTATCATGACCCACCAAAGATCTAGCCAAGGCAAAGGCTTCCGTTTCTAATTCCATTAGTTGTAACCCCGCTCTTTGAAAAATAGCCGAATAGAATGATATAAGCATTTTTGGAGCAGCAGTTACCAGTAAGCTAATATTGCCATTGTCATGCGTAGTCGCAATCTTTTGGGGAATAATCTGCATATCATCCACTGAATAAGGTATCATCTTGGCAATCTCCGAACGTACTATAGAAGAAATCATTTTTTCTTCTACTTTAGGCAAATTCATGACAGTGTGGAAAACTTGCGAAACTGGCAGACTGGAGGAAGCGTGAGTAGTCTGAACTTTGGCTTTTTTCAAAAGATATTTGAGCATCTGAGCATATTCATTGACACGAGCATCCTTCATTACCAAATCATTGAGACGTCTGGCTTCTAATTTTTTCTTATCTTCTTTTTCAACTACAGAATATTTATTATCATTTTCTTTGTTAAGTTCATCAATATTTTTTTCCGTAGTTTGCTGTAAATGAATATCCAGTTTTTGTTCCAAAATTCCATAAGTCCAAAGCTGTGGTCTATTTTTGGTATTTTTAAGCTCCACAATCTTAAGACCATGGGCGCCAATATCCACTCCCAAGTAACTTTTTTCTTTTGCCATAAAAGATAATCTAAATAATAAAGATATTATAGCACAAAGACATAATAATAGACAATAGAACAAAGTCGAAAGTTCATTCCGTCCACAGTCCAAGACGTGCAAAGCAACACGAACCCACCTTGGGCGGAAAAGTTCGTGATGTAAAAGTCATTATAAAAATTTCTAATTCACCTAATATCTAATTTCTAATAAAATTATAAATAAAGAAATCAAAATTACCCTTTTACCTAACTTAAATTATTAGTACTAGTAATTTAAAATTTTATTAGGTGAATTAGGAATTAGAAATTAGGTGAATTTTAATTGGTATACATCTTCAAACCATCTGCATCTAATTTAAGAAAAATATCACCTTGCAAATCTGTCCGCCAAATAGTACTAGAAGCAATTCTCTCTAAACGACTCAAAATACGACGCGAAGGATGCCCAAATTTATTATTCAAACCACAAGAAGCAATTGCATCGTGTGGGCTAGTTATCTTGATAAAATTTTTGCTAGAAGAACTATCACTACCGTGGTGTCCTAGTTTCAAAACATCGGCATCCAATTGGTCACCATAAGTGACTATCAAATATTTTTCTAATTCTTCCTCAGCATCTCCCATAAATAACAAATTTTTATCTAAATACGATAATTTGAAAACAATAGAAGTGTTATTAGCATTGGCTTCAACAGTTGAGTTGGGAACATTTTTATTATCTGGTATAGAATGATCTGGATACAAAATATGAATCGTTGTACTGGCAATATTCCAGACATCTTCTTTGTTGGCCTCTATATAATTGGCATTTTCATTTTGGATAGCCGACAAAAAAGCTTCCCACATTTGATCCCCTCTTTTTTCCAAACCACTATAAACAATATTTTTTATTTGGAAACGATTCATAACTTCGGTACAACCACCATAATGGTCTAAGTCAGGATGAGTGACTAATAAATAATCAATATCATGATCATAATAAGGCATTACCCGACCTAAAGCTTCCAAAATACGACCGTCAATTGAACAATCAACCAACAATTGTTGCCCATCTGGAAATTCAATAAAACTAGCATCCCCTTGTCCGATGTCTAAATAAGTTACTTTAAGTCCATTAGAAATTGCTTTACCAGCTACTTCAGTTTTAGAGATATTCACTTGTTTATTTTTCTTAACAAAAAAGAGCATAGACAAAACTATAGCTAAAATTAGCAGAATAATTAATTGTACTTTTTTCATATTTTTTTCTTCTTTATATTTTTATAAACCCAAAAAATTATTAAAAAATAAGAAAAAAACATCGTCCACAAAGAAAACTTGAGGTCAATAACAGCAAAAGACAAATTGGCAAAAAATGTTACTACAACCACGATATATTTCATCATCACAAAAGCCAACCAAGATAAAACCTGAGCTAAAGGCAAAAAGACAAAACTCAAAACTACGACCAAAAAACCGCTAAACATAATCCAAGGCAAAATCCACAAAATAAGAATATTGACTATTGGAGAAACAATAGATAATCTGTTGAATTGATACAAAATCAAAGGCAAAGTAGCTACAATTGCTCCGAGTGTCGTGACCAAGGATTCTTTGACACCAAAAATTTCTAGCATCTTAGCAAAATATTTTTCAATAATAGGTACAATGTAAATAAGTCCTAAAGTAGAAATAAAAGAAAGCTGAAAACCAACATCCCAAACCAAAATATAGGGATTTTGTAAAGTCATGAGTGTAACTGTCAAAACCATAACATTCGCCACATTTGCTTTACGCCCAATTTGTTTAGTAAGCAAAACCAAGACTCCCATAATTCCCGCTCTAACCACCGAGGCACTAGCTCCAGCAAAAATTACAAAAACAAAAATACCAAAGACAATCAGCCAAAAAGCTTTTTTACGAGGAATATAAAATCTCGTACAAAAAGCAATCAAAATCGTGGAAACAATAGTAATATTGTAACCAGAAATAGCCACAATATGGGTAACCCCAGTACGACTAAACAAATCATTCAAAGTACCCAAACCACCCCTGTAACCATATAAAAGCCCCGCCATGAAGCTGGCATAGGGTTCGTGCCATAATGTATTGATTTTGCCTGCAATTATAATTTTTAAGGCAAATATTTGCTTAAGGAAAAAACTACCCCCATTTTCCCCTATTTTATCAATTTGACTAGGAATACAATCCACAAAAACACCATACCTAGCCAAATACTTATCATAACGAAAATCCTCCACAGGCTCTGGTTTTTGTAATAAACAAGTAATTCTCAATTTGTCGCCATACTTATAACGTGGGTAAAGTCCGGATTTAAAATAAAAATTACCTTTTATGGTAATTCTTTTTTGCTTTGTTTTTTCTTCACTCAAAAACTGGGCTGAAACAATATAACGTACACCATCAAGGCGTATATCTGGCTCACTACTTACAAAACCTTCTACAACTTCTGTTTCTCCAAAAAAAGATACTAAATTTTTATTATTATTTATAGGGACAGTCACTAAATAACGCAGAGAACCAAAAACAAAAAATAATAAACAAAAAAAGACAAAACGTAGCAAAATATTATGCCAAAAAATAATCACAAAACTAAACAAAACTACTAGACAAACAACTATAAACAAAAAACTAAATCGCCAGTCAAAAATAGAAAATAAAAATACCCCTAACAAAAAAGAAAAACAGTACACAAAAAATGTCCTGCTTTTTGATGTTAAAATTTTGTTCATATTCCCTTCCTATTTAAAAAATTAGGTACCAAAATCATCTAAATAAATTTCTTCACCACTATCTGTGGTAAATTTACGTTTGCCAGAATTATTATTTACAACTTGAACACTCTTGTCCACTGGCAAATTGAGAATATTTTCCATTGGTAAATCAGCTGGTGGCTCGGCTGCTTTTGTTTCAGCTTTTTGCACCAAAGGAGTCTTGACATGGGACATAGGAAAATGCCAGAGAGTGGCTAATTCTTCAATATTGAAGACTACTGCTTTGGCTCCCACATTCATTTTTCTTTTTACATAAGCTTTGAGCAAATCATTTTTTTTCTTAATCACAGCCTTCTTGCCACGGACGTCAGTGGAAGACTTTAGCACAATAGAATTTGAGGTAGGGCTATTGAACTGATTGATAGCGCCCATGAGAGCATTGACACCTCTTTCTTTCTTAAATACTTCTTTTCTAGCCACATAGACTGCTCGTAATTTTGTCTTGAGACCTATTTTGCTAATTTTTGCTTCCATTGCTTCCAAGATTTTCTGTTGACCTGGTGTCAAATATTTTATTTGATTTTTTTCTTCTTTACTTGCAGGTTTATCATCTCCAGAACCACGTTCAAAACCAGTGATTTGAGCACTGAGTTCACTAATACCTTTACCAATTTCTTTGGTCAAAAAATTGTCAGTTACAAAAGACAAGGGATTTTTTTTGGGAGTTGTTTTTTCACCAATTAAAGATTTTATCTTTTCAATAGCTTTTTCTTTCCAATTATTGTCAATCGGCTCTACCAAAATTTGAAACCACATTTGTTCACCAACACCAATACGAGTAAAACTTTCCAAAAAAGTACCCATTGGATCTTTGAGGACAGTGTCTTTGGAAATATTATGTTCAAAATCACGATAACTACGCAATGGATAAGCAGAATCTTCGGACAAAGTAAAATCTCCTACCCAAACATCATATTCATTATTAGGATATGTCTGTGGGACAGAAGTAACATAATCTTCTACTTCCGTAAGCTCTGCATCTGGATACTGGGCATAAACAGACGTCTCTACCAAATCTCTAAATTTTTCTTCCGTTCTGATGATAAATTGAATATAACCCTCAATACTTACTATTTCCAAACTAAACCCTCTTTGTTTGTATCCTTCACGAAATTTATCACGAAGATCCGGCTTACTAAAAGCTCCTGCCAAATGAGCAAACATTTGCTCCACTGCCAAAGGGGTTTGGACATTCTCTGGCGGAATATCAATAGCCAAAACCATATACTTCCATTTGGAAGTATTTTTGGTATCCTGCATATGATCAGCATAAAAATTGACTATTGCAAAAGCAAGAAGCCAAACAAAAACTATCCAACCAAAAATAGCAAACAATTGGGCGACAATTGTCCAAATAGGTTGAACAAAAAAATTTGTTAAAACATTGAAATAGTCACCAAATGAAGTAAAGTCCATATCTTAGACATTTAACAATTTGTGTATAAGAGGATAAAGCAGTATCAGACCTAAAAATAACCAAAACCAACCCAAAGTCCCAGCCACATATCCAGCAAAATAAACCAAGGCCAACAAAATTATTACCAAAGTAGTAATAAGATGTTGTAAAATTTTATCACTCATATAAAAAAATTAGAATACTATATTGAGTATTATAACACAAAACAAAAATTCCCGAAACTACGGGAATTTTTTGATTATAAAATGTTTTTATTTTTTAGCCATCTTTTGCCAAACTACTAACAGTGGACTAGCCAAGAAAATAGATGAGTAGGTACCCAAGAAAATACCAATGATAAGTGCAAGTGAGAAATAATGGATAGTGCTACCACCAAAGAAGAACAAAGCCACCAAAACTAACAAAGTAGTAAAGGAAGTATTGATAGAACGAGAAAATGTTTCGTTGACACCTTTGTTCACCACATCATCAAAATGTTCATAACCATATTTGATCAAATTCTCACGTACACGATCGAATACTACAATAGTATCATTTACCGAGTAACCAAAGATAGTAAGCATAGCTACCACAAAAGGGATATCAACTTCTACACCATAAAAATGACCAAGTAAAGCAAAAACACCAATTGTACCCATCACATCGTGAATAAGAGCAATCACAGCTGTCACACCATATTTCCAAGAGGAAACAGGCTTGGTAACTTTGCGAAAAGCGTAAGCCACATAAAGAACAATAGCCACAATCACAGCCATAGCCGCTTCCATAGATCTTTGTTGCAATTGTGAACTAATAGCAGGACCAATGGTTTCAATACGGTCTTCAATAAGTCTATTCTCACTAGAATCAGTATTTTGTCTGGTACTAGTAGTAGTCTCAGTAGTAGTACTGGCGACGGCAGTGACTTGAACATTTTTCAATTTTACGTCATTACTATCATCATTACTTACATTTACAACAGAATCTTTGACCACTTCAAATTTATCACGTAATTTTTTCAAGACTGCTTGATGTTCTTCTTCTGAAACAAACCTCATTTTCAAAATATAACCATTACTTTCAGTTGGTTGTACACGAACATTACCATAAGTATTATCAGTGAATTCTGCTTGCATTTCGTTTAGACTTGGACGACTAGAGGTAAAACTTATTTCCATCAGTGAACCACCTGTAAAATCAATACCTGGCTTCAAACCAAATACTAATACAAAGATGATACTCAACCCTACCCACAAACCAGAGATAGTAAAAAATATATTTCTTTTTCCAACAATATTAATCATATTTTTATTTTTGTTCTTTATTAGTAAAAGTACCGACAAAAAGCCAACCTCCATCGCGCTTCTTGAACCAAGGCACAACAAATCTAAGCATAACTCTGGTGATAGTAATAGCACTAAACATAGATAACAAAACACCAATTCCTAAAGTAACAGCAAAACCTTGCACAAAACTAGTACCAAACCAGATAAGCAAAACACAAGTAATAAGTGTAGAAATATTACTATCACGAATAGAAGACCAAGCACGTTTGAAA
>Ga0210006_1001542_pt1 | contig 15843 bp, 10 predicted proteins | sample CryGey02umfilter_2_FD_185452 | JGI IMG/M metagenome (GOLD analysis project Ga0210006, IMG submission 185452) | Groundwater microbial communities from aquifer in Utah, USA - Crystal Geyser 4/10/14 0.2 um filter (SPAdes) (version 3) | ecosystem: Environmental > Aquatic > Deep subsurface >... | reverse complement strand
TGGTACGAATGGTTATTCTTGTTATATCATTCATTTTTAATTCTTTATCATCTTCCATTCGATGAAGTGTATTGATGTTTATTTTGTATTTTATGTCTTTAATGATACAGCGAACATCGTTAGAAGTATGTTTTATGGCATACTTACCTCCTAAAAATATTTTTTTATCACTTAACCAACACAACATTACATCTAAATCTTGACTAACATTGGGTTGGTTGTGAGGTCTAACAATCATATCTCCTCGACTAATATCAATATCATCATTTAGTGTAAGCGTAACTGACATTGGGGCAAAAGCTTCTGATAGACTACCATTAAAAGTATCGATAGATTTAATGGTTGAAGTAAATCCTGATGGTAAAACAACAACCTCATCTCCTTGTTTAAAAACACCTCCAGCAACTCTACCTGCATAACCTCTATAATCATGAAAATCATCAGATTGAGGCCGAATAACATATTGCACAGGAAAACGACAATCCACATGATTGTAATCGCTTCCAATATGAATATTTTCTAATAAATACATTAGCGTTGAGCCTCCATACCAATTCATTTTTTCTGATTTATTCACTACATTGTCTCCATTTAAAGCACTTATTGGAACAAAATGGATATCTCGCACTTCTAGTTTGGATGAAAATGCTTCTAACTCTTTTTTTATCGTTAAAAAAACTTCTTCAGAATAATCAACTAAGTCCATTTTGTTGATACAAAAAACTACGTGAGGGATACCCAATAATGAAGAAATAAAAGTATGTCTGCAAGTTTGTTCTATTATTCCTTGGCGTGCATCGACTAATATTATTGATAAGTTTGAAGTGGATGAACCCGTAACCATGTTTCGAGTATATTGAATATGACCAGGGGTATCAGCAATAATAAATTTTCTTTTTGGTGTAGCAAAATAGCGATAAGCAACATCAATTGTGATACCTTGTTCTCGCTCGGCACGCAATCCATCAGTTAGTAAAGCAAGATTTACGGTTGCATCTCCTTTTCGTTTACTTGATTCTTCTATTGCTTCGTATTGATCTGCAAAAATTGATTTAGAATCATATAATAAACGACCTATAAGTGTGCTTTTTCCGTCATCAACACTTCCAGCAGTTGAAAAACGTAAAAGTTCCATGTCTAAATATGAATTTTTTTCCATTTTTTTAAATTTTGTTATTTCACATTCCTTGTTTACCGCTAATTATTTTCTCACAAAGACATACAGGCTCGAAGTTTTTTTATTTCTTGTTTTGTTCATCTATGAATCCATCTCTTTGAAAAGGTTGGATATGTTAAAAATAGCCTTGTTTTTTTCTATCTTCCATAGCAGCTTCAGAGCGTTTATCGTCAGAACGAGTGCCTCTTTCAGTAGTTCTTGCTGCTGCAACTTCTTCAATAATTTTTTCTATTGTATCAGCATCTGACTCAACCGCTCCAGTACAAGTAGCATCACCAATTGTTCTAAAACGTACTTGCATTATTTGAGACGGTTCCGTTTCTCGTTGTTGAATAAAATCTGAAGTACTCATAATAACACCATCTCTAATAAATACATTTCGTTGGTGAGCTAAATAAATAGGAGGGATTTCTATTTTTTCTTTGAGAATATATTGCCAAACATCCATTTCAGTCCAATTGCTAATAGGAAAAACTCTAAAGTGTTCGCCTATATTTTTTCTTCCATTAAAGATATTCCACAATTCAGGTCGTTGATTTTTTGGATCCCATTGCCCAAATTCATCTCGATGAGAAAAGAAACGCTCTTTGGCTCGGGCTTTTTCTTCATCTCTTCTTGCTCCTCCAATTGCACAATCAAATTTATGTTTTTCAATAGTATCTAATAAAGTAATTGTTTGCAATACATTACGACTGGCATTGAATCCTTTTTCTTCCACTGATTTTCCTTCGTCAATAGATTGTTGAACAGATCCTATAATTAGATTTGCACCTATTTTTCTAACAAAATCATCTCTAAACACAATTGTTTCAGAAAAATTATGCCCTGTATCAATGTGAACTAAAGGAAATGGAATTTTTGCAGGCCAAAATGCTTTTCTTGCCATGTGAGCAACGATTATAGAGTCTTTTCCACCGGAAAATAAAAGGGCAGGTTTTTCGAACTGAGCTGCAACTTCACGAAGCACATAAATAGCTTCTGCTTCTAGTTCTTCAAGATGAGTTAAGTTATATGATTTCATTAAAATAAGTTAAAAAAGAACAAATTTAATTATATAGAATAGAAGTGAAAAAAAAGAGCGTAAAATATAAACGCTCTTTTATAAATATGTATACTTAAAAAGTTAGAATTTAGCTCTTGATTTTCTTCGTTTAGGACCTTTTTTACCAAGAACCCAACCATGTCTAGCTTTATAATATTTACTTTTACTTCTAATAGCCCAACTAAAATTAACCGTAGCGGTTAAATAACTGTCGTTATGAGATGGATCTCCTCTTTTACTTCCAGCAATAAAATTGGTCAATTTTAGCTTTTCTTCATCTGATAAATCTTGATTTACCGTATTTATATGTGCTTGATTAGTCTTATTAGATATTCCATCGTAGTTATTTACATATCTAGTGCTAACATCATCAATATAATCAGTAAAAGTGGTTCTCCACCCTATTTCCATTCCAAGTCTGTATTTTCTATTAATTGTATAATAAAAACCTATGCCTGTAGGAATGGCAAAATTAAATTTACTGTAAGAAACTCCTTCTGTTTGAAGCGGTTGTAATGCGACCCATTCTCCGCTAGCTGTTTGTCCTTTAGGATTACTATAAAAAAGTCCAGCCCCAGCAAACAAATATAAGTTAAAATCAGAAGTATATCTTCCTGTTCCACCCACATCATTTACTTTATAAATATAAAATTCACCGAGAACAGCTAATTCATAAATATCATTTTTAAAGTTTAAATTTCTAGCTCTTCTAGGTCCGTTTGTGGTGTTTGCGTCATCACCTGAAAGTCTAATGTAATTTAAAGTTGCTTTAACTCCAATTTTAGGAGAAACTCTGTAACGATAAAACCCACCTAAATTCCATCGTGTGGCATTAAATTTCATATCTAGTACAAAATCTCTTCTAGTTCCATCGCCTCCTCCAATATCTCCTAAATAATTAGAAGCACCCACAGAGAACCCATAATCAGTAAGGTATTGACTATACCCTCCCAAAGAAGATGCTATAAAAAATGAGATGAAAAACAATTTACGCATAAGAGCAAAGCTACAAAAAAGAACAAAAGTAATACAATAAAACTTTAAATAAAAAAATATTTAAAATTCTATCAATTCGTTTTGTAATTTCGCAAATATACAAATTAGCTATTACCAATGAATAAAATAACACAACTTTTTAATATTCAGCATCCTATTATTCAAGGAGGAATGATATGGAATAGTGGATGGAAGTTAGCTTCAGCAGTTAGTAATGCTGGTGGTTTGGGTTTAATAGGAGCTGGCTCAATGTATCCAGAAATTTTTAGAGAACACATTCAAAAATGTAAAAAATCTACCAATCAACCTTTTGGAGTTAATTTGCCTATGATTTATCCTCAAATGGATGAAATGATTCAGATTATTTTTGAAGAAAACATTAAGATTGTATTTACCTCTGCAGGGAATCCAAAAACTTATACTTCTATCTTACAAAAAGGAGGAATAAAAGTAGTGCATGTTGTTCCAGGAGTTAAATTTGCTTTAAAGGCTCAAGAAGCTGGTGTTGACGCTATTGTTGTGGAGGGTTTTGAAGCAGGAGGACATAATGGAAAGGATGAAACTACTACTTTTTGTTTAGTTCCTATGGTTAAAAAAGAGATCCAAATTCCTATTATTGCTGCAGGCGGAATAGCAACAGGAAGAGGTATGTTGGCTGCCATGAATTTAGGTGCGGATGGTGTGCAGATGGGAAGTAGATTTGCTGCATCTGAAGAAGCTTCTTCTCACATCAATTTTAAAAAAGAAATTGTGAATGCTAAAGATGGATCGACTATGCTTACCTTAAAAGATGTTACTCCTGTTCGATTAATAAAAAACAAATTTTTTCTACAAATTAATAATGCAATATTAAATGGAGCAACTCCTGAACAACAAAAAGAACTACTTGGAAGGGGACGAGCAAAAAAAGGAATGTTTGAAGGTGATTTGGAGGAAGGAGAACTAGAAATTGGTCAAGTGGCTGGGTTAATTGATAAAATTGAACCTGTTAGCAAAATTATAGCTGATATAATAAAAGAATACCATCAAGCGATTGATGAATTATCCTCCCCAAAATTTAAATTTTAACCATGATTGCTTTCGAAAAATTTACATTAAAAAACGGATTAAAAGTTATTGTACATAAAGACATAACTACTCCTATAGTTGCATTTAACTTATTATATGATGTAGGAGCTAGAGATGAAAGTGAACATCAAACTGGATTTGCACATTTGTTTGAACACCTTATGTTTGGAGGCTCTGTAAATATTCCAAATTTTGATGAACCCTTGCAAAAAGTGGGTGGGGAGAATAATGCGTTTACATCTAACGATATGACGAATTATTACATCACGCTACCCAAAGAAAATATGGAAACTGCTTTTTGGTTAGATTCTGACAGAATGTTAAGTTTAGCTTTTACTGAAAAAAGTTTGGAAGTTCAACGGCAAGTTGTGATAGAAGAGTTCAAACAAAACTATCTAAATCAACCTTATGGTGATGTTTGGCTGTTACTTCGACCATTAGCTTTTAACGTACACCCTTATAAGTGGGCAACAATTGGTAAGGAAATTTCACATATTGAAAATGCTAAAATGCAAGACGTTAAAAATTTTTTTTACAAACACTATTTACCTAATAATGCTATTTTATCTGTTGCTGGAAATGTGGAAGTGAATGAAATAAAAACATTAGCGGAAAAATGGTTTGGAAGCATCCCTGCTGGTGATGTTCCAAAAAGAAATTTACCAAAAGAACCTCAACAAATTGAAGCAAAAAGGTTAAGAGTTGAAAGAAATGTTCCTGCAAATGCTATTTATAAAGCCTATAAGATGTGTAACAAAAAACATCCTGATTTTTATGCTACGGATTTATTAACAGATGTGCTTTCATTAGGAAATTCTTCTAAATTATATCAAAATTTAATAAAAGAACAAAAATTATTTAGTCAAATAAATGCTTATCAGCTAGATAGCTTTGATGAAGGTTTGTTTATTATTAGTGGTAATTTAGCAGAGGGTATTTCTTTTGAACAAGCTGAAAAAGGGATAATTGATGAAATTAAAAAAATAAAAGAAACACTTGTGTCAAAAAATGAATTGATGAAAGTCAAAAACAAAATAGAATCCACACGTGCATTTGGCGAAACAAGTGTGTTAAATAAAGCTATGAATTTAGCTATAGAAGAATTGTTAGGTGATGCAAATAACGTAAACAAAGAAATAGAAAACTATCAAAAAGTTACTTCTAATGATATTCAGCGAATAGCAAAAGAAATATTAAATGAAAGTAATTGTTCTACATTAATTTATGCTAAAAAAGACTAATTTCATCTTTCTACTGACAAGTTCATTCATTAGATATAGATAATTTTACCATTTAAAAGAAAAGCACATGAAAATAGGAATAGTTTGTTATCCCACATTTGGAGGAAGTGGTGTTGTTGCTACAGAATTAGGAAAAGCATTGGCTGCGAAAGGAAATAAGGTTCATTTTATATCATACCAACAACCATTTAAGCTAGACTTGTTTTCCGAAAATATTTTTTATCATGAAGTAAAAGTTACCGATTATCCATTGTTTGATTACCCACCTTATGAATTGGTTTTGACAAGTAAATTAGTTGATGTTGTGAAATTTGAAAAGTTAGATATTTTGCATGTTCATTATGCTATTCCGCACGCTTCTGCAGCTTATATGGCACAACATATTCTTCAATCAGAAGGAATTAATATTCCTTTTATAACAACACTTCATGGCACTGACATTACATTGGTTGGAAAAGACAAATCATTTGAACCTGTAATTACTTTTGCAATAAACGAATCTAATGCTGTAACGGCAGTTTCTGAAAGCTTAAAACAAGATACATTGAATCATTTCAAAGTGAAAAGGCACATTGATGTAATTCCTAATTTTATTTGTTTAAATGAGTATGAAAATATAGGAGACGTTAATTCCATCCGAAACACCTTTGCTCCAAACAATGAAAAAATTTTAATCCATGTTTCCAATTTCAGAAAAGTAAAAAGGGTAGAAGATGTAGTGAAAATCTTTGATTTGGTAAGAAAAAAAATTCCTGCTAAACTTTTATTGATAGGTGATGGCCCAGAAAGATACCGTTTGGAAGAATTTTGTAGAATACGAAATACTTGTCACTTGGTTCATTTTTTAGGAAAACTAAAAGATACAGAACGCATTTTATCAGCTTCCGATTTATTTTTACTTACTTCTGAATCAGAAAGTTTTGGGCTAGCGGCTCTAGAAGCAATGGCTGCAAGAGTGCCTGTAATTTCATCAAATACTGGTGGTATTCCTGAAGTAAATAAACATGGATTTTCAGGTTTCTTAAGTAATGTTGGAGATATTGAAGATATGGCTAAAAATGCGATGTATATTTTATCTGATGAAGAAATATTAAATCGGTTTAAGGCTAACGCTTATGAACAAGCTAAAAAATTTGATATTTTAAAAATACTTCCATATTATGAATCTCTTTATAAAGAATTGATTACTAAAAATCGAGCTGCTGCACTGAATAATCATTAATCAACAAGGTTTTTAAAAACTTTTCTAAAACTTTTTTGTTATTTCCGTTAGTAAAAAATTGATGTTTTTCAGTGTAAGGTTGAGTTGCTAATAAATGTAGCTGAGTTAATATATTTTTAGTTTGCTTTGCTACAGCTCCTCCAGATTCTATAATAGTTACGTTAGGTGGAATAAGTTTTTTAATAATTGGAATCAACATCGGATAATGAGTACAACCTAACACAATATTATCAACATTTTGTCTTAGCATTGGTTTGAGATATTGCCTCAATAATTCTTCTGTTTCATTAATTTTTCCCGCTTCTACTAATTCTACTAACCCATTACCTTCTACTTCAACAAATGTATGTGTGTTTCTATATTTTTCTGAAGTGATAGCAAACAACTCACTACTCAATGTTCCTTTTGTTGCCAACACTCCAATTTTTTTGGTGGTAGATGTTAATGTTGCAGGTTTTATGGCAGGTTCAATACCTATAAAAGAAATATTCGGATAAGTTGCTCGTAAAATTTTTATGGCATTGGTTGTTGCTGTATTGCATGCTACAACAATAATTTTACAATTTAATGCCAACAGTTTTTCTGTATTTTTAATACTCAACGCAATAATTTCTTGGTTGGATTTTTTACCATAAGGAGCATTTTTACTGTCCGCCAAATAAATAAGATGCTCGTTGGGGAGTAAATGATAAATTTCAGAAAGTACAGTTAAGCCGCCTAAGCCTGAATCGAAAAAGCCTATTGGATTAGTTGTTGATTGTTTTTTCACTCCATTAAAATTAGTTTATCGCTAGCAATAATTTTCGTTTTCCCTATTACTTTGTAAAGATATATTCCTTTTGGAAATTTGGATAAATCAACACTGGTTTTATTGTTTCCATTTATTTTTACTGTATTAACTATTTTCCCCATAATATCTGTAATAACAAGCTGAGCATTTGAATCATTCAAACTGTATTCAAAAATAATTTGACCAGTTGTAGGATTTGGATAAGCCTTTACACTATTTTCTATCTTTAGAATACTAGGGCTATCCATAGTTGCTTTGGTAGATGCCTCTCCATTATTTTCAGATGTTCTTGCATTAGCATTACAATCTAAAATATAAATAGCTGACAAAAGATGACTGACACAATTATTAGCATCAGTAATGGTAAGCTCTACAGATAACATTCCTGTATCAGCAACTGTAATTAATGGACTTGAGGTTGAAGCTATCAATCCATTTCCAAAAATCCAAGAATAAGTAAAAGGGGACACTCCTCCAAAAGTAGTACTGGTAAACTGAACTTCTCCGGGAGCACAACCTGTTGCTGCCATTGAAACTTTAAAGCTATTCGTAATGGTTATTTCTGCTGTAGCGGTATCTTTTTCACATGCCTTTTCCCATTTAAAATACGTTTCTTCTCTATTTTCTATGGAGGTAATCAAACTTGGGATAAACACGTTATTTGTATCGTATTGAACAGCTATATTACCATTAATTAAGTTGGTATCATTCAAAGCGATTGTTTCTTCTTTTATGGAATCATTATCAAAATCCCAAATTAATTTTAATCTGCAATTTTCTTCTTTAAGTGGAATAAAAGGGGTACAATCAGCAGTGGGAATACAACTTGGTTGACTTAAATCAATAGTGGTTGCTCTGTTTAACTTAACATCTTCATCTGCTAAACATTGTGGTATAATAGGACTAATTTCAGATTTAGGATTTGGAAAAACAGTAACCGCACCATAATAAACCACTGTATCACATGTTGTTCCTTGTATTAATTTTACTAAATAAATGCCTGGCTTTCTAAATGTATAACTAGCTTGTTCATTTGTTGAAGTGCCGCAATCTCCAAACTCCCAATTGTAAAATGAAGACAAATTATCCGGTTTAAATGTAACTTCTTCATCCGTTACTAATTTAACATCACTGCCTAATTGAAACCCATTTATAAAATTTGTGCGTGTTTGTGCATAGCCCATTGCAAAAGCACAGGAATTTGTATTACTTACAAGCACAGGTGGAGATATGTTGGCAGCACATACATTGCTGAAATTGAAATTTGAATTTACATTTTCGTTATCACAAATTTCCTTGTTCGCAGGAATGTGAATATTTTCTTCAACTAACACCTCTTTTCCTGTTTCAGTATTATTTTTAACTTTTGCCGCTTTAGCAATAATGTTTTTGTTGCCCACTTTCACTTTATCGTTTATTTCTGCATTTTCTCTTATAATAGCTAATTCTCCTATGGTTATTTCTTTGCTGATTATTGCGTTTTTACCTATAAAAACACCATTCCCAATAGTTGTTTCTTTTTTGATAAGCACATTGGTTTCTATATCCACATAATTGTAAATGGTAACATCCTTTTCTATAACTATACTGTCGTTGATGGTGGTATGTTCTCCTATTGTTGTGTTTTGTTTAATGATGGTGTAACTACCAATAGCAGTATGAGAACCAATTTCTACCTCTTTTTCTATAATAGTTCCTTGTTTAATTAGTACATTTTCTCCTAATGTACTATTTTTTTTAATGATTACATTATCTTCTATCACCGTGTTGGAGCCAATAACTACATCTTGTTCAATCACCACATTACTACCTATGGTAACATTTGATCCAATAATTGCTGTTGGATGTATTGTTGCTGTGGTATCAATAACTGAAGCGTTAGATTTAATTTCTAAGCGAGGGATAGCATCCATTAAGTCAATAGCTGCCATTAAGGGAACAGTACCATTAATTACATCTCGTTCTACTTTGGTAGTGGCTATGGTATTTTTTAAAATTTGGCGATGCCTTTGGGTTAAAAAGCAATTGTCTATGGCTTCTAACCGAATGATGGCTTCGTCTCGTTGCCCTATTAAGCGAAATACCAATGCCTCATCGAGTTCTAAAAAAAACTGCTCTGCCACATTCTGAGCCGAAACTGGTGCTTTGCGTATATTAATTACTTCCATAAACTGTTCTACACTATTGTCTAAAACAGGAACACAACTGTTTTCATTCAGCCTGCCTGTTACAAAACAATGTTGCAACGCAGTTTTCATATTGCTGTACCCATATTTTACCAAAAATACTTGGTTATAATCGTTAAAATCAATAGGGGTGGTGGTAAAAATTTCATGAAAAAGGGCTACCGCAGAAATATCGTTTTGCATGGTATCGCTTATTTCCATAAAAGAGGAAGCTATTTCTATGGCTTCATTCAACGAAACATTGCTAAAATTGGCACTATTCACCACAGGACAGGTAGGGCAAAATTTGAGGGCAGAAATTGTTCCTGTGGGATTAGCTATTCCGCCTCCACCACCAGTACAAGGAGGAGTTGGCGGTTGATTAGGAAAAAGCTGCCATTGAACAGGAATAAAATTACAAATCTGATTAAACCCACAAAACCCATCCGTAATACGGATTTTTGGTTGATTACCTGGAGTAAATGGATCGGAAACAACATTAGGATCTAATGTTGCTGGTCCAGTTGAAAAATAAGTGTTGGTATTTCCGCCTATGGTTAATGGTATTGAAGCACTTTGAGCAAAAGAAAAAACAATTGAACCTATGCTAAAGTCATTAAACCCATATTCAAAGTCTAATAAATCAACATTAAATCCATCAATACTATATTGGCTACCCGATATCGTGTTAAAACCATTACCATCTAAAGCACTCATTCGCAATTGAGCATTATCACTAAAAAATAATCCACCTCGAGGGTAAGCCAAATTACTAGATAGTAATGGAATTATAATGTTACTGCATCTCATGGATAATTCTCCTCCCAATTGTGTTACTCCTGCCCTAAGCATGGAAACTTTATTTAGATGTGTACTTGAAAAAGACAAGTCATTGGTAATTCCTGCTCCTATTGTTGAAAAGACACTTAGAGCACCTATGTGAGCTTGGATGTTTCCGTTGGTATAAACTGAAGGAACATCTGATAAAAATGATTTCCAACCAGCAAAAAAAGGTTGAGTTGAAAAATTTACATTCAAATTATCAAAATCCACATTGCTAAAAAACACTCCTCTTCCATTGGTCTCCACATATGCTCCATTGGTAAAGTTGGAGTTAATCACATTGAGTCGATTACCTGCCGCATACAAATCTCCCCTAAGTTTCACATTGTCGAATTCGCAACGAGCAATAATACTGGCAGAATTACCCCAAACTACTACCCCTCTGTTGTTTACTGTGCCTACAAAGGTAGCATCAACAAGTTGGTAGTTGGTACTTGCCAAGCTCAGCCTTGCTCCGGGGGTGGTAAACTCTGCTTTGCCCAACCACAAACGGAAAAATGCCATGTCTTCAGGTATAAGCATATCCTCTCCTGCTATTTCTAATATTTTATCATTTTTATCTGCTCCTCTTAGTTCCATTTTAGAGTTTTGCCCTGCAATAATTACCGGACAAGCCCAATTTGGGTTGCTTTGGCAGGGATTAAAAGGCACATTAAATTTTAAATAGCCGCTATTGGCATTGGGGTAGGTAAAAGTAAAGGTGGCATTGTCCTTTACTTCTAATTCGCCTTGTATTTCCAATACGGCTTCATCGCCCAATAATTGTATTTCTGCTCCGGGTTCGTAAATGAGTTTTGCTCCTTTTTCGATGATAAGGGTAGAGTTGTTGTGTATCAACAATTTACTTCCTGTACGCAAAGTAACTTCTACACCACTATGGATAATAACCTTAGCAGCATTTCCTGCTGTGTTATCTCCAATTTGCATGTTGCCTCCATTCTCAATTTCCAACGCACTCATGCAATCGGAGGTTTCTAATACAAAAGTAGGTCCGGGTATAGGTAATACAGCAGGTACACAAGTATTTACCCCAAAATCGGATAATTGTTGGGCATTGACCAATAAATTTCCTCCACTGGCAATATTTACATCATATAAAAAACGGTTTTCTGGGCGGGCAAAATTATAGGTAGTGGTAAGCATACTGCCTAAGTTAGGCTCTCCAGCACATGCCTCTCTAATAAGCCAATTAATATTGCCAGGGGTAAGCTCTACGTGCAGCTCGTTTTGTGAACTACCCGATATTACACTACTTCCATCCGCTGCCCATAGTTTTTCAAATGGAGAAAACACTAAAGAAAGATTTGGATCATTCTGATCAATAATATTTGTTGGAAATGTTAAATCATCAAAATAGCCAATACTGCTATTCAAATCTAGTCCACTTTTGGTGGGGATGAAGCAATGGTCGTTGTGAAATACCGTTCCAGTAAATCCAATTACAGGTGTTTTTTCATCAATGGCATCAGCAATATCCTGATAGGTTTCTCTTCTACCACCTGGCATGATGTCGTGACTGGGCTGACCATGAAAATAGCCATTATAAATTGCGGTATAATGGTTTACACAAAAATTACAGAGAATGGTACCTAAACCTAAACATAAATTAACAGACGCTCTTTTAACAATTTTACCACGAAAAACTCTACCTAAGTTATTGTGTGGTTTTGCCCATATTTCTACTTCATCATTCGAAAAAGTACACAGCGTAGTTATACCTGAAGGAATGGTCCATTCAAACACTTTATTACCAGGTAGCATACCTAGTGTTGCACCTGTTCTACTACCATTAGATAATGCAATATTTCGGGTTTTTTTTGGGTATCCCAAGTCATTAAGTGCCGTTTTAAAATGTTGTCTTTCTATTGTTTCAAGTCCAAATGGGGCATCAACATGATTAATCAGCATTTGCTTAGGAGCAGGTTCTTGAATATTATTGTAATTGGGTTTAACTCCACTGTTAATAAACCCAGGTCCGTTGATTGATAAGAATTTTAAATATTCTTGCACGCTATTAGGTATATTAGCACCCTGTTGTGGTGAATCAGCACTTATGTATAAGCGGTTACAATGTTTTATATTAGCCAATTCCATTCGAGCAAGGGCATATCTGGCAACTAAACCACCCATACTGGTACCTACTATAACTGATGGACCTGCATTTCGTTCCTCATTCAAATAATACAGAAAAGCCATTAGTGCGGCAGCATTCCGTTCAATGTAAGTGGCTCCATCTCTATAATCTATCATAATAATATCATAGCCTTGGGCTAGTAAACTATTGAGTAGATTAGGTGCTAAATCAAAAGCTTTTTCACCACCCTTACCCCAAAGTGTACACCAGCCAACGGTTCCATTTTTAAAAGGGACATTAGGACAATCGGTATCTTCAAAGTTTAATCCTTCAACAATGATAAAGGGCTTATCTAAGAATTCAGGCGAAGTCTTAAAAGGGGCATTAGATTTTATGTAATAATCAATGGTAGCACTACCCGTAACATAAGGTATAGAAGGAGGTACATTGCCAGTTATATGTCCAACTTCATCAGGAAGCGAAGCTGTATTTTGTAAAAATTGGTTACATTCAGTACATTTTGATGAACTTTTTAAGATAGACTGACTTTCGGTGCTGTCATTATCATAGATTAATCTAAGAGAAAGTGTTTTTGCAACATTAGGGTCATTATACGTTACAAAATAGGCGTTTCCCCAATTTAGTTGTACAAACCCATTACCATCATCAAAATCTATTTCAATACTAGTTGGTAGCGAGGATTGATTAGTAAAAAAGAATTGTTGGCTCAATAAAAAAGTATAATCGTTTTTATAAATAACATCGGTAGCAGGGCTAAAACTGATTACTCGTTTAATTTCATAAGGGCTTTCATTTCTTGGGAAAACATCCTTGAAAATGTCGTTGTCTTCATAAATTAAGCTATCAATTATGGCAGTTTCTTTTAGTTGGTTGTACTCCAAATCCATTATTAATATAGGAATAATGTTATTAGTTTTATAGGTTTTAGCCATTGTATTTACGGTATCGGCAGTTAACCTACTGCTCTTATTATAGTATCCATTGTATATTTCATGGTAGAGTTGCAACCATCCACTATAATTATTCACCCCTACACTACTGTCTTTATAAAAAAGTGCATGGTTAGTATAAATTAATGCCCTATTTATTAAATTATCGGTAGTAATTTCTGTTTTGTCTAAACTTTCATACCTAAACGCAGGTGTTAATGCTTCCTGATTGATAATTTCTTCCTGAAATCCTTCTTGGGCACATATCCCAAATGGAATGAACATTAGCGAGAATAAGAATTTTTTCATGATTTTCAGTATTAATATTCTATGGTATAATTAATCGTATCTCTGCCTATATAATACAATGTTGTTGTAAAAGTGGTTATGGTATTATTTTTATTTACCGTCCAACCAAACCCTCCATCTCCTGTTCCTTTAAAAGGACCTTTGATAACAGTAGTATCTATATTCATTCCATAGAGTGTACCCCCCCCCCCCCTAGATAGCCATTAGGAATATCAATCCAATCATTATTATCAAAGGGGTTTACATTTTTGGCATGCACACGCACGTAGGCAAAGGGGCTGGTGTGTAAAAAAACACGGTTGTGCCCCTCTTTTAAGGAAGTGCCATCGCCAAAGTAGTTTATTCCATTGGGAAAACCAACACTGTAGGTTTTATCTTTATTTTGGGCTTTAAAACTTACTTTTCCATTGGCATCAGTGGTTTTGGTTTGCTCTACTACCTGCCCAGAAAATACGCCTCCTGTGGAGCTATAACCAAAGTTAACTGGTATGCCTGCTGCGGGTATATTGGTTCCTGTTTCTGTTACCAACACATCGGCTGTTGTTTCTTTTTTGCAACCTACTATTCCTACTAAAAAGGCTATGGTAACAAGCGTAAATATGGTTTTTAAGTGTCGCATAATGGGTGTTTTTGGAGTTTTGTTAGGCTAATGTACTAATTTTTAGATTACAAACAGCGTTTTGGGGTGATTTTTTACCGCAAAGCTCGCAAAATCTCTCGCTAAGACGCAAAGACGCTAATTGAGTTTCCCCATTGTACTTGCTGAAATCCATTACCATCACCAAAGTCTATTTCTAGGGTTTGAGGAAGCGAACTACTTGAAAAATAGAAATCACTACTAATAAAAAAAGTAAGCGTGTCATTCATCATTTTCTCCATAAAAGGAGCAGCAACAAACAGTTGTTTTTCTATGTAGGGCGATTCTGTTCGGTCGGGATTATCCATAAACTTACCGTTTTCAATAACAATCAACCCACTATCTATAGCATGTGATTTGAATGCATGATAGTGTATATCCATAATCATTAATGGAACTCTTCTGTTGTAGTTTATTTCATACTCCGCTTGTTTAATGATAGAATCAACCGTTGGTAATAGATGAGGTTCTAAGTTATAATACACATACTCTGCATAAATTTGTTTCCAACGCTTACTATTACTAATACTATTTGTATCTCCACCCAATTTTAGCCAACTGGCTGTACTATCATTGGCAAGATACGGATATAATACACCTGAGGTTATTTCTGTTTTGTCTAATAATAATAAAGTGCTATCTATTGTTTGAGCATTGCTTGTTGGAAGTATATAGGCACTAATAACAAGTAAAAGAATCAATTTTTTCATTCAGTAATAATTTAATAGTTTATACTATAATTAGTAGTATCGAATGCTGGACAATACACAATATCATTATAAGACGACTGTATGTTATTTTTTATCACATTCCAATTAATAGGGCTATTTTGATTTCCACCTATAGTCTTTACAACAGACGTATCAATCGTCATTCCGTAAAATGCCCCCCCCCCTGGAGTATTATATCCAATAGCATCATCCCCATCATAAGGATTCACATTTTTAATAAACACACGGATATAGGCTTTAGGAGATAAACTTATTATCTTTGTGTTTTGTTCTCCTTTGGTAATGTAAACGTATCCTGGTAATAAGTCAAAATAGTTAGTATGATTGGCAATTAAACCATAAGTAAAACCCTTCTCATGTTCAAAGTTAAATTCATATATTCCGTTGGCATCAGCTATTTCCATAGCTATGGAAGTACCTTGACAACTAAAGCAATCCGTATTCTGTTTTGTTAAAAATACTCTTGCTCCTGCTAACCTAACACCTGTTGTTTCATCTATTACAAAACCTTTTACCTGAGTGGTTTTGCTTTCTTTTTTGCAACTGGTTATTCCTACTAAAAAGGCTATGGTAACAAGTGTAAATAGGATTTTTAAGT
>Ga0210006_1001540_pt1 | contig 15850 bp, 7 predicted proteins | sample CryGey02umfilter_2_FD_185452 | JGI IMG/M metagenome (GOLD analysis project Ga0210006, IMG submission 185452) | Groundwater microbial communities from aquifer in Utah, USA - Crystal Geyser 4/10/14 0.2 um filter (SPAdes) (version 3) | ecosystem: Environmental > Aquatic > Deep subsurface >... | reverse complement strand
TGGTAATACTTTAGTTGATCTTGTATACCTAAGTTCTTACCATGTGTAGCAGCTCTATCTTCTTTGTGTACTGTAGCATCGACACCCTCAGTATAACCCATCACTTTAGCAAAGTACCCAATACCTACTTCTTTTAATCCATCAGTGAATCTGTTATTGAATACACGACCATCTGCATTTTGTTTTTCAATTGCATCTCTCTGCATCTCAGTAGTAGTCGCGTCTAGCTCACCAGTTAGCCCTTCATTAAGTATAGAATCTCTATCTACTTTAGTATCTTCTGCACTCCAGTATACTCCAGTACTTACTCGTATATCAGTATTTAGTATATTCTTAGCTATATCCTGACTACCTGCAACTATACTACTATTGATTACCCCATTACCTGTAGTAGTATTTGCTATTTCATCATTGAGCGTTCCATCTTGTACACCACTAGTTACTTTGTATGTAGCTATTGTAGCACCTACAGGAGCTGTATAACCGAATAACTTAGTTTGTAGTACACCTTTCTCTATGGTAACTAACCCAGCTTCTTCAGCGGCCAGCATAGCAAGTAATCCTAGCTCGGTTTTCATATTAGCTTGCATTAGATCTCTATTCACTACATCCGTCGAACGCTTAGCTTTTAACCCCAAGTAGTCCCATATAGCAGCTCCTAGTGTGTCAGATGCAGTTGGTACTGTACCATCTATATCAGCGACTCTAGCCCGTTCCTCTGCAGTGGATTTAGTCTTTGAGTCTATCTGAAGTAATCTATTAGTATCAGCTTCACTTCTAACCTCAGCACGCATTGGCGCAGCCATTGTACCGAGCCAGTCCACAAACCCTAGCGCTATCGCTGTCTTTACATCTTTGTTAATCTCGAAGTGACTGAGTACTGTATTACCATTAGGGACTACTTTAGTTGCAACACTCATCATTAGTCTACTTACGTTCTTGAATCCTTTCCCAAATCTTGGTGCCATTGGGTCGTACGCGATATGGTAATCTTCAGTCATTGTAGCTATCTTATCACTACGCTCTAGTGATCCTAGTGCGCTAATCAGCTTACCTACTGTCTCCAGTGTGCTTTTAAGTGGCTTCAGTTCCTTAGTGTTAAGTGGTTCCAAGTCTTGTAGCAGATCACCTATTACAGTGGTGTCAACACCTTTACCATTGAATGTAAAGTGTGTCCCTAGCCCATGATTCTCTGATATGGTTTTAGCCTTCATAGGCACTTTAACCTTAAGAGGATTAGTTGCATTGTACTTTCTAATTACATCCTCTTTACTTTTCATCTTATTCGTATCTACTGCGTCTATTAGTTGCCCACCAATTGATGCCTCATATGCTTCTTCTTGCTTTTGTGTGTCTATAGCAACATTGTACGCCTCGATCCGCTTCTTATTCTTAGTAATATTAGCTTCTAACTCTGCCGTAAATGCTGCCATATTATTTACACTGCGTAAGTCGTCTTTACGTTTAGCTAATCCTTCCACACTAGTAGCTTCCTTCAACTTCTCCGTAACTTTATTAGTAGCGCTATTCGCTTGTTTGACGGCCACTTCTTCTTGGCGTAATCGTTGTGTGCTATCCGATTGCTTTCTGCCTTTAATAGTGGCTAACTGTTTATCTAATATTTCCGGTATCCTAGCTAGGTTTTTACGTAGCGCGTCAATCTCATTAGCATATTTATCCTGTAATTTCGTAGCCACTAACTGTGCGCTCTTCGCTATACCGTATCTATGGTATGGCACACTCAACTCATGAAGTAACGCTAACTTCATATTGGTATCAGCTTTAATTGTAGCTAACTCTGCTCGCATTTGTATTATGAGTTCTGACTCTACCTCGGCAGGCTCTACTATTTTTGTAGTTGCTTTATCTTGTCTGTGGCCTTCTGCGCTCGGCTTAGTAATATTGTCACTAACTTGTTCTCTTCCTTGGCTTGTTGTAGTTCCTGATGTAACTGTTCTGTTTTCTGGTTGTCTTTCATTTTGTTGTTCTCCTAATTTAGTTTCTGCTATTTGCTCAGCCCTCTTTGATTGTGATAAGCGCTCTACCTCTTGTGGAGTACTATCCTGTATTTGGGAGTCTTCTAAAGTACGTGAGATCTTGCTAATTAGTTTATCACCGACATACGCTTCTACTGAACTACTAGAATCTGCGGGCTGACTATCAATTTGCATGTCAGCATCTTTAGCAGTAAGTTGCAGTGCACTGCTAAGTTTCTTAGTTACAGGTAGCTCTGGGTATTTTGCTATGTACTTTATAGCTATCTCTTGTAATGGGCATCGCATATTAACATCCTTCTAAGTTTATATCATTTGCTTTGGCAAAGTTTCTAAATGCCACTTTCAATTTACCATCTTTGCCTAGCATTATACCTTTTAGTGCCTTATTAATAGCTGCATCTACTACTTCAGTATTACGCTCAGTAATAGAGGTTATCTCTTGAGCCGGTTCATTAACAGGTATTTGTTTAGCACCCTCAGATACAAGTGTGCTGCCTTCTAACTCTGCTATCCTATTGCGTATACCCTCAATCTTAGTCTGGTTAGCAGACGCTAGTGATGAATCATCTATAGTTTCTCTATCTAATCTTGATATCTCACTTTCTAGCTCATCGATAGCTCGCGCTGTGGTTACACCTACTGTGCTATCATCATTTGTAGTGTACGCAGATGATGGCTCACCACTGACTGTCTCAGCATAATCAGCAGACTGTTCTTTGCTTTGCTTTGTACTATCCTGTTGTACTGTATCGTTACTAACAGGAGAGGTATCACTTTCTTCCGAAGCATCAGTAGTACCTATGTACCTAGCGCCTACTTTGCTTAGTATGCCAAATTCTTTTTGCTGTGGAATTAATAGCCCTTTCTCGGAACGACCATCATACACTTTACCATCCCCTAGCTCAACGGAAGGGGCCTCCCCAGTTTGGTCCCATGTAGCTAGCTTCTCATCATACTCTTTCTTAGCGGTCTCTAATTTATCTAATTTTACTTTCTGAGTATCTATAAAGTGATTTAGCCTCTGCTTGAAGTACTCATACAACTTACTATCGGGGTCTGTATTCTCTAGTGCGTCTATGTACGTTAGTAGTCCAGTTCGTTCTTGCCCATCTACTCTACCACCATAGAACTTGAGTGCATGACTCTGTACAGCACTCATGCCTGATTCTTTTGATACACTAACACGTTCAGTGCCTGGTGACTGTGTTGGTAGCCCTGCTATTTCCTTCTCTACACTTAATCTAAATAGTGCTTTTTCATCTGGAGTGTCTTTACTTTGCTCAGCAACTACATCAGCCTCTATTTCACCAAGTGGTCTGCTGTTTAGTGCTGTACCTTTACCACGAGCCATTGCAGCTTTCATTGCTACGGCATTAGCTAAGCCATCTACTACACTATCACGTGTTTTAGCGGTCACAGAATCAGGCATACTATCTAGTTCAGTATTCAGTGCAGTTATGTGATGATCAACCCATGCATGGTGTGCTTCAGTGGCAGGTATTTCCCCACTAAGTACCTTCTTCACACCTTCATGCTCAGAAGCGCTCATTATGTCTTGTAAACTGCTCTCCGCCATAGCACTAACTACATAATCACCATCTGACTGTGAAGCTGGCGTCAGTGTAGATCTTAGTTTAGATGGTATTTCTTTTAATGTGTTAGCGTCAGGAATATATTTTGATGCAACGTCGATAGCCTTCATTCCAGGACCTGATGCTGCCCCGCCAGCTGCAGCTTTGTAGACTTGTTTAATGTACTTATCTTGCAATGCTCTATCTAGATCTTGCGTGCCACCAAGAACTGTTGTAGCCTCAGTTGCTCCTTCTTGTGTGAATTCTGTACCAATAAGAGTTGCCAGCTTTGAAGTACCCTTAAGTGCTACTTGTGCGACTGTAGTAGGCACTTTAGCTATTAACGAGTCAATGAGTGCATTAGTTTTAGCAGCTAGGGCGGTGCCACCTGATTTATCAAATAATAACTTTGCTTGAGCCATATCCATTAACGTACCTAAGGCGCTGAGTGCTGCTATATTCCTAAGAGCTTCACCTTCAGGTTTTAATCCATACTCTTTCTCATATATTTTTGCAGCCTCTGTAGCGTTATCGCTCCACGTACCGAGTACAGCTGGTACAGCTACAATACCTTTAGCGGCCATAGCTTTACTAAAAGCAAAACTTTCTGATGCCAGCTCAACAGCTCCTACAGGGTTAGTTACTATTGCCCCTAACATACCAGTTATGTAGTTTTCAGTATCATAGGCATCTCCAAACTCTTTTTGCAGTTTTTTAACCCTAGTATCATCAAAGCCTATGTACTTTTTGTCAAGTGCATTAATAACAGCAGAACCATCTGCCATAGTATCGATTACAGACTTCACAACTTTACTATATGTAGGATTTTCTTTAGCGAATTCACTTATAGGCTCTAGATAATCACTACCTAATAACTCGTATAACTTCTTAGGGGCTTCCGAAATAGATGCAGCTACGCTAGCCATGCCATGGGCAATACCTTTTCCAATATTGGCAGATTTATCTATAAATGTGGCATCCTCTTTCTCATTTATCCATGAACCAGTACGAAGTGCTTCTATTGCTTTCTCCTGTATACTCGGCTCACTCTTGTTACCTAGCTGGGAGGTATCCGCTACTATAGTATCTGGTTCATATAGCATGCCTTGCTTAGCTAGCTCTGCATTTTGCACGTATGTGTTACCTTCATCTCCTACATATTGTACCTGTCTCCCAAATGACTCTTCTCCTGTATCATACACACTAACAGGGACATTTAATGGTAGCTCTTTTGAGCCAAGTATCAATGGATCATTCTTTGCATCATACTTAATTGGCCCAGGAACCCACTCTTTTCCATCTTTACCTACAGGCCTGCCCATCATATCATATAGCGTTTGTAGTCGTGCAGTCTCACTTAACTTATACACTTCTTCAGGTGTGGTCACACCATATTGCTGCATTTGCTTTGCTATTCTGGCTTGTTCTTTACCTGACTCACTGAACTTACCATGGTACGATTCTGGAGCATCTACCCAACCTGCCGAGTTGTTAGGCATTGTTGGGTCACCAGCAAGCCTATTACCACTAGCTGCACCTATCATCGTTAAACTATCAGCATCTGGAATTGATTCAAGCATCGCAGGTGAATACTTGGACTTGTCTATAGCCTCTATTCTCTGCGCAATTTGCTGCCCTCGCGTGAGCCCTAATCTTTCTTCTTTAGCTTGTCTTGCCTGCGTGAGTTTGTCTATCTTTTTTTGTAGTAGGGATCGCTGTTGTGAGAGGCTCAATGCATCAATTTGTGCTTGACCTTCTGGGGTTGTGTAGCCTGTTAGTGATGAAGCTACATCCGCTCCAGCCAATTGTGTTATTGCGTCTTGTATGCTCATCGTAGGTATCCTGTAGATATTATAAGTTACAGTATAATATCACAGATATACTTACGTGGTGCTTTAGTACATAGTATCACTTAACCAGAGGAGCACTCGGGTTAGTGTTATATAGGACATCATGCGCATAGGCATTCTTTTCTTTACGCTCCAGTCTTCCCCTTTCATTAGAAGAAAAATACCTACGAGCATCTTTATTCAATTCCATGTACCTTTTTAGTATATCGGCAGGTAAGTTGCGTGTATTAATAAGTCCCTTGTTTATGCCATCTATTAGCCCAGACCATAACGCTTTATTAGACTCTGACATAGGCCCTAAACCACTACGTGTTACAGAACTATTCAATCTTTCTGCAAGTTTACGTTTTTGTAATTGAGTACGTAAGGCTTCTAACTGATCGTACTCCTTAACAGTTTCTGGTTTTCCTATAGAAGCAATTTGTTTTGCTATTGCCACTGTAGTAGCGTCAGACCCCTTTTTAATTGCACTGGTATCTACGTTTAATTGGTCAACCGACTGTTCTGGTGTAAGTGCGCCACCATTAGCGTTTAGACTCTCCGTAGTCACTGTCTGGTTAGAATCCTTTTTAGTAATTACTTGTGGCGTCCTCATACGTGGAACAGCATTCTCCGTAGCCCGCTGAACATACTCAGCGAATAGTGGTGCTAGTTTTTCTCTTGCTTGCATATCCATACGCTCATTGTATCCCATTCCCAGTTTAGTTAACTTGTCTTGGGCCTGTAACTTTTGAGCCTCTAGTCTATGTGCCATCTCTCGTCGCGCATCCACACCAGATAGATCAAGCGGTCTAGTAGTGGTACCTTTCCCAGACTGCCCAACAAGTTCTGCAAGTCTTTTACCCATTTGATTGATCTCATCTTTACCTAATTTCTTCTTGGTCAACGTAAATTCTGTAGCTACTTGATTTAGTAATGCTGGAGTTAGTCCACCTGTATTAGCAGCTGCAGTTAGCATTTTTCGCATTTCGGGGGCATTATTTTCATCCGTTAGGTTGTACCAAGCAGTACCTTGACCACTTATCAGGCTATCAGCCAACTCCTTAGACTTTTGGAGGTCGAACTTAGCAGATTTACCTCCTCCGCTAGAAGTGTATGTTTCACCATCTCCACCAACTACAGTGCCGCCAACCCTATTCATCAAAGATGCTTTTTTATCTATAGCTCCTAGCGAGTATTCTGCTCTCTTACGCTCTATATCATTTATTTCTTTTCCGTACTGTGCACGTAATGCATCCTCTTTAGCTTGTTGAGCAGCTTGAGCTACCACAGCTGCCTCAACCCCTTTCATGGATGTTCCATATTGTCTAGTTAACCTATTATACATCTCTGGTTGAGACTCTAATTGGTCCATAGCATGTGACCCTAGTTCCTCTTGCGCCTTTGAACGTCTTTTGTACTCGGCAGTTCCCTTGGTTAACCCTTCCAATGATATAGAGTCTAAGAATGTTTGCCCATCAGGGCTGGCGACTGCATTTGTTAACCAATTATCTCTTGCTTGTGGTCCTTTCGCAGCACCTGCAAATATATTCTTTGTTATCGCTTCTTCGGCCACACCTTTATTGTATATATCGGTAGCTCTATCATCCAGTACCTTGGTTCTAGCTCGCTCTAAGTCTCGTACATTTCGTTTGTCCGCAGCAACTTGGTTAGCTGCCATGATGTTACCTATATTATCTAGCGCGCTTTGTAGTCCAGCACCAGTATTACTTGGGGCCATTCTACTAAAATCCTGTCTTAATGCCATATCTTATCCTTATCATGAATAGTGTTATAGTTTACCATACCTATCACCAAACACCTTGTTATACACATCAGTACCTGCTGCATCATTCTTAACACTTTTATCCATTACGTATTTATTTGCAGCTATTTGTTGGTCTACTAAGGCTCTATTCTTCTTAGCTGTTTTCTCATTATCTAAGTAGCTGAGTACGCCCAGTCCGAGTTGCCCAGCACCTAGTAATAGTCCCCCATAACCTCCCATTCCCCACCCTGGCCCTTTATCTGTGGTACTACCTCTAAATCCGCCACCTACTTGATTACCAGCAGCATCAAATTGCGCACCGCTTATCTTTGTTGCAAGTTCTGGGTTGGCCTCTCCCCAGGTAAATACCTGGTCACCTGTAGCAAGTTTATCTCCAAAGTACAAGTTACCATCTTTCATACTAGCAACACCTAAGCCCTGCACTGCAGAGTTAGGAGCACCAGCGCCATATATAGGAGTGCTTCCTAGTTGCTTAATATTGCTAATAGAGGCAATATCCCTACGTACACCATCAGTCAGCGTATTAACTGAGGGACTCCATGGGCCCACTACAGCAGCTGCACCCTCGTAAGTTTTACTTTTTAGGAAGTCTTCTGAGTTCATTTTTATATCCTTTATCTTGTTATCGTAGTTATACGCTTTGTAGTATACCAGAGTTAAACTGTATTCTAGTTTAACTACCCATTTTTATAGTACTTATTGAATGAGTTAACAATCAGCCCTTCCGTCATGTTATAGGGGGCTAACTCCATTACAGTGTTTAGCTCGTAGCAGTAGTTATCGTCTAAGTACACCTGTGTCAACAAGACAGCCTCTGTACTGACTGGTTCTACTGGATCTGGCATGGTGCCTGGGTCAGTATGAGGTGCGACGTATGCTAAGTATAAGTTACCTACTGTGGTAACATTCTTTATACTAGCCATTAGCAGGTCTTGTGTACTCATATTAGTAAACCCACCAAAATTAGGCAGCATTAGTTCAATCGTAGCAGTAACATAGTTACTTAATGTAGGCGCTATTGGTTGCACCACACCATTTACTAATATATCACCTGTTATAGTGCCTACGTACTCAGTCCCAGAAGCACCTAGCTCTGACACCAGCGTCGCTGTAGCTTCTGCAGTTGCGAGTTCGCCTAGCTTAGTAAGTACTTGTGCTACACCCATTGCCATAAGCAGAATCCCAAAGGTCTGCTGAGCCATACCTATTATTGTTAGAACGCTTCCTATCATCATTGCCTGATACGTGCCACCAGCTCGTTGGTAGGCTACTGCTATAGCGGATAATACCAGAGTCTCTAGTGTAAGCACTAAAGCTATACCAGTGAGGAATGCTAACTCTGCCCCCGCAACACCCAACCCAGCAGTTACTGCTGGAATCCCATTAAGTGTAGCACCGCCAGATGGTACTGCCAGTGCTATCGCCACTGCTATAAGTGCCACTGCTAATAGAAATATAAAGAATCCCCCTCCCTCTCGATGATAAGATACATCGACATCTAGTGATTCTTGCACCATACCAACGAACTGTTCCCCTGTAAGCAGTGCCGCGACATCCTTTTTTATGTAGCCCCTATCGGACCCATCATTTGGTACCAGCACCAAATCGCTGCCAATAACAGGCTGTATGGTACGTCTACAATCATCAATTTGGTTAACCATACTGGACTTCACAGTAGTTCCTAGATAATAGGCCATGGTAAATGTAGTACCATCAGAGGGATCTGTAATTACCACTTCTTTAGGGACTAGATTTAAGTTATCAAGTATTTCTTGTATTACAGCAGAGCCTGCTGGATCACCGGCATCTACTTCCCTAGCGAATGTAAACCTAACCGTTGCAAGTACATCGTATGCGGGACTTCTCCCCGAGTATGTGCTAATTACCTCTTGGCTAATTACATCAGCACTTCTAGTAAACAGTGTATTTTCAGTATCGTGTAGTGCTGCGAATACTACTTTAGACGAGTTGGTGTCATACTCTATCTGTCCGTTCAGAAATAAGAATGGCATATGTGGAGGAATGCGCTCACCACGCACACCTCTACCGAGATACTGCAAGAATGTGTTGGACACAGCAGTGACTCCCCCGAGTACTACTTCTGCTATAGCTGAACTTGTCATGCTATGCACGCCTGTAGTATGCAGAACCTTATATGCATTTTTGTATAATCTAGTCGTAAACACTACATCAACAGACACATCTGATAACTCCTTGTTAGTATGCACTAACCTTTCTGTGGGTAAGCCTTCGTTCACAACTGTGTACTCTCGCTTAACTGAATTGTTATTAATGTAGCTTACTACATCTTGAGTAGTGAGTGTAGGTGCTGCTATGTTATATGGTTTTAAGTATAAGTCTGCTTCATCTATCTCGCTTTGTCCATATTCAAGCAATGTATCATTTGATAGTCCTAGCATTTTATATATAGCTTTTATGTTAGTAGGTTGTACGTCTATCGTGGCTTGGTCTATGGAAGTATGGTGTAGAGATATCTCACTAAACACTTCCACACCTCCTATAAATTTAGTGGGGAAGTATCGCATAAATGTATTCTTGAACCGCAGATTACTAACCCAATCACCTACGATCGGGGAGGCTATATCAAAAGTCATATACATCGTAGCTACCTTTACTTATCTATGGTGCAGGTGTTATTTCATTTAAGTAATCAACAGCTAAGGACCACGCAGTAAATGCGGGTGTAGTCTTGTCGATATTATCTGTACTAGTTAGTAAACTAACCATATTTGCTGAACTATTTGCAACGTGCTGACGCATGTTGTCATCGAACGCTATCTCTTGTCTAATAGCAACATTTTCTTGAGCCTTAGTGAGCCCTGGAGTATTAGGAGCTAGGTCGGTAATTACATCTATCTTATTAGTAGTGTTGTCCACTGTCCATGTAATTACACCACTCTCTCTATAAGCTTTAGCTAGTGTAGCATACACAGACATCTTAACCTGCTGTTCTTGCTCCCATTTTGACCCTTTATCCGACATAGCTATTGTAGGTAATTTAGTCTCTGTTATTGCTGGTAGGTTAGCAAGCACTAGTCCATTCTCACGTACCATGTCTGATTGTACCTTCCACCCTTGTATCACAGCAAGTTGCTTATCAACTTCTGCCCTCTCAACTGCTTTATTAGTTGCTGTGGTATCTGCTTCTATTTTGAGCACATTAGCTTGAGCAGCTTCTGTATCAACTCTTAACTTAGTAAGCACGTATGGAGCATCTCTATTCTCCTTAGCTACACTAACAGCAGTTTGCATAGCAGCATTTGTAATGCTCACAGCCATCTCACTAACTAGCTTAGCAAGCATATCCGCTTTCTCTCTAGTTGAGAGCTGGTTACCTATACCTACTCCATCTATAGATGCATTACCTTCTATAGCACCGAAGTACTCTAGTAGGCTCTCTTTAGCCTTTATGTACGCACTATGCTTACCTGTAGATGTTTCCATCAGTGACTCATAGATTGTGGTTACATCTAAGTTAGGTAGTGTTTCTTTTACTACTCGTTGTGACATATCTTGTTCCTTTTATCTGTTGTTGTAATTATACCATAGTTACAATGTGACTTACCATCTATAGGTTTGAGAGTAAAGCTCTATTGTCAGTTACATTAGCTGGTTGGATCGTAGCAGACCTACATGTTACTACCACCTTTAGGGGTCCTTCCCCAGATAATGTAAAAGCCCCCGTGAATGATGTAACATACATGGAGTCAGTGTACTGCCCAGTATTCCTACTATAACTGGTAGTACGTGAGAAAGTAATTCCTGCCACCTCTCCTCCCCTACCGTTTATCCTGCCAGTGCCAAGTAGCGTACTGCCAATATATATCGCAACATATATAGCATTCTTCGTCCCCATGTTACTCGTAACAATACACAATAGAATAGGGCTGTATATACTTATACTAGTTCCTATGAGTGATGATGCTGCTCTGATAGGAGTTCCGTACGTACTAACAACTGACGTGGCATTGTACGCATAGAGATTAGTGTAACTTACCATCTCACTATAACTGGTGAGGGTATTAGTAAAGAACAGCGTACCTATGGCAACTGTTGGGTACCCAGCATCAGTAACTACCTGCAAATCACGTACCCTAATTGTAGAACTAACTAAATCAGTAGACGTAATAGTACCACCATTAATGCGTGCTCCAGTAATAGTACCACTATTAATGCGTGCTCCAGTAATAGTGCCAGTAGCAGTTATATTCTCAGCAAATACCCTATTAGCGAACACAGCATCTGTAGTAATCTTACCACCATCAATTGTAGTGATATTGGTATTGATAGCGGTAGCCACATCAGCTGGCAGCACCTTACTATCAGCTATTTCTTTTAATTTTGTACTAATAGCATTAAGAATCAACTGTCTTTCTGAGTAGTACATTCTAAATGAACCTCTAAAGGTGCTGCGGTTTATAGGTGTGTTAGTCGTCAAGTTTACATCTGCCAGCCATGTAGGAACTATAGGGTTACTAACTAACCACGCAACTCCCGCATTTAAGTAAGTACCTAAGTACTCTAAGGTCTCTCTATAATCTATAGCACTTACTGCTAGACCTGCTGCCTGGTCGGCTATTAATACTTGCTCAGTAACTAATATTTCCCACTCTTTACGTACTAAAGTTTTTTCTCCTGGATCTAGCACACTATCTGAAGCTATGTCAGTTAACTGAGTAAGTGCTGCTATAGCATTTTCTTTAGCATCTGCGGCTTCTGTCTGTGCTAGCTCAGCAGCATAAAATGCATCTGCAATTGTACCATCCCTAAGCGTGGTCCATGCCATACCGTTATAGTAGTGCGCTTCATTCTTATTATCAATATCAAACCATAAATCTCCTATATTGGCTCCTGTAGGTTGTGCAGTTTGGTAGAATGAAGTTATCTTTCCATCAGCTGTGGTCTGTGCATCTTGTGCAGCAGCAAGAGCAACAACAATACTTTTATCCTGAATTGTTAGCCAGGTTGTCCCACTCCATCTGTATGCCTGGTTATCATCAGTATCAAACCACATATCGCCTATGTCAGTACTAGAGTTTAATCCTGTTGGTGCAGCACTTTGATAGTACGTAGTAGTTGCACCATCTGCAGTGGCTTGAGCAGCTTGAGCAGCAGTCATAGCATTTAGTGCTGCAGTATTAGCGCTAGCTGAAGCAGTTGCAGTATCAGCTATTGACAGATCTCTAATACTTGCCCATGCGGCACCAGACCATCTATACGGATGATTTTTGTCATCGCTATCAAACCATAGATCTCCTAATACTCTTCCTACACTACTTGGGGCCGTAGTCTGATAGTACACATTTGGTTTACTATTAGCTGTACTTTGTGCTGTATCTACAAGGCTCTTTGCAATAATAGCTATTTTATCTAATAGTGCTTGTCTTGTTGTGTACACATTATTAAATTTAGACCTAAAGGTAGTACCTACTATTGTAGTATTACCTGATAGATTACTCCATAGAACAGGACTAGTCAATGTTGCTAAGTACGTTGTTAGTGCACCCACAGCATTGTCATAAGTAGTTTTTTCAGTTGTAATTCCATATGCAGTAGCTTGTGTGTCTATCCCCGCCTTCTCAGCTACTATCACATCTCTAGCAGCTATTACACTAGTTTTTTCTCCTGGATCTAGCACACTATCTGAAGCTATGTCAGTTAACTGAGTAAGTGCTGCTATAGCATTTTCTTTAGCATCTGCGGCTTCTGTCTGTGCTAGCTCAGCAGCATAAAATGCATCTGCAATTGTACCATCCCTAAGCGTGGTCCATGCCATACCGTTATAGTAGTGCGCTTCATTCTTATTATCAATATCAAACCATAAATCTCCTATATTGGCTCCTGTAGGTTGTGCAGTTTGGTAGAATGAAGTTATCTTTCCATCAGCTGTGGTCTGTGCATCTTGTGCAGCAGCAAGAGCAACAACAATACTTTTATCCTGAATTGTTAGCCAGGTTGTCCCACTCCATCTGTATGCCTGGTTATCATCAGTATCAAACCACATATCGCCTATGTCAGTACTAGAGTTTAATCCTGTTGGTGCAGCACTTTGATAGTACGTAGTAGTTGCACCATCTGCAGTGGCTTGAGCAGCTTGAGCAGCAGTCATAGCATTTAGTGCTGCAGTATTAGCGCTAGCTGAAGCAGTTGCAGTATCAGCTATTGACAGATCTCTAATACTTGCCCATGCGGCACCAGACCATCTATACGGATGATTTTTGTCATCGCTATCAAACCATAGATCTCCTAATACTCTTCCTACACTACTTGGGGCCGTAGTCTGATAGTACACATTTGGTTTACTATTAGCTGTACTTTGTGCTGTATCTACAAGGCTCTTTGCAATAATAGCTATTTTATCTAATAGTGCTTGTCTTGTTGTGTACACATTATTAAATTTAGACCTAAAGGTAGTACCTACTATTGTAGTATTACCTGATAGATTACTCCATAGAACAGGACTAGTCAATGTTGCTAAGTACGTTGTTAGTGCACCCACAGCATTGTCATAAGTAGTTTTTTCAGTTGTAATTCCATATGCAGTAGCTTGTGTGTCTATCCCCGCCTTCTCAGCTACTATCACATCTCTAGCAGCTATTACACTAGTTTTTTCTCCTGGATCTAGCACACTATCTGAAGCTATGTCAGTTAACTGAGTAAGTGCTGCTATAGCATTTTCTTTAGCATCTGCGGCTTCTGTCTGTGCTGCTGCGACACTAGATATCGTAGGTATATATGTACCAGAATCACTAATACTACTAAATGTTACTTTACCATTAAAATTCACATCACTACCAACAATGCTGAATGGTGTATGTCCTGTAAGACCATCGCTTATACTGAAGTTTGTAGCTTTTATCTGAAAATTACTAACTTCATTACTACCATCTGAGAACCCCCATCCAGTGATACTTCCATCAGGCCCTGTTATAAGTTTACTAGAACTTGCAGACCACTCATTAGCCTCAACAGCCACTCGTTCAACAGTAGTGAGCGCAACAGATACATCATCTACACTAGCACTTAGTGTGTCTAAGTATCCTGCAGATGCAATACCTGTACCATCAGGTGTTATCCCAATTGTCGTATACCCCTCAGACAACTTCGTAGCTGTTGCAGCTATACCTGTATTTACATCATCTACACTAGCACTTAGTGTGTCTAAGTATCCTGCAGATGCAATACCTGTACCATCAGGTGTTATCCCAATTGTCGTATATCCCTCATACAACTTCGTAGCTGTTGCAACTGTACCTGTATTTACATCAGTTAGCGTGGATGTGAGTAGCTCAACTTGCGTAGCACTAGCTAAGTTATTACTTGCATACACATCAGTTACATCTAATGCCCATGCCTCCACCTGGCCCTTAATTACCCCTAATGCATCAGTCTTTACTGCTTTAGCTAGCTCAGGAGATACAATTGTATCATACTGCTCTATGGCTACTGCTATATCACCTTGTAGTTCACTCTTAACTGTAGTTAAGTATTGTGATTGACTTACCACCTCATTCTGTACACTGGCAATACTTTGATTTACACCTAGCTCTATACTTTGAACTAGTACGTACAAGTCATTCACTAGTTGGCTAATATTAAGCGTACCAGCTGTTACTTGCGCTATTATTGCATCTGTAAGCCATGTAGGTACCCCATTGTGGATATTACCACTGTACACACCACCTGTACTCAGTACGTATGTGTTAGTCGATACCTCAGCTATTTTAGGAGTAGCTACATTTACATCAGTGGTGGTTACCTCAGTAGTTACCTCAGTGGTAGCACCACTTGTAACTAATGCGCTATCTGCAACCACTTCCATGTTTACACGCCTGTCGGTATAACATATATTTTATCAAGTATAGTGGTAATAGTTGGGGTGCTATCACTAAATGCTATTTTTATAATTCCTTGATATGTAGGTTTCAAGTAATACCCATCAGCCTTAGTCGCTCTTTTAGATTCGAATCCTGTACCATTATTAACTGCTATGCTATCTGCTTCTGTAATAGTCCCTCGTAGTACACCATTTTGAGAGTCTTCACTAGTAGGTACTGGTACTACCATAGTTATAGTATGTGTAGTAGTATCAGGATCAGTTAATGGGATTATCCCCATTGTAGCAGATATACAGGCATCCAGGTTTTGTGCTATAAACGTGTTAGCTTCTTTTACTTCTATTCTAAAATCAAACGCTTGGTTCTTTGGTATAATAAAGTCTGCCATGTATAGTCCTATAATTTTAATTATCTGTTTAGTTCAACCCTCCTAAGAGGAGTGTATAACTAGATACGTTTGAGCAACTGCTCTTGTCTATGCGCTTCGAAGTCAGCTTCTGTCCAACCTTCTGTATGTGCTATACTAAAGCGTTTACGATTACGGTTAACTACTTCCTGGCCATCAGCATTCTTTACATTCTGTGCAAGTGTAATTTTTTTCAGTCTGATAACAGCCCCTTTAGGTAAGTACTGCATTCTGCCGTGTACTGGTACATTAGTGGTATACCCACCAATAACGGGGTTACCCCAACGAATTGCTACCGTACGGCCTTCTATATCTTCGTTTATTACAACTGAGGTATCATGGTCAGTAACTATTACCGGTATCATTGTATGTAGATCATCAGCTTTAACTAATGCCTTT
>Ga0210006_1001535_pt1 | contig 15870 bp, 15 predicted proteins | sample CryGey02umfilter_2_FD_185452 | JGI IMG/M metagenome (GOLD analysis project Ga0210006, IMG submission 185452) | Groundwater microbial communities from aquifer in Utah, USA - Crystal Geyser 4/10/14 0.2 um filter (SPAdes) (version 3) | ecosystem: Environmental > Aquatic > Deep subsurface >... | reverse complement strand
CCGATTTTGCTTGAAATAATTCATTGTTTTTTCTGACCTCCTGCACCGTATTTATCATCTGCGTTTGCACCATGATGCTGTAATATGTCGTCAATGCCACGATGCTCAAACCGATTATGATTATGAATCCTTTTCTATCCGCAATTGCTTTGGCGCATAAAAACCATAAAGGATTTTATTCAACTTGCCGGAGTGGGGTTTTTTGCCGCGCATAAGCCATTTTTTGTTAACTCTCATGCCTCCAAAATATTAGCATAGGTTTTGGTTAAAAGGAAAGAAAGATTTCTCTTTTCTTTTCCAATCAAAATCTTTTATAATCATTCTGTGCTAAAAAGTTTAAAACAAATTTTAAAAAATCGTGGTGTAACATTGGTTGAAGTGCTCATTGCTTCAAGCCTTTTTGCGATTGCTGTTGTCGTTGCCGGAGATATTTTGGTGAGCGATGTTCAGCTCGAAAAAAAGACAAGTATTCAAAATACTTTGGCGTCTGAAATGAGAATAATCCTTCAACAAATTTCTTCCGAAATTCAAAATGGCACGATTGATTATGATGAATATTATTCCGTTTGCGTGCTACAAAATAACTGTAAATCAGGAGTCTCGACTAGTGCGTTCTATGGTTTCTATAATGGGGTTTACGGAAGCAGGTTTTATGATCCGGGAAGAAGTTTGGACGGTGCTGCTACGAATAATCCGGAGGATTTAGGGGCGGAATGTTCTTTCCCGACCCCTCAAAACGGGAAAGAATGTGAAGTCGTTTACAATCTTTCGGTAGACTTGAATACGGGACAAAATCCGTTTACTGGAGACCCTAATGACGCAAATGCGTTTTGTGATAAAAAAAATGGAAACCGAGGAGTATGCAATCAAATCACTGGTGGAAGCGTGAACGTCGACAAGCTTTTCATTCTTGATAAAACAGGGACGAGAAAAACTATGATTGCTAAAAAATTGATAAGAAATGTTGAAGGTGGAGAGAGCGATTATGCGCTTGGGAAAGTCGTAATGAACGGCAAAGACTATGATCAAAATGGAGTCATGGATATTTTTTCTTGTGCGGATGGATACAAATGCTACAATGAGTCCAGTATAATCGCTAAACTGAGTCCTTTCAAAATGATAGTAAAAGATGCTGATTTTGTGACACCTTGGTCTACTGATTTGACCAGTGCTTTTGAAGGGAGTGCTAACTCCTCAACTTTCGTCCCGATTACTCCGCTTTTTGCAACCGTCAAGGATGTACAATTCATAATCCATCCTCTTGAAGATCCTTACAAAGCTTATGCTGAAGCCGATATGAAGGGACAACCTTCCGTAACGATAGTAATAACCATGGGGCTTGCTTCCCCTGCGGCAAAAAATTATCCGGGGGCTTTTCCTGACATCACTTTGCAAACCACTGTTGCCGCCGGCGTGACAACTCGAATAGATTCATATCCTCCTGTCGTGGAATTAAAAGATGCCGCTTCGAAAAACTGGCTTAAAGATATGATAGATTCATTGCCTGAACAATTAAGCCTCCAGGCTGTCCCCTAGCACTAAAACGAATTCCCCTCTTGGTTTTGTTTTTTCGAAATGAGTTATCATTTCGGAAATTTTTCCGCGAAGAGATTCTTCAAAGATTTTTGTGATTTCGCGACACACCGCGATTTGCCTGTCGCCAAGATATTCTTTCAAATCTTTTAATGTTCTTTCGATTCTGTGTGGAGCTTCAAAAATAATCATTGTCCTCTCCTCGTCCGCCAACGATTTCAGTAAAGTTTGGCGGCCTTTTTTTAGCGGCAAAAATCCAAGATATATAAACTGATTCATCTTCATTCCGCTCATTACAAGTGCGGAAAGTAGACTCGATGCGCCCGGAATCGGACAGATTTGTATACCTTCTTCGATAGCTCTTTTTATAAGTGTGTAAGCCGGATCTGAGACTCCCGGAGTGCCCGCGTCGGAGATTACCGCGACCGATTTTCCTTCTTTTAAAACGCTAATAATTTGTTCTAATTTTCTGTCATCAGTGTACGAATGATAACTCGTTATTGGTTTTGAAATTTCATATTTGTCCAACAAAATTCTGCTGTGGCGCGTGTCTTCCGCCGCTATTAGATCCACTTCTTTTAGCGTTCTTATTGCACGAAGTGTGATATCTTCGAGATTTCCTATCGGTGTTGAGACTATATATAGCATTTTTTCTTTGGTGTTATTCCCGGCCCTTTTATGTACATTGGCTCTACTATCTGCGCTTTTTCCAAATCTTTCAATTCGAATTTTTCCAAAACTTTGCCGAAACTTTTTCTTAGGGTTTTGGATTTCAAGTGCGTCACATGTTTTTTTTGATCCTTTGAAATGTTTCCGAAAAATTCTTTTATCTTTTTTTCTGAGAGATATTTTTTCAAATCCGGTAAATTCACGAGTTCACCATTTACGTAAACTCCGCCTGATCCTGCATACAGCAAAAGCGCCATATCTTTTGGTTTTTCGCCAAGCATTTTCCAGTAACAATCAAACGCCGTAAGGCAGTACAGATGCGATGAATTCAAGTATGCGATTACATTTGCCGTCGCGACTCCGATGCGAAGTCCCGTGAAAGATCCCGGGCCTTTTACAACAATTAAATTTTTTATATCTGCAAAAGTTTTCTTGTTTTTTTTGAGAAGTTTTTGGATATTCGGTAGAAGATTTTCCGCTTCATCATTTTTACTTTTCCATGACGCTTCGTCTAAAAGTTTGAATTTTCCGTCATGCTCTTTTAATAATGCAATCGCAGTTTTCGGAGAAGATGTATTTATAGCCAACTTAATCATGGCTTTCTTATACACGATTTGGAGAGTTTGAGCAATTTGAATTAAGCGAAAAAATGAGTGTATAGAGCAAAAAGGGCTGAGCGTCTTTTGCTTATTATCTACTTAATTTCACCAAATCATCATTCTTTTCTGCCGTATTTCTTGGTAAGCGATGTCTGCGCTGTGCGCCAGTTCGTGGTGTTCTTTGCAAAGTGGCGCGAGATAGCGCGGATCGTTGCTTCGTATAGCGGAAAATCTTCGGATGTGATGAATTTGTTCGGACGGTTTTTTGCAGGTTTTTATGGAACATTTTGTGCCGCGTTCTGCGTAGAGAATTCTTTTTATAGAGATTGGGGTATGGCGGGAAGGGCTCGTGATAGGGATTTTCACATTGTTGATTTGAGGATTTCGTGTAGGATTTTCTGCTTGTTTTTCTTGTTCTTTTTTCATTTCTCTTTCTGAAATTTCCCGACTTATTTCCTCTTTCTTCTGCGCAATTTCTTCTTCACGTTTTTGGAGAAATTCTTTTAGAAGCGTGTTTATGTCTATACCTTTTTGCTGAAGTTCTAAAAGTTCTTGCTCGACTTCTTCGGAAAGATTTAGAGTTTTTGATGTCATTTTCGTGTCGTTTTTTGCCTCATTGCTTTTTGTATTTTTTGTGTCAAAACGCATCTGCTTGTGGGAGAACTTTTGTGCCGAAAAAGCTCTCCCACAAGCCATTTTGCTTTTCAAAATCCATTGTTATTGCTCCGAAATTTTCAGAATTTTTCTCCGCAAACTTCTCATCTCTCACCAAAGTTTCGACTGCACTTTTTGATAGCATTTGGACTTGATTCACCAAAAATATTTCATTTTCAGGTTTTGCGATCGAGACAATCCTGGAAAGTTTATTTATACTCACTTTTCCGTCGATCAAAAGTGATTTCAAAGCTGGTGTTCTCTCAAATCTTTTTTCCAAATTCAAAACAAGTCTGACTTGTTCTTCGCTCATTCCAGCTAACTTTTTTGCAAATTCGAAAATCGAAATAAAGCCTTTCTTCTCGTATAATTTGCGTTTGAAAACTTCAGGGAGCAGTCCCGCGAATCTTTGTCGCCAAATGCGTGCATTCCCGCCGTAGGTTTTACAAATATTGTAGAGGTTTTCGTCGCTGATTATGCCCATTTTTGATGATACAATATTTTGTCCAGTCGTAGTAGTGCTTGTGTTGTTTTGATTGTTCATAATGTGAAGTTTTAGAAGATGATTTGCGCCCGAATATTAGCAGACCCAAGCCAAAATTTCAACTTTTCCGAGTAGCGAATTCTTAAAATGTGATGCGTAGTAAAACTCGAGTTTTTGGCTTGCAGATGCGGAGAAAATGGGTTGCATTCAGGAAGGATTATTGCGAAATGCGCGAAGGTAACATAGGGAAGACAGAAAGAGAGAGAATGAAAAAATGCGCCAGATTAGCGTTAATTTTCCTGCGTATTATCGCGAAAGATGCGCTGAAGAATTTGTTGATCCCATGGTTGCCTCCTGTGTGTGCCGACTGAATCTGTCAATGAGCTTTTTATGTATCAATATTACCCCCCCCCTATGTCAAGAGGAAGTGTTTACCTTTTATTTATGCCATTTTCGATAGATGATATATTTTAAGAAATTTTTAAATTTATTTTATGGACGTAGATGCTTTTATAAAATTTATCGAAACTAATGATGTCCTGACTGGTAAATTTGAATTTTGCAGGAATGAGGATTTGATGGATTTGGATTTTGTTAATAAAAGATTTGTAGACTTTGAATTACGAGGCGGAGATTATGCCAGCGGATCTTTTATAAATTGTACTTTTGATAGAGTTTTATTTAAGGATTTAACTTTGGTTGGAGTTAGTTTTGGCAATTGTGATTTTATAGATTGTAAGCTTTCGAACGTTGAAAGTGATTTTAGCTTGAGCAATTGTAGGATAGGTCATTTCACTACGACACAAGAATCCTTCTAATTTCTTTTAGTACATGTCCGTCACTTCGACGCCCGTGTAATAATGAAGGAGAATATCTACATAATTGAATCCGGCATCCGCCATTCCTTTAGCGCCACAGCCACTCAAGCCCACGCCGTGGCCCGAGAATGCATCTCCTTTGCAATATGAATCGCTAACGCTTACAAGATATGAGGCGTCCCAATTCCAAACTGACTTTGCGCTTTTTGTGTATGTGCCGTCGGTTTGATTGAAGTATGGAGTTTTCACTAAATCACCATTTAATGTTATCACTTGGCCTTTTGTCGCGTCGACTGCTTTGGAAACATTTGGAGAACGTTTTTCCATTCCGTATCCCAAATATTTTTGGCTAACATTCGGATCATCATCGAGATTATATGGTTTGCCTTTGAATTTCTGATCTTTTTCAATGTAGAAAAGCGCATAACTTCGCGCCGCAATCATTACTGATTTTATTTTTTCAGTGACTTCGGAATTTGAAACTTCACCAAGTCCTTTCAAATAATTTTCTAATGGAAGTTCGTTTATCACCGTTAAAGTTCCGTCGACCTCACGAACTTCGAGTATTCCCCTGTATTCATTGTCGTTTAAATCTTTGTTCCAATCAGGGCTATGTTCAAAATTATCAATCCTCAAAATCGCCGCATTCTTAGGCTTAAATCTGACATACGAATCTTGATAATAAGTATTTGATGCAGTTGTTATTTTGTATTTTTTGTCTGACTTTGAAACTTCTGCGGTTTCTCCTGAGCTTAGTGTCGCTACCAAAGAATTTCCATTATATATTTCGAATGAACCGTTTGCGCTTATCACAGGATTTCCAGAAAAACTTAATTTTATTCTAATATCTTTTTCCGTGTCGCTTCCTGTTTTGATGCGAGAATCTGCGGAGGTTTTTGTGGAATTCGTAGAAGTTTTGTCGATTGATTTTGCTGAGACAGCCTTACTTTTAACCACTTTGTATTTCACATAAGTTGATTTTTCTAAAATTAGATTTCCGTCCACTTTTGGTTTTACCAGCATTATTTTTCTTCCTGGAAGTTCAGTCGATGAAACTTCCGTCGTGAATGAAACTTTTGCTATTCCTCCTGATTTCACTTCGTCGGAAGAAAGCGTAATATTTGATATTTTTAGATTTTTTGATTTCACAAAATCCAACTTAAGGTTGGTCTTGGTCCACGTTTTTCGTCCAAGATTTCTTATCGTCATTTCGACTGTATTTTTGCTGGCTTGTTTCCATTCCGCAGGGTATGAAGACCCTATCAATTCGGCAGCATAATCCCCTCCAAGCACTGTTGTCTCAAAATACATTCCGCTGTCTTTCATCCATGTGACCGCCTCAACTACCGGAGTGAAATATTCTTTGAAATACCCCGCTTTGTCCGGAGCTTTTATGTTTATAATAAATGTGCCGGTTTCTCCCGGATTCACTTCCGATTCCTGCAAATATCCCATTCTTGTGGATGGCGGCGAAACTATTAATGATGTTCTATCTCTTTCGTGATCCGCACCCAGTAAAACTGTATTTTCTCCGGAATTTCGCCATATTGTATTTCCTGTATTTTGAAGTTTTACGGTCGCAGAAAATGTCTCGCCTTTTTCCATTGTTTCATTTGGGAAAGACGAGCTTACAAGCGTATATTTGAAGTTTGCCTGATTTACTGAAATAGGAATTGTAACGTAATCAAGACTCTTTTTTGAGCCATTGAAAAGGATTGTGATTTTCATATTTACCACTCCTCCTTTTTTGTATGACTTTATCGAAAATTTGAATGTTCCTGTGCCTCCGGAAGAGACTTTACTTTCTTGAAGTTTCGCCAAAACATCTTTGTTTTTTGTCGGAAATGAAATCATTCCATCAAATTCCGAATTTTGATCAACAACTATAAATGTATTTGCATCCCATTCTTTTGTTCCGATATTTTCGAGTTTCATTGTTACTTCTGCGGTTTTATCAGGATTCATTTCCATATAATATGTCTCGGATTTGTCTTCGTAGTCGTAATCTTTCACGAATCTTTCTTTTTGTTGATGCATCGCTTTGCCCGCCAATGTGCGAATAATCGGCAATTTTTCGTACAAGTAAACTCCAGGACAATCCGTACTTTTTACGTCGCTATGTCCTAAAATATTGAAACTGTTTTCCCCCCGGAATGTAGATTTTCCTATTATATCTATATTGTGAATTTTTGCCTTCTGTGCGATAAATTTGCCAAGTGTGTTTATCACTTTTTCCGGAACAGTATTGTCTTCGTAATTTCCCAAAACCGCGATTCCTATGGAACCGTTGTTTGCGCCTCCCGCGTGTGCTCCGATCACTCCTTCTCCTCCGACTCTGCCTTCATAAACTTTGCCGGATTGGTCCATCAAGTAGTTATATCCGATGTCCCCCCATGAGCGAGTAATGGCATGGTAATAATAAATATCACGCATCGCTTGTGCCGGATTATCCAGATTTCCTGTAGTCGCGGTGTGGTGAATTACAAATTTCTTTACTTGTTTTGGATATTGTAGGGGCCATTTGTATTTGTTGCCTTTGCTATCTTCCGTGAGAACTTTCGAATAAGCGAGTTCGTCTTTGTATTTTTCCAAATAATCACTGTCCAGTTCCGCCAAGACCGGATCTTCACTATTGTCCTTTAAGTACCTATATGATTCGTCCGCACCCCAATTTTTTCTCGAGATTACGTCTATATTTTCCGAGGCGCTTGCGGCTAATTGTGCTTCCGGTGGCGATGGGATTACAACTTCATCTGAGGATTTTATGAATGTCCAATCCGGATTTTTTATTACAGGACTGGAAACTCCATCTCCATACATCAGAAATCTGTATTGAAATTTCGTGGAACCGTTTGAAGAGGCTGTCGTGTAAAATTTCGTGTCTTTTCCCGATTCGTATGTCCCCATGGATTCTTCTTCCTCGTCCGAACCGAACCAATCGCTCCATTTTCCTTTTTCAAAAAATTTCAACTGCACTTCCATGTTTGTTCCGTTTGGAACAGTCGCAGACCATGAACCTCCGGCCGATGTGAATTCAAAACCCGGATCCATTACGTCCGAAAGAAAAACATCCACCGTTTTGTATGGCGCGATGAGTAAAGATGAATATGCGAGTTTTTGCGAGTCTATAGTTATTTCTCTTTCGCTTGATACCGTTAGGGCTTTTGTTTGCCCTGAAACTGCATTTTGTGAATTTGAAAATGTAAAAAATCCAAACACCAAAATCCCGAATATTGCCGTCAAAATACTAAATATCTTTTTGTCCATTTTTACGTAAAATTTTATTATTTTGTTGTTTTGTAATTATACCATTTTTATAAACGTTTTAGTAGGTCAAAAAATTACTTTACAAAAGGCCTTTGTTGGGCTATATTCTGCCCGCTTATTATAAGTTTTATTTTCATTTGGGCAGAAAAATCTTTAATTTAATCTTTACTATAATTTATGGAAGTTTCCTATAATGTTCGGTATCAAAAATCAAATTTCTCCAGCAAAGTTCTAATAGACAAAGAAGGTGAAATTATCATTTACGGCAAAGGGTTTAGGCTTAAGGGAAAGGGCGCGCAAGACAAAGGTGAGCTTATCAATTTTTCGGAGATCAAGGAGTTTTATTTCAATGATGATAAAATTTTGTTTATCACTTTTAATAAGGAAAAATATTCAATTTCCGACTCCGGAACGCTTTTTGACCAGATGCTTATCGACATATACAAGGCTAGAAATGAATTTTTGATGGATGCGCTTTTCATGAAAGGCGGAAAACTTCGCGCGGAATACGAAGGCGATTATCAAAGACTAAGCAAATTCGGCAAACTTATAAGTAAAGGTGATGCGAAATTAAGGCTTTATGAAAGAAGCCTTATTGTCGTACCTGAGACTTCCGACGCGTTTTCCATTCATTATGATTTTGTGAATTATCATGAGTTTGATGAGATGGAATATAATTTGAAGATTGTGATGGATGACGGAACAAATATGTTTTTCTCAGGGCTCGGGAATGATTTTGAATTTTTTCAGGAAAAAATGAATGAACTTCTTGGCGGAATGTACGAAACCCTTGTAAATGATATTTTAAAAAGAGCGTTTCCGGAATTTCACGCTGCCACTCTGCTAAAACTCGGATACAAAATGAAAGGCGGAAAGGCCGTTTCTCTAAAAGATTTGCAAAAAATGGATAAAGATCTTGCCGTTGCAGTTGATAAATTTATTTTCGAAGATGAAAAATTTGCAGAAAATGTGAAACCTCTTCGCGAGCTCACAAATGAGCATGAAATTTTTTATGGAATTGCCAGAGATGATGCCGTAAAAGGTAGCTATATAAGATGGGTGATGTTTGCGGTGCCTTCAAAGAATATCGTTGGATTTTCGATTTTGCCAAGGTGGCAAGAAGGTGGAGCTAAGGACCAGAACCACCAACATGAAATGTACTTTTTCAAGATAATAATGGAGCAAGGAAATGCCGCTGAAAAGACCGAGGATAAGATTCGTGAAGTTGATGAGGCACTCGTGACATTGAATTTCACCAAAGACCCTTGCTACAAAGATAAACGTGAACTAAGGCATTCTCCTTATCAGTATGCCATCCGAAAATTGCCATTTTTGAGGATCTTGAGAAAATCTTATGTCGGAAAAATTTCCTCGTCGGATAAAAATGAGTGGAAAACGAAGTTGGATGAGATTTTCAAAAATGCTATGTTGCCATCTGAATAATTTTTGGGTAGAATTTACTGGCAAAGAAAATTTTTTAAATCAAATTCTTATGGCTGAAATGCACTTTACAAAAGATAACTTCGAAGAAGAGGTCGTCAAATCTGACAAACCTGTATTGGTAGATTTTTTCGCACAATGGTGCGGTCCTTGCAAGATGATGGGGCCTGTTATCGAAGAACTTGCAAAAGAATATGAGGGTACTTGGAAAATCGGAAAATGCGATATAGATGAAAGTCCTGAATTGGCTGAACAATTCGGAGTACAAAGCATCCCAACTCTTCTTTTCTTCAAAGATGGAAAAGTCGTAGACAAAGCAATCGGATTCCAAGGAAAGGAAGCTCTGAGAGAGAGACTAGGCTAGACTTCGTAAGGCATACGGTTTATTTTGCCATCGTCTTATTTCTCGACAAAAGATATCCGCGTTGTGTGCGAGCTTATGTGGGTTTTTTTATGGAGCATTTTGTGCCGTATTCAAGGTGGAGGATTCTTTTTACCGCGATTGGAATGTGGCGCGAAGGAGATTTTTTCTGCGCAAGTTCTTTCTTTTTTCCGCGAACTTCATTTCTCTTTTGCTCTTGTTTTTGCGCCATCTCTTCCACAATTTTATTTTTTCTTTTCATGATTTCTTCTTCTCGTTTTTGCAGAAATTCTTTCAGTAATGCATTTATATCGAGGCCTTTTTGCTTTTCAAAATTCACCATAGTGTTACTAAAATTTTCTGCATTTTCCATCGCAAATTTTTCATCTCTTACCAAAGTCTCTACTGCATTTTTTGAAAGAAATTGTACTTGGGTCGCCAAAAATATTTCGTTTTCAGGTTTTGCGATCGAGACGATTCTCGCGAGTTTGTTGATGCGCACTTTTCCGCTTGTGAGTAAGGTTTTCAGGGCCGGCGTTTGCTCAAATCTTTTTTCAAGATTTAGTACAAGTCGCACTTGTTCTTCGCTCATCCCGGCAAGTTTTTTTGCGAATTCAAAAATCGAAAAAAAGCCTTTCTTCTCATATAATCCGCGTTTGAAAACTTCCGGCAAAAGTCCCGCGAATCTTTGCCGCCAGATTCGCGCTCGTTCGCCGTACGATTTGCAGAGGGCATAGAGATTTTCGTCGGGCATTAGTACGGGATTTGACGAATGAAGATTTTTATTGCTCAATAAATCGGGGTTTGAGGATATGCCGTCTTCTCTGCCGCATGGCCTTGCAGAAAGTGCGACGATTTTTGTGGATTCGGGATTTTTGCGTGTGGTGTTTTGCTCGACCATCTGAAAATTTGTATTTTTTTGATGATTCATAGGAGTGTTTTTAAAGATGTTTTGTGCCTGAATATTAGCAGGTACAAGCCAAAAACTCAACTTTGTCGAGTAGCTATTTCTTAAAATGTGACGTGTAATAAAACTCGATATTTTGGCTTGCAGATGCGGTGAAACATGGTTGCGGGAACATAAAAATATGATGGAATGCGCACGCCTATATCCTTTTCTGCTTAATAGCCTCCCCTAAAGCTATTTCATCCACGAGATTGTTGTATTTATTCGTGGCGTGGGCTTTTACCCATATCCATTCGATTTTTAGTGGCGCGTGAAGGGCGTCGAGCTCCGCCCAAAGATCTTTATTGGCCTTTTTCTTCCATCCTTGTAATAGAGTTTGGATGAGAAGATTTGAGTCGCTGTGAAGTTTTATCAAAAAATCTTTTGTATTTGTTTCGTCTATACTTGCCTCATTCTTCAGCCATCTAAGTGCATTTATTATTGCACTCATTTCCATGCGATTGTTTGTCGTGTCGAGTTCTCCGCCTTTTATCTGCACTTCCCTGTCTTCAGTCAAAATTATCACTCCCCAGCCGCCTGGGCCCGGATTTCCTATACAACTCCCATCAGTATAAATGTCTATTTTGTGTTTTTGCATGGCAAAATTCTACTATAGAAAAGCATATGTGTCATTATCGAAAAAATTTTGATATAATATTTTCAAGAACTTTTTAATAAAATTCATATGGCAAACGTAGTACTTTATACAAGATCTTACTGTCCTTTTTCAAAAGAGACAAAAGAAATGCTCGAGGGGAAAGGCGTGGAATACACAGAATTCTTGATTGACGACGACAGTGCTTTGGCGCAGGAAATGGAGATAAAATCAGGTCGCACAGACACTCCTCAGATTTTCATAAACGGCACGCACATCGGCAGTGGCGATGATTTGAAAGCGCTTGATTCACAAGGAGAACTCGATAAACTTCTAAACGTTTAACTCAACGTTTTTTGCTCAATAAAATTTTAAAATTAGTTGTTTTTGTAGTTTGTGGGTTTGTTGTTTTTGATTTATTTTCCGGAGGGGATTTGGCGAATGATGTCATGAAAGCCTCAAAATCCATGCCTGAAGTTGTTATTGAGAAAAAAGTCGATGTTGTTTCCGAGGAGGGTGTTCCGGAGGGTGTTCCGGAGGGTGTTCCGGAGAAGATTGAAAAACCTGATTCTGATGAGCATCTTCGCACGCTTGCGTTTGGAGACATAATGCTTGGAAGATATGTCAGGACATTGATGGAAAAATATGGAATGAACTATGTCTTTGAAAAAATAAAACCTGAAAAAGATAGTGAATGGTTTTTTGGAAATACCGATTTTGTTTTTGGAAATTTTGAAGGCCCGATAAATGGCAAAGGGACGAGCGGCGGGACTTCCATGATTTTTTCTTTTAATGAAGATGTCGTAAATTTCTTGAAAGGATATGGTTTTAATATTTTGTCTATTGCAAATAATCATGCGATAGATCAGGGCTGGAATGGACGCAAAAACACGATTGATGCTTTTAATAATGTTGGGCTTGGTTGGTGTGGACATCCTAGTGAAGAGGAAGAAGGAAGTGTTTATTACGGGGAAGGCGGAGAGAGGGTTTCGAAAGATGCTTCTTCAGGCGGATTTTTCACGGATGGAGAAAAAGTCGCATTTGTTTGTTTGAATGATGCGATTTCTCGGCTAGATTTAGACAACGCGGTGGCGCTTATACAAGATGCCAAAGAAAATGCCGATTATGTGATAGTTTCCGTGCATTGGGGCATAGAATACAGTCATAAACCAAATAAGACACAGGTGAATTACGGGCACGCTTTTATTGATGCTGGTGCGGATTTTGTCATTGGTCATCATCCCCATGTTGTTCAAAGTTTTGAGGAATATAATGGGAAAATTATTTTTTATTCTTTAGGGAATTTTGTTTTCGATCAATATTGGTCAAATGATACGCAAGAAGAACTTGCGATAGGAATTGACCTTTCTCATGACGGGAATGCTCTAAAAACCGTGGTCGATCTTTTCCCTATGCGAAGCGAAAAATCGCAGTCCAGACTGATGACCGAGGAAGAGCGTGAGAGATGGATTAAGAAATTTATTTCTTACGGAAATTATGACGAAGATACCAAGGCTGAAATAGGAAATTTCAAGATTGTGGTTGGAGAGTGAAAATTTTGATGATATAATTTTTTTGTTGAAAAGTTTAAGAAAATTTTAAAAAAATCTTATGAAAATTTTATTTGCCGGAGCGGCGGGAGAAGTAACGGGTTCAAAACATCTTATCACTTTCAATAATAAAAAAATCCTTTTGGATTGTGGTATGTTTCAGGGAAAAAGAAAGGAAACTTATGCGAAAAATGTGAACCTTGGTTTTGACCCGAAAGAGCTTGATGCAGTGATTCTTTCTCATGCGCATATCGATCACAGTGGAGATTTACCTATCCTTGTGAAAAACGGGTTCAATGGGCCGATTTACTGCACACATGCGACGCGCGACCTTTGCAATTACATGCTTATGGATAGCGCTTTTATACAAGAAAGTGAAATTGAATATTTGAAGAAAAAGAAGAAATTGAAAAAAGAGGACATCAAAGAACCTCTTTATACTTCGAAGGATGCTGAGAAAGTTTTGCAACTCTTCAGAGGAATTGGATATGAACAAAGTTTTGTCGTGGTAGATGGCTTGGTAGTTTCATTTTATGATGCCGGCCATATACTTGGATCAGCGCTTACTCATATGGTTTTTTACGATAAGGTTAAAAAGAAACATTTGAAACTTTGTTTCACAGGAGATCTTGGAAGACGTGGACTTCCGATTTTGCGTAATCCACAACCTATTCCTCCGACCGATGTTTTGATTTCTGAATGTACTTATGGAAACAGGCTTCACAAAGCCATTCAGACTATCAAGGATGATTTGGCCGTAATTGTAAATAGTGTTTGTAAAAATGGAGGAAAATTAATTATCCCGGCTTTTGCGCTTGAGCGTACACAGGAGATTGTTTACCATTTGAATATTTTGACAAAAGAAAAAAAAATTCCTGAAATTCCAATTTATGTGGATAGTCCACTGGCTGGAAATGTGACTGAGGTTTTCAGAACTCACATCGAATGTTTTTCAAAGGAGGTCATGCAAGAATTCGTGCAAAATGGTGAAAATCCTTTTGGTTTCGGTAGATTGAAATATACGAGAAGTGTCGACGAATCGAAGTCTCTTAATGAAAAAAGAGGGCCGATGATTATCATTGCGGCATCAGGAATGTGTGAGCATGGAAGGATTTTGCATCATTTGAAAAATAATATCGAAAACAAGAAAAATGTGATTTTGATTGTCGGATATCAGGCTGAGAATACACTTGGAAGAAAACTTGTGGAAGGTGCGGGCGAGGTTAGTATTTTTGGAGATACATACGAAGTAGGAGCTGAGGTTTATGTCATGGATGCTTTCTCAGCACATGCGGATAGAAGTGATTTATTGGATTACATCGGCAGGATTAAGCAATTGAAAAAAGTATTTTTAGTTCATGGCGAGCAAAAACAGCTAGATGCATTTTCAAGTTCATTGAAGGAAAATGGCTATAAAGACGTATATGTGCCAAAATTGAAAGAGGAAGTGGAGATAGTTATATAAATTTTCACTTGAAATTTCTTCTGGTTTTGGGTAAATTCTCTTTGCTTTCGAATAAGTCATGAGCAGGTGTCGTATAACGGCTATTACTATAGCCTTCCAAGCTGTAGACAGGGGTTCGACTCCCCTCACCTGCTCCAAACAGTAAATCGCGATTTTTCGGACGCGGCGGCCCACGGAAAACCCAATTCCACGGTGGCTTTTTGGCCGATGATGTGGAAGTTCGAGCCAATAGAGTCCTCTTCCGCCGGATTCCTTTAAATTCTCTTTGATTTCAATTTTACGGTTTAAGAGCTTCTTCTTGGTCTCCGTGTATTCCTCATTGGTTATAGTTTGTTCCAAGTAGTCATCAAGAAGCCGCATTTGTTTTTCCTCCAATGCCTTGAGCTCGATTTTACTTTCGCCGGCGGAAGAGGACGAAACGGTCGAAGCCTCTTTGTAATCTTGTTCCCACTGTTTCATAAACTTTTCTTTCCAGTCATTACTCAAAACATCATTGGTACGTCGGCTCACCAAGCCCAAAGAAAGCGACAATTTTTGTAAATTTTCTAACGTAGATTCCCTTGTGGCGTTGAATCAAACCAAAATGTAGGGAATTTTAGCGTTCCTATTTTTACTTCGTCTATGAGGTAAGGTAATGTGCACACACTTTTTGCACTTTTTTGGGAGAGAAGTAGGCTGAGGGCATGACAAAAATCATGCCAAACACACAACAAGAAGCAAAATATAAGACAAGTTTCTTCACGAATTGGAAGATGAGTATTTATACACTAGTTGGCCATGGAGCAAGAGAATACTCATTTGCAGAGCGAATTAGGGAGGAGGGGCATAAAGTAGTTTCTGTTGCAAATAAACCCAATGATTCCCTCGCTGCTCTTTGTGATCATTCAATACGTGTAACTAGGTTAAGAGCCGATTTAAGTCTTTTGTCGCTGATATTGACCCTACTTTAGTTCCATGCTCTCAACATTTCAAAAATTTTGAGGATTTCATGTCCGCTGTAGAGAATTTTCCGAATGGGTTTGTTCTGAAAGCACAACCACCAAGTAAATATATTGTGTTGTTTAAAGACGGGGTTGAAGGAATGGAAGATAAAATTGAGGCTCTATTTAATGAACATGCAGGCGGTGGATTACTGGTGGAAGAATATATCGATGGAAATGAATTTTCCATTCATGTACTTTTCGGTGAAGACGGCATACTTTTGTCAAAACCGATCATGGACTATCCATTCCGCGATAACGGAGACTCAGGTCCCAAAACAGGTGGTATGGGTGCAATATCTCCATCTGGACTGAACTTGCCATTTCATCAGGAAATAGATTACAGAAAAGCGGAAACAATTATTCGGAATATCTTAAACAAAGCCATTACGCATTTCGGTCCTACTCGTGGATTCTTTTCTTTCCAGTTTTTCAAGATTGGTGAGAGATTGCTGGTTAATGAAGTGGATGTTCATCCTGGTGATCCTGAAAGCATTGCATTACTTTTG
>Ga0210006_1001529_pt1 | contig 15915 bp, 15 predicted proteins | sample CryGey02umfilter_2_FD_185452 | JGI IMG/M metagenome (GOLD analysis project Ga0210006, IMG submission 185452) | Groundwater microbial communities from aquifer in Utah, USA - Crystal Geyser 4/10/14 0.2 um filter (SPAdes) (version 3) | ecosystem: Environmental > Aquatic > Deep subsurface >... | reverse complement strand
ATTATTTTCTTGAACAAGGGCGAGATCTTGCAGCTATAGATCAACAAAAAAGATCAACTCATCCGGAAGGCCGAGGCGTTACCTACGTTCGAAAACTCTTCAGAGATGGTGCAGAAAATTTGCCACCCATCAAGCTTCCCTTTCCAAACGATGCACTGGAGTACCCGCAACGATAGATTTCTTGAGGAATATAATTCCTGTATAATAAATCCATGCCGACACTTTCCCACCTTCAAATTCGCAATCCAAAAGATGATGAAACCGCACCAGAAGCAGCGACACAGATTTTTTCTTCACTTTTGTCGAATAAGCACAGCGTTTTTGTCCGCCTTTTCAAAGAAGTAGACTGTTTTTCATTTGAACTTTTCCTCACCGGCCAATCAATTTACTATTATGTGACCGTTCCCACTCCGCGAGAATCATTGGTCCACAGCTTGATTTCAGCTTCATATCCCCAATCATTTATACAAAGAACGAGCGATCCGATGGAAATGGTTTTGCAAAATCCCTATCAAGCCGTTGCTGATCTCAGGTTGCAATACTCATATAAACTTCCCATCAAAACGTATACCGAATTTACTGATGTTGACCCGCTCTCGTCCCTCATTGGGCTCCTTTCAAAACAAAAACCATGGTATCGACTGGCTATTCAAATACTCGTCACTTCCCCATCTTTTTACTGGCAAGGAGACACGTTGAGTTCTCGAGAAAAAGAAAAAGTTGATCCGATGACCGGTGAGTCAAAAACTGAAAAATCGAGTGACAATAGCTCATACTTAGCCAAAAAAGTATTGTTTCAAGGCGGGCGCACGGCAATTCGGATTCTTGCGGCATCAAAAGAAAAAGCACAGAGTCCAAAAGCACTTCTTCAAAATGTCGGTGGCACCTTTGGAGCGTTTTCACTGGGAGAAGGAAATAAATTTGATCTTCGGATTAAGCTGTTTGGCGTGAATGACTATATTGATCGCATGAAGCGTCGTTCGCTTACCTGGCTTGAACATCGAACACAGATCTTAAACGCGCAAGAGCTTGCAACACTCTGGCACCCCCCCGGATTACAACTCAAAGGAATCAAAAATATTGCGTGGGGAAAAACGCTCGCCGGCGAACCACCCGAAAATCTCCCCACCACTGACAACGTCAGCGAGGATGAGAAAAATGATGTTAATTTTTTTGGGAAAGCCGAATACAAAAATAAAGATTCAATTTTTGGTATAAAGTCGGCCGACCGTCGCAAACACATTTATATCATCGGAAAAACGGGAGCCGGAAAATCGACCCTTATTGCCAATATGGCAATCGATGACATCAGACGTGGTCGCGGCGTCGGAATCATCGATCCTCATGGAGATCTTTCTGAAGCAATCTTGGACTATATTCCCAAGCGTCGCATGAATGATGTCGTGTATCTTGAGCCATTTGATACTGAGCGCCCATTTGCATTAAACGTCCTTGAGATCAAAGATCAGACTCATCGGGACCTTGTGGCATCGGGAATTGTTGGTATTTTTTATAAAATCTACGGCGATTCTTGGGGGCCACGACTTGAATATATTTTGAGAAATACGATATTGACCCTTTTGGAAATACCAAATTCGACCCTCGCTGACGCACTTCCCCTTCTTGCGGATCCAAAGTATCGAAAAGCAAACATGCATCATGTCAAAGATCAAGTTCTTTCAAACTTCTGGACCCGAGAATTTGATATGATGACCGATCGACTTCGTGTCGAGGCGATCTCTCCTATTCAAAACAAGGTCGGACAGTTTGTCTCTAGTAAAATGATTCGAAATATTATTGGTCATCCCAAGTCCACGATAGATCTTGAAGACATCATGAATTCAGGGAAAATTTTGATCATGAATCTCTCACAAGGAAAGCTGGGAGAAGATAACGCAGCACTTCTCGGCGCTATGATCATCACTCAGATCCAACTTGCCGCGATGAACCGTTCATTTCAAAAAGAGAAAGACCGCCGAGATTTTTTCCTGTATGTAGATGAGTTTCAAAATTTCGCAACGTCCTCTTTTATAAAAATCCTATCTGAAGCACGGAAATATCGACTCGCGCTTACTCTTGCCAATCAATACATTGAACAGATTGAAGAAGATGTGATGACGGCTATTTTTGGTAATGTCGGCAGTCTTATCTCATTTGTCGTAGGAGCGCGCGATGCCGAATTTTTGAGCAAAGAGTATTCGGAAATGTATTCTCAAAACGATTTGGTAACGCTTGGAAAATATGAAACGGTTATAAAAATGTCTATTGATGAGATGACCTCGCTCCCCTTTCCCGCAAAAACACTGCCACCTCCTGCGCTCAAGAACTCAAATAGAGAGAAAATCATCCGCCTTTCAAAAGAGCGGTATGGACGGAAGATGTAAATCCGACTTGCAAAAGATTAGTGAGACGTATCAAATGACTGAACCTGTTGTATTATCCAATCTGGATAAACAGTCTGCATTGTTCCATGATATATTTCAAGCACGTCAACAACAAAATCTGATGAAAGTTGTGGTCGACCTTGAATATGCAATCCAAATCGCTCTTTCCCTAAGTTTGATCTCCTATTTTGCTCTCGTTTCATTGGATTTGTACCAATCCCTTCGTATGATGCAAGATATCGTATCAAATCATCCGCACAATGCATAAACCACGGAGGAGCTTGTAAAAATATGTGTGCATTTGATTGACAGAGAGAAATCGAATTCCCGAGTACTTCAGCAAACAATCGTGCGCTTAAGTCTGGCCGCTCTTTCCTGATCGTTATCCATCCATTATATGCCCTGAGGAATATACAATTAAATCCATCTCCAGCAGCATCATTGATCTCATCCCATGTATGTTCCTGTCTCAAATCTCCAGAGATGTGTGCAAGATTTTGTGGTAAATTATCAGCTCCGTATGAAGTAAGACCCACAGAGAGTCCCCTTTCAAATGAGCAGCCATTTGGAAACTGCCTCTGAGAAAGGTCTCGAATCATTCCTGTTCCAGCCATAAGGTCCAATACAGCAAGTGGTCTTTGAATCTCAGCAAGAGCAACTGATGGTGGCACTTCACAACTGCCAAAATGTGCATCATAGTTGCTAATCGAATCATCATAAACTGGCCATCCACGCACCGACTCACAAGAGACAATATTGTGCGTAAATTCTGTTATAGGATATTTACCTGAGACTGATAAAAGAGCAACATCGTGTGGTTTAATATTTTCTATAGCCATATTTCAGAAATCATAAGAGCAAATACAAATTACTATATTATAATCTCTGGTATGGATTCCCACAAATGAGCATCATATGAGAGCATATTCGAGAGAGAGATAGATAGAAGATATCGCGTCAGTTGTCTTTGCTAAACCGATCTTTCATTTTTTTAAACATTATCGATAGCAATGGTATACCCACTGACCCCATGAAGATTGCTGCTTTTGATTCGACAATTTCAGCGATCTTTCCTTCAATTTTTTGAGGAATTGAGCGTGCGGTGTCGTACAACTTCCAGAGTACTGCAATCGCAACAACAAAAAATATTATTCCCAATGAAAGCATAACAATCGCAAAGAGATAAAAAATGTTTTGTAAATCCATATGATATTGATTGAATACATTAACTGTATTGATTCAGGATTTATGATTCACGAATCGTGAATCCTGAATTATTTCTTTGCTGGCTTCTTTTTTGCCGGTGCTTTTGCCTTCTTCAGATCTTTCTTTCCTTCTTCTGAGACATACTCCCATCGAGATTTCAAAAAGTCAGTAAGATCGGTTAAACGATCTTTTGTCGCTTCTTTTTCTTCTTTCAAGCGACCAACGACATCATTGACAACTCCCATATATTTTCCTTTGTCGATATCGGGATATTTTTCTTTCAGCTGATCAAGACGGGTGTTCATCTCTTTTTGAGCAATATCATAGAGCTTTTTTCCCTCTTTTGAAGCGGTGCCAAATATTTCTTTCACAATCTCTTCTTTGCTTTTTGTTTTGAGAGCAAGATGAAGTTCGGCCCACTTCTTTTTTGCAAGTTCACGATTTTCTTTGCCTGATTTTGGCGTAAGAAAAAATGCTGCTGCACCTCCGAGAAGTGCCCCAAGTGCGAGTGTCAATCCAAATTTAGATTTTCCCATATGTTGTTAATTAATTAATAATCAATCCATTATACCCCAATACCACTCTTGCTTCTACTTATTCTTTCAAACATGTCCAATATATCGATAAACTTCTTCTTGAATTTAGTATGTATAGTATAATACATCATGGCAAAGCATCAACTTAAACTCTACTTCACCGGCTCAATAGCCGCTCCTCAGAGCAATCAGAAAAACTACCTGAATATCGTTCAATTGGTAAAAGATAACGGACATACCATTATCGCAGATCATATATTGAGTGTTTCTGAAAAAGAAGTAAGTCTCAAAACGCGCGAAGAACGACTCAAATTTCATACACAAATTGAGCAGTGGATCCACTCAAGTGATGCGCTTATCGCAGAAACATCATTCCCCAGTATCAGCGTTGGGTACGAGATCTCCCTTGCTCTTCGGGTGGGAAAACCGGTACTCGTCCTGTACAAAGATGGCGAACCCCCCAGTCTTCTCGCGCATCACCGAGATGAAAAACTTCTCTGTGAAAAATATACTCCACAAACCCTTCCACACATTCTTCAGGATTTTATTGGGTATATTGATTCGAAAACTGACCTCAGATTTACTTTTTTCATCACCCCGAAAATCGCCTCGTTTCTGGATACAATCGCCAAAAAGGAAAAACTCCCCAAGTCAGTGTATCTCAGAAAACTTATTGAAGAAGACATGGCAAAACGAGCTTAGAGCCTGCTTGAAAAGTCTCGAGAGAATTATTTTTGAGGAATTTTTTCTATTATCAAGGCATGAAGAGCGATTTTAGCAATAGCTAAATGAGCGATGAATAACGACGATAAGAAGAAAAATAACCAAAAAGAAACTTTTGAGATCTTTTCAAACAGGCTCTGATATGTAACAGATGCATCTTGATACTTCACACTTCAGTACTATAATTGAATGTACATCCCGAGGTGGGATTTTTTTTATTTGTTAGAAAGCCTCAAATAGATTTTTATCACCGAATGGAAACACCCACAACACCGTTTAGCTATTTACTTGATACCTTTAAACCGGAAGTATTCAAACGAAGATTTCCGATTGTAATGTTTCTCCTTCAAAGATCGTGGGGTGCGTGGTTTGCATTTTCGGCATTTGTATTTTTCTATGCAACGCATGAATATACCTTTGCCGGGCTATTCATAATCGTCACAGCTGTTATGGCAATGAATGGACTTGCCAAAACTGATCTCGTACTTGCCCATCGCACACCAGTATGGTGGAAGAAACACCCAACGTTGAAAGTCCTTCATTTCATCAATTCTGAAGGAGAGATGGCTGGTATATTTGTCGGCGTTCTCACACTGATTGTCGTCGGACTCACCCATAGCTCAGATCTTGAACATATTCACTGGCCGATTGGAGAGGCGTTCACGCTCTATGGCATCATGTCATTTGCCAACTGGACAGTGCATCACATGGTGACGGTTATGACCGTTGTTGAAAAATTTACCGGTAAATTTGGGGTTGTATTTTTTGGATCTCTTCTCTCTGCAGTGACTGGCGAACCTGCCGCTGCCGTATTTCTTTCTGAATATTTGGTTAATCGTGTTACACCGGAAAATCGACCAAAACTTGCAACCGCAATCGCTGGATCAATCGGTTCAGGAGGCGGATGGCTTCCGTTTGCCGCACCACCAATTCTCATCATTTGGAGTATTCTTTCCAATGATTTTGGGTGGAGTATTGTGAATCTCATGATGTTTATCGGATTCGGTTGCATCAGCCATGCGCTCGTCGTTTCCCTTTTTGCAACAAAATACATCAAAGATCCTGATGAAGAGCTTACCACCTCTCATCTTCCCACTGCCATGATGACTTTTGGATTTCTGGCGCTATTGGTACTCGCTCATATTTTTATTCATGGACCCTATTTGTGGCTTATTGATGCAATCATCGGACTCAACGTATCATTTACTTTGGCAAGCTTGTACGGCGATAAACTAACCCATCTGGTGAAAAGTAAAAAACTAAAAACAGATGAAGAACGACGAAGTAATCCAGAATATGAACACCTGTCTGAAAAAGCGTTTTCAGCGACGTTTCAGCCGATGCTTCTTTCCTTCTTGCTTCTTGCACTCGAAGTCATTGGTCACGTCGCCGAACCCTTTATTGAAATAATCGCGGAATCAATCCCAGAAAGCTGGCCACTGCTTCTGACGGCAGTCTTCCTCTTTTATATCACGGCTGTGGTATCACATTTTGCAGATAACGCACTTGCTTCACGCGTATTTATCGTCGTCGCACTTTCTTTCATGAGCACCATGGGCGAAGCTGCGGCAAACTTGCTCGCAATTGCAGTCGTATATGGCGCACTTTACGGAGGATTCCTCATGATTCCCGCAAACCTCCCCAACTTTGCAATCTCTCGCGCTTTCCATGTTGACTCAGGAAAATGGATGAAAAATGCATTTGGGATCTATTGGACCGGTATTGTTTATGCAGCGGCACTCTTCGTGTGGAGTGTGTTTTTGAAGTAGAGCAGTTATAAACACTAAACAAAAATACCTTTCACTAACTACAAATACTGTTTGGTAAAATACCTATATATAGTTTAATTGTATTTTCCCTATGAGAGAAAGACTTCGAACAATTCAAGGTGGTCTCAGATATCAATTTCAGGAAACCCGTGATGCCTTTCAAAGAGAAATGTTTTACAGAACCCCGGGTGAACTTTCACCTGCGAATCTTCTGCATGTTATTGATCCCCATCTTGAGTCTGCACTCTCCCCTACTGGCTTAGAAATGATTCGGCAGGCAATTGGTGATATTGATTTAGCGGTTGATTATGGCGCGGCAAGAAATCCATTGCGAGCACTCGTCTTCGGAAATGCGCGTCGTATTGTGGCCGTTGATCCTGCCTATAAATACTACAATCACGAGGATTTTCAAATGAATCCAGATCCAGAGCTTTACGGAGTATTTGGAGGTAAAGCCGAATGGGAAGAAATGAAAAAACTTATGCAGTGGTCGATGAAAAAAATCAAATATCCAGATATGAGTAGTCATCAAGCGAGCTATACCATTGCCGGAATGAGGAGTGGTACCCAGAGAAAAATCGAACTTATTCCTCAGAAAGGAGAAAGTTGGCTTCAAGATATACATGATAAAGCACAGCTTGCGGTTGTTTGGAGAGCATTTCCCACTGCAGAAACCTGGGGTCACATAATAGAGAGACTTCCTATTGACGGAGTCCTCATTACTACTGGATATGGAAGTACTGTAAGTTCTTTCCATCCTCAAGATGCTCCAGACTATGATTGTCTCACGTGTGGAATAGATGTTGACAATACTGCTCTCCCAAGAAATGGAAATTTTGATGCTATTGGCATGGTACCGCTCGTTGATCCGTATCAATTATTCGCAGAGGAAGAAACTCAGCAGAGCATGTATTTTTATAGAAAAAGAGGATCACTCACTGCAGTTGATATTTCAGAAGCACTCCGGCAGAATATATAAATTTGATTTTTATATTTAATACTGGTCCGTATCAGGCATTATTGGGAAAAATTTCCATGAAAAAAACCCCGCCGAATCCGCCAACCGGTTGTTATTCAACCGAATCTTTTGATAGCTCTTTTGCAAGATCCATATAGAATACTCGCAGCTCTTCAAGAGTGAGTGGTTTAATCATACGCGGAAGTGCGGTAAAATCATCAATGCGCAATAGATCTGAGGAAAATAATGTTGGGTGAAATTCCTGCCGAAATTTTCGATTAAAGCCATAACTGATTGTCCAGATGTTCCATTTTCGAAGGAGATAATAAAAATCGACAAAGTCTTTTACATCACTTCGTTGCTGGATACACAGCATCTTGTTTGTTGCGATGTCACGCTCGGAGTTTATTTCAAATCCTTCATAAATCTTATTTTTTTGCACCAACTCGTAAGGATAATACCCAAAATCAACTTTGAGTCTTGATTTGTTTTGAAAGGTAAAATAATAGACACTAGTCACTTCTCGTATTTCTTCCTCGAAGAGGATACCAAGTTCTTTACTGAGTTCATAAATGAATGAGTGTATTTTATCCCGCTCCAATAGATTCTGAGTAAAAAAATCCAAATCGTCCGAGTATCGATGTTGTAGATAACAAACACTAAGTGCGGTGCCTCCGGTGAAGTAAAACGTATCTCGAAAGTACCGTTCGTTTGTTATAGCAGTGAATATGGCTCTCTGTTCTTCAGTGAAGCCTGGTGTGTTTTTATTTTTCCCCATATGAGTAATTCCATTAACTGCTTTGGACGAAAGTAGAGACGCATGTTATCCCAATACTTCTTTACCTTTGCAAGGGGTATCTTTTCCCCCTTTTCAGGACCATAATTGATCATACGCTCAAGGATTTTGATACGTCCGCTCTCGGTCTTTTCAAGCTCTGCACGGTCATAATCCCACAAATATCTACTCATGTATATATGGTATCATATTTTTCCCATGAAAAAACCCCGACCCCATCTCTGTTTAATATGCCAAGAGGGAGGGGTGATTCCTATTATTTAACTGTTATTTTATTGATAATGAATGAATGTCTATTTCGGATTGTCGAAGTATTGACTTCAAAGTTTTCTTTTTGAGTTCTTTATTGTGCATTGGTAAAGTAACACGCAGCACTGTGTTCGTCTTATGCTTTAGAACGATATGGCTTCCTTTTTGATGGTGAATATAAAATCCTTGTTTTAGTAGGTATTTAAGAAGCTTTTTTTGTCTCCAAGCTGGCGTAGTTGTCATCTTTATATCGTTTTTGGATATGGGATATCCACTCTCCCTATCATAGTATTTCCTGTTGATTCAAAGGTATCTTTGATTTCATCTTTTTCGAGACTTTCTAAGTAGGCAGTAATGGCCTCTTGAATATTTGTCTTTACTTCTTCAAAACTGTCTCCCTCAGATATACACCCAGGTAAAGTTGGTACATAGGCGCTATATCCGCCCTCTTCCGCTTCTTCAAAAATAACGTCATATTGGAGAATCCGAACATTTTTCTGTGCCATAAGCAAATTATATCATGATTTTTTTCCATGAAAAAGCCCCGCCCTCCACTTTTAAAGTGGCTGACGGGGCAATTTTATTCGGTTGTCGTGTGAGGGGACATCGTTGTCCTCTCACACACTCAGGTTGGCGCTCGGACACTTTTCCTTACTTCTCCCACAGCCATTGTGGGAATGGAAAAGAGGATCGTACTATCGTAGTACGACCGCGCCTGGGAACTATCTCAATAAACCAATCCCAGTAACAATGTGATGCAGTAAATATCACAGACATGTTGCGGTTCCATTCATCTTTGCAACCAAACCAAACCCTTTGCAAAGATGTCGAAGTAATTTCCGATAAACATGAATACTGCAAGACCAATCGTTAATGGAATCATTAGAAGTGTGTACGCTTCTGCCTCTTGTGCGAATCCTCTTTTTGTTATCCATGGTAATCGTTGCATCCAACGAGGCAGATCACTGAAAGCAAGCTGCTCCTTGAACACTACAATTGCCACCAGCGAAGAAGACACAAACAAGGGGGCCCCCAACATTATCCATGAAAGATTTACATAGAATTGGTGAGGATTATTTGCTCCTGGGATCATGGCACCTGCAAATGGCGACGACACTGCTGCAAGGACCAAAATCCACGGTCCCTGAACATGCGCTGCAACCCACTCCTCAGTTCCAGGAATCTGCTGGATGATGAGTGCCGCAAGGATCAAGCCGAGCGCAGCAGCCGCACCTTCCTGGATTTCGTGCAACCCATTACGCATCAGTATTTGCGTCTTGCCATGAACTGCACTGTAGAGAAGGAGCAATCCCATACATAAGAATGGACTATGTGTCCATATCAAAAGCACGAGAAACGTTGCAAATTCAATAGCTTTTATCAGCTGTTCACGATCAAATTTTACAGGTTCGACTTTGATCGGAAAAGATCGGGCTGCATATAAAGAAGTTAAAATGCAGTACGGCGTCAACACAAGTAGCAAGGGCAGTCCACTTACTGGAAAGTCAAAACCACTTGAGATGTAGTATGGGAGCCCCCACAACTCTCCAAGATAAAAGGCGCCCCCTACAGTCAAAGCGTTGAATGCAGCAACAGATTTCACCGAGAATGCGTTGTATGCTGGGCTCTTACTCCTTGACAAAGATGTGAAAACCAATGTCGAAAAGAGCAAAATAACAGCGAACGAATCAAAAAAAAGGCTGATATGACCCGCCACAAAACACAGGGTAAATATCGCCAATCGCGGCCGCTTTGTGAACAGAGTAGGATACGAAAATTCTACGTAACCTACAAGAAACGTTAAGTAGAAAGCTGTCCACAACGTTTCTTCAACCGCAGAGTGTAAGAGATGTTGTTCTGTGAAGAATGCCCATCCGGCATAACCGGTGAGCAATCCGCCCAGCAAAATACCTAATACAACTGCCTCTGTGTTCACAAAAGATCTTTGAACTCCATTTTCATGACTACTCATCTCATCCTCCCAAGGATCGGAATTCTGGCAAGCTCCAAAAATAGAGCTCGCCACGGTAGTCGCATTTCCCCTGCGACACAAGGGCCCCTTTATAACGTCGGGGAGACGGTGATTTTCCAATTCTCCCATTGGTCTGGGCGTCCCTTTAAGATCCTCCTTTCTGTGTGATAGGGACGAAACAAGAGACTGAGACATGGATCCCCGCCTTCGCGAGGATGACAATTGTATCGAATCCTTCAATCCCCTCTTACGTCCCTATCATTTTCAAACAACCGAATATGTCAAAGTGCGATCATTCACTTATCATTCAAATGCTGTTTTGAACGGATATGAATGTCACCGAAAATAGTATTCCAAAATACATGGCAAATGCTTCTATTGCCCCATTCTGAAATAGGCAACAATTATAGGTCTTACAAATGAATGACTCAATGCATAGTGAGTATGTCTATAGGAATATCGCTCTTAGTAGGTTTCTATTTTGTAGGTAGTTTAGTATACTATCTTTTCATGTTTTATACTATTATAGGATGATTTTCCGCCGGAATTTCGTATATCAAAAATACCATCAACCCAGTTCAAAAGAAGGCTGCTCGTTTGGCTAAAAAATATCCCTTTGGAGCACTCGTTGCGATACTTGGCCTTTTGGGATTGTTGTCACCAATGCAATTGTGGTTGTTGCTAAAATAAACTCAAAGAATCAATTCTTGATGCCGCAGGAAGTAGACTTGAGCCAGTACTTCTGACTTCATTAACGACCATTTTTGGGCTCCTTCCCATAACTCTGTCCGACCCATTGTGGCGTGGATTGGGAGGTGCAATTATCTCTGGGTTGTTCTTTTCAGGTATGATAAAGCTCTTTTTTTATTCCTGTGGTGTACTATATGTGGTTTTCTTCCACCCCCTCTTTGCCTCAAAAAAAACAATAGATACAAGAAGCATCAGAGCCTGAAGAACAAACACATATTTTCCGATAACTGCGTAAAACCACGTAGCAATGAGTGGTGCGATGGCAGCAGATGCTGAGGAGAACGATTCATCTATCCCCATGATCTCACCTTGTTTACTTTTATCAACTGCTTTTGAGATCAGAGACTTAAATGTCGGCATCGAGACTGATATTCCAAAATTATTTAAATAAATAAGAGGCAAAAATAGAATAAAGTTTGATACAAAAACGAAAAGTAATTGTGATACAACAAGAGCCATTTGCCCCAGAACGAATGTTTTTAGATCGCCAATGCGCTTTGAAAGCCAGCTCGTGACAAGCGTCTGATTGATGATCAAGAATACGCCAATAACTACAAACAACAAGCCGACTTTTGCTGAATCAAAAGCAAATGTATCGATCAGAAATAATACAAATATTGAAGAAAACGAATTTAAGACAAACAAAAACATACCTCGAAGAAAAAAGAGGTATTTAATCTGACGATTCTTGCTATATTTCTTTATCTTCGGAAGAAATTGCAGTTCTTTGATCCAACTCATTTTGACAAAAGAAGCTCTTTTTTCTACAGGAAGTGATTCGGGTAAATATTTCACCATTATGATCAATGTCGCAATAGAAATTGCCAAAGTGAGAAGTATTGGTGCCAAATAGCCAAGTGACGAAGACATCGTAAGCCCACCGATCACGGGACCAACAATGAGTCCCAAACCGACCACTCCACCCATCAAGCCAAATGTTTTTGTCTTTTCCTCATGTGTTGTGATATCAGAAAGATATGCATTTGCTACTGCGTTATTGCCACCAGTAATACCATCTGCGATACGTGCAAGCATAATTACCACTACAGGAATTGAGATCATTCCAATAGTAATGTGCGGAACAAAATAGGACAAAGCAAATATCACCCAACTCAACATTGTACCTGTTTGTGAGATCAGCAATATTGGCCGTCTCCCGTATCGATCACTCAATGTTCCGAGAATCGGCGCTGCAAAGAATTGAAAAAACGGATATGTTGAAAGAATCACCCCATACATGACGGTGCCTCCGCCATAAGCTTTAATAATAAAGGGCAAGATAGGAATCAGGATTGAAAAATTGAGCGTATTTACAAACGTCAAAAGCAATAATGGAATAAATTCGCGTTTCATAGAAATGTTTATTGTATCATTCTTTTCATCTTTCTGTCCTGTCAGTCCAAAATAGAAATGTCCCCCCATCAAACTGTATCAAGTGATAGGTTTGACTTGTCAGAGATGGATGTATTCCATGGATGATTAGCAGGGGCATTCCAGTTGAGCTTGTGACTGGTTAAAATGACTGGATAGGTTTTCATTTTTTGTGGTCTTTCGGGTAATGGAAAGACGGAGAGATCATATTCTCTTAAGTTGAAATGTAATGTTCCATCAATCCATTCTTCAACGGTGAGATGTTCTTTTGGACGTACCGTGGTAGGTTGAATTTCTTTGAGCTGATACCACTTGGTCTTAAACTGTACCGTGAAGTCGTTGTTAATGGCTCGTTCTGATTGTACAGAAAATATACGATTGAGATTCTGTATATCTTGTTTGGTAAGTTCTCTGTGGGCATCACCCTCTTTAGCCGGTATGACCGTAAATCTCTCGTTAAACTTTGGAATGAATACTTCTTGAAGAAAGGTATTTGCCTCGTCAGGAGTTTTGATATTTACCAGTCTCATTTCTTTGATGAGACGATCTTGTAAGGTTTGAAACAAACGTTCAATACGACCTTTTGCTTGGGGAGAGTTGGCAGGAATCGGATTAACACCCAACTGCCTCATGGCACGCTGAAACTGTGTGAGGAGTTCTTGGTTATCAACTGCTTCCTTGTGATTGATCTTGTAGGTTGAGAATTTATCGAGGTAAATACAGACTGGTTTCCCCTTGAGAATGACATATGTTTTCCAGAACTGGAATACGGATATCACACCTTCATGTGGAGCAAAGTATGCTTTGGTAATCTTTCCTGTTGCATCGTCAATTGCTGCCAGTAAACACATCTCAATCGGATTCCCTTCAGAATCATTGTATCGGTCTTCAAGCCAGAAGTGGTATGATCCATCAAACTGCTCCATCTCTCCGTAACATTCTTTCCGTGCTCTCCAACTATGATGTTGTCCTGTTTTCTTGTGGCTACGTGCCTTCCACTGATTGTCCTCTATCATCCACAATCTCAATGTCTCTGGATGTACCGATACACCATCGCGTTCTGCTAACTTCTCAGAAGCAAACGTTGGTTTAAAATCGTGATATTTTTCTTTGATCAATGTGAGGGCTCTTTCTTTTGTTAAAGGCTCAATTTGATGGTTTCCCATCCGCCCCTTGAGACCGTGAATTACCGCCTTTATTCCTTCTGTCTTTACTTTGCTCTTCAACCGTTTCACTTGTCTCACACTGATCTCTAATTGTTTGGCTGCCACATCATTCGTGATCTTTTTCTCCAACACTAACTTGATAACTCTACCCTTTGTTTCTTCCTCACTGGTGAGGTTGATTTTATGTGCCATGTGGTTAATACTGTGACTAATGAATAGTCCACAGTATCAGTGCTTTTTTACCCATTCCTATGAAATCTTTTGAAACAGGGGTGACGTTTCTATTTTGGTAGAGGGGGACATTTCTATTTTGGTGTAACATTCATCTTTCTGTCCTTGCCAACGAGTGCTAAAAGCAGTACAATATGCTCTATGGTCAATCCATTTGTCAGAATCAGAAAAAGTATTGCCAATCTGCCGGACAAAAAAAAGTATATCGAGGTCATTACGGCCTCGCTTTCTATTCCAGTGCTTCTTTCGGTGGTTTTAGTAAATTATCTGAATATACAGGATAAACGGTCAGGAGGCACTCCAACTCCCATTGTCACTCAGGCACCACAAATTATTACTATTATTAAAGAACCGGTAGAAAGAAATGATACACCAGCTCCCACGTCTGCTACATCCCCTACACCAACACAAAAAGATGAGTGTATAAAAGAAATTGGCCCCATTAGTATCAATTCTCCTGAAGAAAATGAATCAGTTTCAGGGAACCCTTTAGAAATTGATATAAAGTATGATCAAGGTGATTATTGCTCAGTTGTCTGGAGCTATCGTATAAATAAAGGCAACTGGAGCGATTATATCGATGATGATATTGTGATATATAACATGGATTCTGGAGGAAAAACACTTGATCTTCGCGTAAAAAGTATTGTCTCAAATGCAAATGAAACACTCACCAGAACGTTTATGTATCAAAATACTGGATCAGAGCCAACGCCAACATTATCCCCTTCCCCAACAGGAACAGAATAATCTAGTATCATAAATACATGAATTCAAAAGATAATAAACACAAACCCTTTGTTCGATTATTTTTAACTGGCTTCTTCATGGGAATGGCTGATCTCATCCCCGGGGTTTCAGGTGGAACAGTCGCATTCATTTCTGGGATTTATGAAGAACTTCTTTTTTCTATTAAGAAAATGAGTGGTGAAGTTTTGGGGCTTCTGCTCAAACTAAAGTTCAAAGAAGCTCTAACAAAAGCTCCAATTCGATTTCTAATACCACTACTGTCCGGGATTTTTATGTCAATAATTCTCCTTGCTCGACTCCTGTCATACCTTCTTGAGATGTATCCCTCATTTGTTTGGTCATTTTTCTTTGGACTGGTTCTCGCCTCAACATGGCTTGTGGCAAAACGAGTTACATTATGGAATATGGGGAACTTCATTGCTTTCGGCATTACTGCCATATCTGCCTATATACTCGTTGGTGCAGTACCGGTAGAAACGCCTGAAAATCTACTTATGTTTTTTTTCAGTGGAATGATTGCAATAATTGCAATGATTTTACCGGGGATCTCTGGATCGTTTATTCTTTTATTGATCGGAAAATATACACAAGTTCTTGATGCTGCAAAAAACCTGCAAATTGACGTACTTCTTTCTGTTATGGCAGGTGCCGCAATTGGACTTTCGGTATTCTCACGATTCTTAACGTGGCTTTTTGCAAAATATCACAATATTTCAATTGCCATTCTTTCCGGATTTATGCTTGGATCAGTACGAAAGTTGTGGCCTTGGAAAGAGACAATTCTTACGAGAATTAACAGTCATGGAGAGATTGTGCCACTGGTTGAAAAGAATATTCTTCCTCACTCAATTGATGCGGCAGTTCTTATTGTCATTACCTTGATGGCAATTGGCATTGGCGTCATCTTTTACATTGATCAACTCAAGCTGGTACACGAAGAGATTGAAGATGTTAATGATACTTCTATTAATAAGGCTTAAGATTTCATTCTATTTGACCATTAGAGCGATTGGCTATTGTCGAAATTAAAGTCTTTCTCAAAATCTATTTCTCG
>Ga0210006_1001526_pt1 | contig 15943 bp, 12 predicted proteins | sample CryGey02umfilter_2_FD_185452 | JGI IMG/M metagenome (GOLD analysis project Ga0210006, IMG submission 185452) | Groundwater microbial communities from aquifer in Utah, USA - Crystal Geyser 4/10/14 0.2 um filter (SPAdes) (version 3) | ecosystem: Environmental > Aquatic > Deep subsurface >... | reverse complement strand
TCCCGAAAAACAGGAGGAAGTGGTAGGTATCATCAGACAGCTGATCAAAGAAAATGAAACGGTTCTTTTTCTCGATCCCGTCCGCCAGACTCACAACAACGAGAACGGATATGAATGGCAGATAAAAGGTAAGAAGGGTACCAGACAGGTCAGAGCCAACAGCGGGAGACGAAGGGTCAATGTCATCGGGGCGCTAAACGCCACGACTCTCCGCCCCGTCACCTTGGTCACCGAAGCCAACTGTGATCAGGAGACCATGATCGTGTTTCTGGGTGAGATTCGCAAGGAATATAACTAAAACAACATAAAACGGCATAACCCCGCCATTCCATTCGCCCTTTCGTCATTCCGTGGTAAACACGGAATCTCACCCGCAAGAGGAGAAGGACGAAGGAGATTCCGTATTGAGCCACAAGGCGGCTCCTTTGGGGTACGGAATGACGAGAGGATCATTATGTCATTCGTCATTCTCAGGACTGACCTATATAGCTGGAATAGCATAATCCCATTCGTCATTTCGACCCGCCTGAAGCAGGTGGGGAAGAAATCCCTTTGCCCACTATTTCCTTCAAAATAGGCAGTGATGATATTGTGTCATTTTATTTTGATTTAGCTATACACGGATCAAAGTAAAACCGTTCATGTCTTTTTGGACAACGCCCGCTACAACCGCGCCTACCGCGTTCAGGCGAGGGCAAAGGAGTTGGACATCACCCTCCACTATCTTCCGCCGTACTCACCTAACCTGAACCTCATTGAAAGGCTGTGGAAGTTTTTTAAAAAGAAAACCGTCAAAAACCGCTATTACAAAACCTTCACGGAATTTTCAGATGCCATCATCAATTTCTTCCACGACATCGCCGTCCATGACGAAGAACTGAAAACTTTATTAACTTTAAACTTCGAAATTATTTTGGAAAGCTAGTATAAATTGCTCTTACAAAAGAAAGATCCGATTTTGTTTTTCCGTTTTGGGTGAAGGGCTAGGGGTTGAATTGTGCGGGCCAAAATTCTTCTATCTATTTGACAGCCCTCTTTTAATCATCGAGTCTACTTCTTCGTTTGCATTAAAATAGTGAATAGTAATGTCGGGATATTCATTTTGAAAAACTCTAAATATTTCATCCACAAATGCTTGTCCAACTGAGCTTACCCCTTTGAAATTTAACACTATTGTTTTGAATTTCTCGAGTCCAAGTAATAACCGTTTTGCTTGTGATCGTGAAACGTGGGGATCGTTTGGATCGGCGCTGAGGGCAACTGCTACGATCGTTTTGCCAAATCCTATTTCCTGATCAGTATATTGATCAAATACTGCTTTAGGTGTTTTCTTTGATTTTAATGATATTTCCATTTTGATAAGAGTGCCTTGCCCAAACTCTTCATTTTTTTCTGGTGAAAGAAACCAATCTTCATTTTGGAATGTGTAGAACATGTCACTTGAGAGAATTGAAAATTTGTCAAACATTCTTGATGTAAAAAATATTCCTTCTCCCGTGTGGTTTGAAGGATCGGTTGTGAATTTACCTTTTGATAGGTGCAAAATAGCCTCTTTGCTGGAATCTAGCTTAAGAGCTTTTTGGATTTTTTTGAATATTCCAACGCCATTATCTATGATTCGGATAGTTAGGACGTTTTGTTTAATTTTGATATCTGAAAAAATTGTAGTCCCTTTTGAATGATCAATGGCGTTATTGAAGATTTCGGTGAACCCATAGGCGCAAATTCTGTAAATATTTTCTGGGCAGGATAGAATAATTGGTTTTACATATTGTGACCATACTTTGTCTTCTGCTAAACCTGGTTTTATTTTTTCTATGAATTCTACGTAGCTGCCACTGGCAAGAAAGTATTGACTCCATCTTGTGCGTCCGGTTTTAAGAATATTTCCGCTTTTTACCTCCTTTTTTAAATAGTGATGTGCTCGCTGTCTTGAAAAATTAAATTTATCAGCCAAGACAGTCGCAATATCTCGCGGATGTTTTTGCACATTGGCCAGAATGAAATTTTTGATAATATCACTTTTGCTCATAATCCCATTATAACTTTTGCTAAATTCTTTGTAAACCCCTAAAATGTTCTTTGTAAACCCTCTTGGTTTTCTTTGTAAAGTATTGCCGTTCCCCCCTTATAAAATAAAGAATCAATTCGCCCCTTCTTTTAAAAATACGAAAAGCGGAGCGGCAAAAAGGGAATATGTAAAAATGTATTTCGGCTAACGTAAGGCTAAACGATGATTGCCAGTGGTATAATTGCACGAAGTGCTTACCACTGGCAAATATGGGTGAGGGCGAGCTGAGCCCGAACCGTATACGCGCTGTTAAGCAACCCGAGCGACCATCGGGAGCGAGAGCGCAGCGGGGCTTTAGCGTACATTTTTTTTATCCTTGATTTAGTTTCCCGTTCAGATTTCTTCTCTTATAAAAGGATACTTACCTTTTTTTATTTGGTGGCAGAGGGGTCGGAGGTGAATGCCACCCCTAAAACTAGTGCATGCTCTACTTCGAACTTTAAAAAAGTGTCGGGGGTTTGATTGGCGGATAAAAAACACCGATAATAATGTAGGGGTTTTTAGCCTTTCTCCTGTGGAATTGCAGTGTTGAGCCCATAAAGAAATATAATTCTCTCTTTTTCAGCATCCAATCCTTATATTTTTCACCCACCTTTTCCTTTAATAAATCGAGGTCATCCAAATAGTTCCTCGCCAATTCAACGATTTCCCAGTCTTCAATCTTAATGGTATGCCCTTTACATTCCGATGAGCATTTGAAGACATATGAAAAGCGAAAAGGGATCTTGTCTAACGGCTTCATCTTCATATCTTCGAAAAGTGTCTCTTGTTCAAACAGCTGTTGCCATTCAGGCTTCCATTTCGGATCATCATCTTCAACAATAAAATCTGTAATTTCGTAAGGTTTAATAAAGAATAATGATGATGCTTCATATTGCCTGCCTTCATCTGCTTTTTTACGGAAATTGCTAATGTTTTCACATAATGAGCTACCCAACATAGGCTCTAAAATCTCTTTTCTTTTGGCCCAATCATCATTTGTACCAATATGTCCGACAACTTTAATTTTATCTAAATCAACCGGGCGATAAGTTTCGAATCTATTGTCTTTGTCATGTTTTTTGACATCAAGTTCTATCCAATCAAATTTTTCAAATTTAGCTCCATTTTTAAGATAACGATATGGGATAGGCACTAACCTAATCCATTCATTGTTTTCATCTAAGCCTGCTGTACAAACTAATTCACGATGAGATTTGCTGGGGTATGGTGGGGATTTTACGGTAATTAAGACTTTCATTTTCGAGGATTAAATATGTTCAATTTTAAATGCCCAATTCGGTTGTTTTTCTATTTGTTTGGCTATTTTATGACGATGGCAAAATGTATGATCGGCTTCAAAACAGGTGATAGCAATCCGCTTATTTTTAAGGAATAGCTGATAAAGCTTCTCCAGACTTGCCTTATTTGCCGGCAAAGTCTTTTTTTCATAATCCTTAAACAATTTTTCATAATCTGTTTTATCCTCTAAATTTTTTCTTTTTTCGGATTCGATTCCAAGTTCCGGGAAATGAATGTAAGTAATACCCAATTTATTACAAGCATCTTCAAGTTGGCTTTTGGAAAACCCGTATTTCATGCTAAATGGGTTCTTCCTCACATCACATAAAACATGGATATTATTTTCAACCAGCTGGTTTAAGTAGTGGTCGAATGATTTGCCTTCATATCCAATGGTAAAAAAAGTGTAATTGCTCTGTGTAGGTTTACACTTATTTACCTCAGCCAGTTCGTCTTTACTAAGGCAGTCAGCGGCAATTTCACTCTTAATGGCGTAATAGGGGTATTTTCTGTAAACATGTCTTACAAGGTTTTTCCCTTTTAATTCCCCGCATTCCTGCTTAATCTTTAAAATGGATTGCCGATCATGCGGTGTGAGTTGCACCATGTAATCCGTTTTATCATTTGCCGACCAATTTTCACTATTTTTAAGTAAACAGTAGCCGACCATCGTTCTTTTATCCGCATAAGACTGAAACGAAAATCCGCCGAATTTATAAGGTACAAAATCAAACGATGGCTTGTCTTGCTCCTGTGTGAGTAAAAATAGGTATTTCTGAAAATCAGTACCGTTTAGCCGGCCACCAAATTCTTGTAGCATTGCCAATAAAATTTTTCTTCGGTAGTACATATTGTTAGTGTTTTTATTTTAGTAAACATTTGTTCACCAGTCAAGCATTTTGTTTTGAGTTTGTATAAAATAACTTAACTTTTTCATTGGTTTCAATATTTTCGATAGATCCTTTTTTGTCAAAAGCTACTAAGGCACAGAAATAATTACCAGTGACCTCGCTACGAATTTCGGCTAGCTTGCTTATATCTTTTTCAATCTTCACCCTAAAAACATTATCGCTTTCTCCATTCGGTCTGCGCAGTTTAATTTCAATAATTGCTTTCGGATAATTAAAACCAAAACCTTTGCTCGGTAACTTAAGAATCCCGTCCTTAACTCGTAAATCAGATACATCAAGTATCACAATATCTGAACGCCATTTTAGCCTGCCAGATGCACCATACCACCGTACTTCACTATGGACAGGAATTGATTTTGAGCCATACTCAGTATTTTGCAAACTACCATATTCGGTGCTTCTCATTAGCCTGTTAACCAGTGCGCATTTTACATCACTTTCGGTTAAATATTTATCCGGATATCGCCTAAAATCAGCCGTAAGCCCTAAAATTATTTGCTCGATGGTGGTTTGATTTTTAATCGGCATGATTATTATTTGCTACTATTTTCAACAATTGCTATTTCTTCCGGCGTTAGCCTGTACAGCTTATAGACAAGCCGGTCGATTTGCTTTTCATATTCTCTAACCTTAGCTTGTTTTTCCTTGTTTTTTTCATATCCGTCATCCATAGCAAGAATTGGGATTTTTTCTGAAAGTTCTATCAATGTATTTTTTTCTAACTCATTAATACTTGGGATTGGCAGATTATTTAACATATCCTTTGTAAAACTCGTTCCCTGATTATAGCTTGCTGCTGGGTATTTTTCTTCAATATAGAAAAGGGCCAATTTGCTATTAATGATAGCTAGAAAGCATTTCAATTTTTTTATATCAGTATCTGTAATAACTAGTGTGGTTTTACCTGGGATAATGGTGCCACTATCATCTAAACATCCATCAAGCAAATTTAAGCCTTTGATGATAATTTTTGGCAATAAAGACTTATTTCCATATGAATTCTTAAATAAATTTAAAAATTCATCTTTTTCAACAATCGGATACAAATATTTATGTTTTAGATAAGTCATCTCTCTCTTCCCCCATTTTGCATAATATTTTCCTATTGTCCCGGTATTAATTATTTTGAGGTATTTATTTTTTTCAAATGAAACCTTGCCAAGGTCTTTTATTAGAGGGGCTAATTTATATGCATCGGAAGTAGCACATGCATTTTCACATTTGCAAAATTCGGAGAGTTTATTATCTAAATTACTAATTTTTAATAGAAGGTCTAGGCTGTCTGAAAATAGATGGTCGAATGCAAAGGGTGGGGTCAACGATTTTTTGTCTATTATCCGCTTTAAAATGAAATTATTATCTTCAAAATTTACTATTTTAATATCGCTACTTCCGACCTTAGAAAAAATAGATATTATTGAATCAACTTTTGCATTTTCAAAAATTTTTCTGCCAGCTTTCAAAATTGTCAAAATATTATCAATAATTCCTTTTCTCAGTTCGTTTCCGAAAGGCTTTGATATCCATTTATCGGGCGTAATAAATGTTAGTGTCCCGCATTGATTTAATTCCCTAAAGCCAAGTTCAAAGAATGCAATGTAAATATCCCAATTACCTTTTGTCCAACTATAGTTTTTTTGTATGGCCTCGCGAACATCAGCTTGTCCGTTTTTTACCATACTTTCTGAATCAATATACGGCGGATTAGCAATCATTACATCAAACCCACCTTTTTCCTCAAATACATCAGCAAAATGAAGCTTCCAAAGGAAGAAAGGCTTGGCGTTGGATTTTTTAAATTGCTCCAGTTTTTTTTGAGATGTCTCATTATTTTGTTCTTTCAGCGTAGCCTCAATAAGATCCCATTCCAGCCGTTCAATCTTTGCCTTAATTGCATCTTTCTTGCTTTTTTGTGTGGTGGCAAAAAATTCCTGATGCAATCGTTTTAATTCATCACCTTTTTGTTTGGCCTCGCTATACACATCGAACAGACCTGAATTTTCCGCAACAGTCTTACCCTGCTGATTAATCTTTTTTAATTGGCTTTGGATGCTTTTAAGAGCTGTATTTAACTCTGCTTGTTTGGCGGGTGTTAGCCTGTTAGCTGAATGGAGTTCGAAATATTCTTTCTGTAACAGGGCCTGTTTTTGCTTCAATTCCTCAATTTGTTTTTCAGCGCTCAAATCGATGGAAGCGATAAGTTTTTCATCAAAAAGCTTAATGCCTTCAAATTCTTCCAAAAGGCTATTGCCCTGCATGATTTTGTAGTCCAAGTTTGGCAAAGGCTTAATTTGCTTGATGTCATCCTCATCTACCACCAATGAAAGCCAAAGCCTGAGCTTTGCGATTTCGACAGCGCCCGGGTCAATATCCACCCCATAAAGCGAGTTTTGGATGCATTCGAATTTAAAATCATAAGGTGATCTACCGCTGCACATGATCTGCCCCTCGCAGATGTAGGGATTCAGAGAAAGCCGAGCTTTTACAATTTCATGCATCATGCCAACTGGAAAGGCGCCTGAACCAATTGCAGGGTCGCATACTTTGATATTCGCCAGTGCTATATCAATGGCTTTGGCATTCTTTCGTATACTTTCAGGAAGTTTATAGTGGTAAGTATCGGTTTCATGACCTTTATTGGCTACTCTTGCTTCATTTTCACCCACAGATTCACCCTGTTTTATAAGTTTTTCCAAATCTTCTTTTGAAACATTGCCATACAGTTCAGTAGCAAGGTAATTTGCCAAGCTTTGCTCACACATGTAGTGAACGATTTCGCGAGGGGTGTAGTAAGTACCCTTCGATTTGCGATCTTTCACTTCCAGCAAATTCTCAAACACCTTACCCAGCATTTCCGGGTCCACGGCTACTTCTTTTTCGAGCGGCTCATCCTCTTTTACTGTGAAATTGTAGCGGTCAAAGATATCTAAAATTCCATCACCAACATCGCCTTCTTTGGTTTTGCGCTTATTGGAAAATAAATCAAATGGAATATTAATAACCGTATTTACCCAGTCATAATTGTTGATAGGGACAAAAAGACCGCCATTGAGAAAGGGTATTTTGCACTCAAAACGGCTGTAATAGTCATCATCCCTTTCTTTTGCCAATGCTTCATAAAAAAGTGGCTCAAGATAGTCGTTAAAGTAATTTTTATTATCTGAAATTGCCTTTTCGTATAAAGAACGGAGGAATTTTTTATCTCCCTCGCCCCAACCTTTATCCATCGGAACGCCAAACCACCCTTTTTTCTGCAGGAAATAAAGGAAAACAATCTGGCCTAGTAGTTTCTTAGAAAAATCCACAATGTTTACTCCTTTTTCTTCAAAGTCCTTCTTGATAGAGCTATCTTTGGTCGCAATTTCATTTAGGGTATCGTTTACCCGCAAAAACAGTTCACGGTATTTTTCAAAAAATTCTTTCGTTACTTTTTCGATATTGAAAGCATCCTCCAGTTCATTGAGTGTCGGATTATTCTTATCATCTTCTACAATTGGGCTTAGGCGGCTTTGGGCAGTATGACTGTTTTCATATGTTCCAACTAAAAAAGACCAGCGTTTTGCAGGTGTAAATTCTTCTTTAACCTTCATTCGGCCTTTTTCCCCTTTCTCAAACTTGTATTCCATTTTCACCAATGAGAAACGCCAATTTGCGGGTTCGGGCGAAACAAATGCCACAAGCGCCGCATCTTTTAATTCGCCACCACGACTGCCATTCAGATACCAAGCAATAAAATTGCGTTGCATGGTTCTTGCGCGTTCAATAGAGGCTTCCTTCTTAAGCCTGACTATTAGTATATCTATCTTATTTTCGCCGTCGTTGTATTTACCAATCCTTTCAAATGAGCTGATGTACTTTTCGTAGGCATCCGGTATCAAATTTCCACGATAAACGAACGGCGATTCATCAATAGTATTTAGAAGATTTTTGATGAAATAGATGAATCGTCCTTTTTCAAAATCGTTCTGCAGGGTATCACGGACAATGGTTTGGGCCTGCTCTCTTTTCATTGATTTTATTTTGTAAAGAATTCTGAAAGGATCACTTCGCGCTTGCCGGTATTACCACCATTGGAAATTTCCGCAAAATGCCCCTCTAATAATCGGCTGGAGATATTGCTTTCAAGTACTGCAAGGATTTTGAGGGGGTTAAAAGCCTTTTCAAGCTGTTTATTTAAAGCCTGTAAGGTAATGCGGGTTGTTTGTTTGGGTAATCCGCCTTCTTCAAGCTGAACCAGTACTTTTTTGAGATATAATTCCTGATCTTCGGTAAACTGCCTGCGGTCTTTCAGAGTGGCTTTTAGAATCCGTAAAATCTGTGTTGCGCTATCACGCCCACCTCTCCCACGTGTTTCGGGCAATTCTTCTGTATTTGCCAGCACAAACGCTTCCTTATTCTTATCAAGAAGCTGATAGAAGTTCTTATCTACTTTTTGCTGTTTCGTTGCTTTAGCTGTTTCCAGTGTTTTTGCTGCAGATAGAAAATCCAGCTCCTGTGCTTCCGGCTTATTGTCAGCTATGAAAAACTTTTGTATTTTCCCACGTCGGAAATAGGTCAGCAAATTGTCCATGTATTGCTTATCCTCACGAGCGGTTCGCGCCTTTTTGGGTAGGCGTTTAATTCGCTCAAATACATCAGGCTCTTTGTCACGGATATTCCTGATTACATGAAGATACTTCAATTCACTTTCTTCACTTTCATCTTCACCTGTCAGCGTGCTTTTGGAAGTTAATCTGTTCCACAGTTCGTGTGAATCTATCGGTTCACCTTCCGTAAGCAGATGAGCGTCACCACCCAGCAATGTTAAAAATGCGCTGATTTTAGCTTTAACCGCTTCTTCCAGTTTGATCTGCTCATTAGCTTGTTTGGTCGGAAAGAAATTATAGGTGTAAATTGTGTCGAATTTTGTATCGACACGGTTAATTCGGCCTACTCTTTGCATCATGCGGGTCGGATTCCATGGTAGGTCATAATTAATGACCACGTTCGAACGATGAAGGTTCACGCCTTCAGCCAGTATTTCCGTACAAATAAGAATTCGATGATCATTTTTTGGGAATTTGGCCTTTGCATCAAAATTATCTATGACCTGTTCGCGTACCGAATCACTCGATGAGCCCGTGAACGCAAGTGCCTGACCGGGTATTTTTTTCTCAATGTTTTCAGCAAGATAATCCGCTGTTTCTCTTGATTCAGTAAAAATAATCAGTTTATTCTTTTTTAAAATGGGGTCGCTGTCCAGCTTTTCAAGCAATGTAAGCAGTTTGGGATCCCGCTTAACATCAGCCCACATTCTTTTTATTTCTTTTAGCGTATCAAGGTCGCTTTGTAAGTCTTTTCTTAAGTCATCCCTAAAATCTTTGCTTGGAAATTTATCTGCTTTGCCTTCACTGATAAACATCTCTACCGCTTGATCATTATCATCTTCCAATAATTCAAAAATCTTGCTGGTGTATTTTTTACTGACGTAGACATTACCTTTGTCGAATTCATCCAAAAATTGCTGGTATGAATTGCAGAATCTTTCCAGTGTGTTTCGAAAGGCGTAAAAACTGCTTTCCAGTCGCTTGATGAGCAAAATTTTCATGAACTTTCCCATGTTATGCTGTGCCAATTCCTCGGGCTGGGATAGTTCGCCCTTGTAATACAACATTGGGGTATAACGGGCGTATTTGAATCCACTCGTCACCAGACTAATGGTTCTTGTAAAAACCGAATCTTCTTTTTCGTTCAGTTCATAAAAGGCTGAACATGGCTTTTCTACTTCAGGGAACTTTAGTTTTTGCTTTGATAGATCTTCAGCATAGTATTTATTAATCTCTGTCCGGGTTCTGCGTACCATTAGGTATTTCAAAACTTTTTCCCGAATTTCTTTGGAATTTTCTTTTACAACTTTAATGTATTCCGCAAAATCACTTTGTCGATCCAGATTCTTAAGTTTTCGTTCAAGGCTGGCAAAAAAATGTTCTAAGTCTGGTAAATTAGGAATGGTGCTCTTTCTCGCTTTTTGAAATAGCTTAATCTGACTCAGAATATCCTTTGGTGAATTATTGTAGGGTGTTGCGGTTACCAAAATTACTTTTTTTCCACGGCAAATTTCTGCCAATTTTTCATAGGTAACATTGTTTTCTGTGCGAAAGCGGTGGGCTTCATCAATGAATATGTTTTCATATTTTTCAGTACCTCTTTTAAGGAGATTATCAAGCTTGCCGATGGATTCAAAATCAGCGTGAATTCGAAAATCCGAGAAAACATTTGGCCATGAGCCAGGATTGGCTTTATCAAGCAGAACGGGTGGAGCTAAAACGAGTGTGTGTCCCTCAATTTGACCTGCGAGCATGGCTGAAATATAGGTTTTTCCAAGTCCCACAACATCAGATATAAAGACACCGCCATACTCTTCTAATATTTTTTTAGCATTTAAAACGGCTTGCTCCTGATATTCCAGTTTTTTAAACTCTTCAGGCAAATAGCGAAGCATCATCTCATCCTGCTGACGCAGATCTTCTTTGAAGTATTCATACAGGAATTTGAGATAGAGCTCATAAGGAGTGATATTGTCGCTAAGCCAGGTTTTGTTTTGGATTGTTTCAATGTACTTTTCGCTTACATCAACAGCGTTTTCCCATAGATGATTGAACTTATCCAAGGCGAAGTTATAATCAGCCCGGTTTTTAAGCTCAACATTGAACTCAAGATTATCAATCAAGCCCGCATGGGTAAAATTACTGGAGCCTGTAATTACGCGGCCTTTATCTCTATCATCTTCGCCAAAAGTCATAATATAAACCTTGGCATGTATTCTTTCGGAAGGATATGCTCGTATTTCAAGTTTTCCGCTTCTTATCCATTCAATGAATTTGGCTACACCACCTTCCGTGCGCTCGCTATCTTCAGCATTTTCCATTTCATTTTCAACCATTTCACCTAACTGCTCTTTTGTTTCTGAGCTTGAAAACTGCAAGGACTGCTGTTTCTCCACTTTCGCTTTTTCCATCAGTTCATATGTTTGTTTGTTGGTGCTGATGCCAATAAGGATTCTGACCTTTTCAGTTTTTTCTAACGACTTGTAAACTGCATGAAAACCGCTTGAATAGAAATAACCCACAAGACAATCGAAGAATTTGGTATCTTTTATTAACACCTCAAATCTTTGTTTGAGACTTTGGGCACCTTCGTTGGTGATAAAAGTTAAATCTGAATTCATAGGATTATTTGTTTAAATTTTCCTCTATAAAACTGGCTACATCCGTTTGCCGAATGCGCCATTGACCTATCTTAGAAGCCTTCAATCGGCCGGATTCTATATAGCGCATTACTGATCTTTCACTAACTCGTAGGATTTTAGCGACTTCTTTGAGCGTTAAAAGTTTTTGAGAGGCCATAAAAAAATGACTTATGCAGTCATTTTAATTTAAGACGCCTGATATGTCAAAATTTGTCATGTTTTGTCATTAATGCAATTTAACTCCCCTAAAAAATAAAAAATCTTGTTTTACACCCCTTGTATTCACTAAGAAATCGGAACGGGAAACATCTAAATAGAAAAAAATATATGTTGCTTAACTCGTTTCTATCGGCATTGTTTGCCGACTAATAACGGATTGATGTAGGTCATCGGAACTCAAATTGACGATAGAAACCAGTTAGAGCTTCCTTAAATTATCCCATCAATCTGCTCTTTTATTTTCTCCATTTTCGCCCTTGCTTCTTGCAATTTTGCCTGCTCACCTTCTATCACGGCAGGGGGAGCGTTTTGGACAAAGGACGCGTTGTCTAACTTTTTTTGGAGGCCACTGATGTATTGCTTTAGGTTCGCGACTTCTTTGGTTAGTCGTTTTTTTTCTTGTTCCATATCCACCAGTCCTTCCAGTGGTAAAAAAAGTTCTATGGTTCCGATCACATCGGTGGCGGCGTTGGCGATTTTTTCACCTTTTTCCTCCAGCGTGAGTTCGCTCAATCGGGCCAAACGGATCACGTCTTCTTTTAGTGGCGTAATCAACTCCAGTTGATCGTGCGCGTGAAGTGTGGCGGAGACTTTTTTTGCTGGTTCTACCTTGTTTTCCGCGCGCAGACGACGAATGGAGGTGACGAGTCGGATCAAAAGTTCTGTTTGTTCAAAACCCTGTTCTCCTTTGTTTTCCGCAACGACAGCGGGATATTCATGTGCAATGAGCATGTCATCCGTTGCGGGGAGGTGTGACCATAGCGTTTCGGTAACGAACGGAATGATGGGATGAAGGAGGATGAGTAGGTTTTTGAGCACGTGATAAAGCACGGTGGGGTTTTGATTGTCTCCTTTGGAAAGTTCCAGATACCAGTCGCAAAAATCATCCCACATGAAGCTATACAGCTCTTCACCGGCTTGGCTAATGCGAAAGTTCATCAGGTGATCGTCTACGGAAGTGATCGTTCGGTTTAGTTTGGTGAGAATCCATTCGTCAAAAGGGGAGAGGTGATCCATCTTGATTGCGGGCTCCTCAGTCACTCCTTTTTCTTCCAGAATCCCCAGCACAAAACGGCTCGCGTTCCACAGTTTGTTGGTAAAGTTTCGATACCCTTTGATTTTTTCTTCGTACAGGCGCATGTCGTTGCCGGGGGAATTGCCAATCACCATGCTCATGCGGAGGGCGTCGGCACCGTATTTCTCGATCATATCCAGCGGATTGATGCAGGTGGCGGGATCGGATTTACTCATCTTCTTCCCCTCTCGTGTGCGGATGAGCCCATGCAGATACACCGTTTCAAAAGGGACTTGACCGGTGACATAAGTGGTCATCAAAATCATACGGGCGATCCAGAAGAAAAGAATGTCGTAACCCGTTTCCATCACTTGAGTGGGATGGAATTTTACAAAGTCAGGGCTTTTTTGGAGCAGGTCTTGCAATGAAAGGGAGTGATCCTCCGCCAGAGCGGGGTCTACAAGCGTACTCCACGTCCATAGCGCCGAAGAAAACCACGTGTCTAGGGTGTCTGGGTCTTGTTCCCATCCGTCGCCATCCGGAGCTTGTGTGCCAACGTGCATTTCATTTTCATTGGCGTCTGTTTTGTACCAAACAGGAATACGATGTCCCCACCAGATCTGACGGGAAATGCACCAATCTTTCAAATTATCGATCCAATGAAAATACGTTTTCTCAAACCGTTCCGGAATGATGGAAATGGCTTTGTCGCGGATGACGTGTTGCATGATTTCTTTCAGGCTCATTTGCACGCCTTTCCACGGAACGCTTTTGGCGTTTACATCAATAAACCATTGTTCGCGAATCTGAGGTTCAATCACGCCTTTCCCGCGGGAGTTGATGGCGACTTTGTGAACGTACTCCGCATCTGTTTTTACCAAAAGCCCTTTACGGTCGAGTTTTTGAACGATCAACTCGCGCGCTTCATGAATCGGCATGCCCGCGAATTCATCAGCAATGTCCAGGAGTTTCCCATTCAAATCGATAATCTGCTCTTTATCCAGTTTGTGTCGCTCGGCAATCTCAAAATCCGTCATGTCATGCCAAGGGGTGATGGTCATCACACCGGTTCCGAATTCCATGTCGATCGCTTTGTCTTTAATCACCGTCGCTTTCACCTCTCCATTAATCCATTCCGCCTTAAACGTGTCGCCGTGTTTGTAGTCTTTGTACCGTTCATCATCCGGATGCATCACCACATATTTATCACCAAATTTCGTTTCCGGGCGGGAGGTGGCGATTTGAAAAGGGCCGTATTGAAACGTGTAAAACGGGGATTTTTCTTCCTTATAATCCACTTCGTCATCCGATACATTGGTTTGCAAATTAGGATCCCAATTCACAATGCGATGACCGCGGTAAATCAATCCGTCATCGTACATTTTTTTAAACACCTCATTCACACAACGGTTCAGGGCAGGATCCATGGTGTAGCGTTCCCGGCTCCAGTCGCAACTGGCTCCTATTTTTCGCACTTGCCCGCGAATCGTTCCCTGACTTTCGGCCACGTATTCCGCGATGCGTTTCACCAGGGCTTCTCGCCCCATTGAACGCGGGTCTTTCATCCCCTCATTCTTCTTTAAATTGTTGATCACCACATTTTCTGTCGCGATGGCCGCATGATCCGTGCCCGGAACCCAAAGGGCTTCATATCCTTTCATCCTTCTATGACGGATTAAAATATCCTCAATCGCCAACATCACCGCGTGCCCCAAGTGCAAAACCCCTGTCGCATTTGGGGGTGGCATGGCGATCGTGAAAGAGGGCTTTTGAGAGTCGACATTCGCCTTAAAAACACCGGAATCTTCCCATTGTTTATAAATACCATCTTCATGGTCTTTGGCGTTGTAGGCGGGATCAATCATTGAGTTATAAATTACAAGATTACAAGATTATTCTAACGGAAGCAATAAGTACGTCAACACCTTTGCTACCGAAAAGACCACCGTTTTTAGGGGCATTTTAAAAACCCGCTACAAAAGTAATTATAAAGTTGTCGTGAATGGAATACCGTTGAAGCATAGCAAAAACAATTCTTCGTCCGAATACGTTCCAGTTAAAGGGGTTCCGCACCTGTCCGTTTATGGCGTGATCGGTGTGCGGAATGACGATGGGGAAAAAACGTCATTTACACCCCTAGTCGTTATGACGCCGATCTGCCTAAGGCCGACGGAAGAGACATTCTTTTATTGAGACAAAAGGATTGGGTTTTTTCACCTTTGCTATGCTAATAGTAGCGTGTGTGATAAAATCACAATCGTCTATCTTTCAATCTGATCATTTAGTAATTTTGTAATAAAAAAATGCCCAACTACCACTTTAAATGTTTAAAATGCGGTCATGAATTTCAAAAGCTCCTACCAGCGGGGCATCCTTCGGAAAAATGTCTGGAATGTGGTCACCCGAAAGTCAAAAAACTACTGACCGCGCCGGGGATTCAATTCAAAGGGAGCGGGTTTTATAAAAATGACTCCAAAAAACCGGAAGGTGGATCCTCCGAAGCATGCAAAAACTGCCCTCATAACTCAAAATAACAAGGCAAACAGAATTCGTAATTCTCTTTATACGTCCAAAGTCTGAATCTCTTCCAGCAAGGCTGCTTCATCTTTTTTTTCTTTTTCTTCATGTTGTCGCTCGGTTTTTTCACGCGCTTCTCTTTTGGCATGATACAATTGTTCATCAAATTGCGATTTTACTTTTTCTTTCTCTGTCTGAACGCCTTTGGAATAAATCTGATTAGCACCTTCAACCTGTTTTTTTTCATTGTCCAAAATACTGCGCAGGTTGCCAATTTGTTCCTCGGTCATAATTGGTAAAACATCAACCCAATACTGACGCTCTTCCGGATTCATGGAAGGGCTTTTTTCAATCATGGGAATCAGGTCGGGGAACTTCTGCCGAACTTCTTCGGGGATGTTTAGAGTAGAGGCTCCTGTATTGCCACCGGATGTCCCCTGTGCGGCAGTGGAACTTCCTGTGGCCGATGCTGTTTGATTTTGATCAGGCATGTTGTATCACTTCATAAATCTATCCATTAATTGTACCAAAAAAAAGGCTTAAAATCAACCCGATCTCCATTACCATCTCCATTCTCATCGCAAGTTCATGAAATTAGTGTTCATGAAACCAATGATCAAATGATTTAATGATCTTTGATCTGGTGACACCTGATTTCACGGCTATTTAATCTTCATGACTTTGTATTCAAACATGCCGGC
>Ga0210006_1001524_pt1 | contig 15947 bp, 18 predicted proteins | sample CryGey02umfilter_2_FD_185452 | JGI IMG/M metagenome (GOLD analysis project Ga0210006, IMG submission 185452) | Groundwater microbial communities from aquifer in Utah, USA - Crystal Geyser 4/10/14 0.2 um filter (SPAdes) (version 3) | ecosystem: Environmental > Aquatic > Deep subsurface >... | reverse complement strand
AAAGTGGGTGTTCTGACAAATGTTCGAGTGCATACGCTTGGGCCAAAATATTTTCTTTGTCTTCATTTTCTAATGGCACAAACTCAGTAACTTCTGGTGTTCCATTTGTTAGTGTTCCAGTTTTGTCGAATACAATCGTATGAATACTATGTGCCTTTTCAAGTGCTTCTGCATCCTTTATCAAGATTCCTTTGCTCGCTGCCTTTCCTGTTCCGACCATGATGGCTGTTGGTGTAGCCAGCCCAAGGGCACAAGGACAAGCAATAATGAGAATAGTCGTGGCAATATAGACTGCCAGCTGTAGTGCACTAGTATCCCCTGGTATCAACCCCAGACTAGGCGCAACAAAAAACCAAAACAAGGCTAAAACAATAGCAATGGAAATGACAATTGGTACAAATACTCCAGATATCTTGTCTGCTAATTTTTGAATTGGGGCAGTTGTACCTTGTGCTTCTTCTACCATCTTGATAATTTGAGAGAGCATCGTTTCACTGCCAACATGTTCAGCTTTAAACTGGAATGTACTGGTTTTGTTGATTGTAGCACCAATAACCTTGCCCCCTACTTTTTTTTCTACAGGAATTGACTCGCCTGTGACCATGGATTCATCAATGGTACTGGCTCCAGAAGTAATCTGTCCGTCCACGGGAATTTTTTCTCCTGGACGAACGACAATGGTATCACCTTTTCGTACATCACTTACGGCAATCTTCACTTCTTCACCATTTCTTATTACTGTGGCCTCTTTTGCCTGAAGTCGAAAGAGAGCCTTTACAGCATCGCTAGTCTTGGCTTTTGCTCGTGCTTCAAGTAAGCGCCCTAGCAGAATGAAAAATACAATGAAAACCGATGCTTCAAAAAATCCATCACTGGCTACATCACCAAACAGGTGCGGAGCAAACGTTACTAGAGTCGAGAATAGCCACGCCGTCGTGGTGCCAAGAGCAATCAGTGTGTCCATATTTGCGTTTCTTACTTTCAAAGCGTGCCAGGTACTGATAAAAAACTGTTTTCCTCCAATAAACAAAATTGGTGTTGTAAGTAAAAATTGTAAAAATTGCAAAACTTGAATTTTGTATATGCTTCCAGTAAATGTGATAAAACCAAATAGTGGATTCATCATCTCATTGGCAACAGATGGGCGAAAAGCCATAGAAATCATCAAGATAAGGAAAGGAATTGCTCCAAGCCCTACCAATGTTACTGTCTTTTTCAACTTCTGATATTCTTCTTTTTTGAGAGCTGACGCATGGCTCTTGTGATCCATGTTTGGTCCATTCATCTCATGTATTTTTTGAGCTTCTGACGGTGAGGCAAGCACTGTGCCTGAATCTCCAGCAATCAACTTGTACCCCCCAGCACTCTGAACAGCCTCACCTATTTTGGCAATAGTCACTTGTGATTCATCATACTCAACAGTCATAATTTCGCTGGCATAATTTACATTGACTAATTCTACACCGCTCAATTTGTTGACCATTTTTTCAATTAATTTTTTGCAGGATGCACAGTGCATGCCGACAATTGGATATTGTTCTTTTTTCATAAATCAAAAAATTTATATTATGGCACTAATCATATTTTTTAGTTTTTCTTCTACTTCTCGAGCCATTTTAACAAGTTTGTCATTTTTTACCATGTTCATAGCCACACTAGGTTGTATTGCTGACACAACAACATGCCCATCTACCCCATATAAAATAACATTACATGGTAGTAATAAACCAATTTCTTTTTCTGCTTTCAACGCTTCGTATGCAAAAGACGGATTACATACCCCAAGAATAAAATAGTTTTCAAAATCAACACCGAGCTTTTTCTTGAGTGTTGCTCGAACATCTATTTCAGTAAGGATGCCAAACCCTTCTTTTGTGAGTGCGTCTTTTGTTTTTTCAATTGCCTCTTTAAAAGAACAAACAATTGTAGTTCTCATTCCATAGTTCATAAAATATAATATAAAATATAAATAGAGCGTCTGTTGTTATATAAAAAACAGACGCCGAATATATACTTTACTTTATGTAATTATTCTTTGTGACAGTCTGTTCTTTTTTTAAAACAACACCCCACTAATATCCAAAGGCCAACTCCTACATATCCACAAATATACGTCTGGAACAATCCTGAAATAAAACTCTGTATATTCATTCCAGAAAAACCAACGTAACTAAGTCGAAACATCTGCAGATGCATTGTTTGTTCTACTGGATGTACAAAATACCATACAAAACAGACAATAAAAAGAAGTGATAAGAATAATCCGATGCTGTTTCCACATCGCCAAAATCCACATTCTGGTTTATGCATACATATCACCTCCTTTCAAAGTAGGCTATTTTATACATAGTATACACTATATGTATGTGTTAGCAACTCATCTTGTGCCAAAAATACCTGAAAAAATTACTCTTTTTCAGGTATAATTACTTTGTTTGTCTTCAAATCATTATATGTAACTTTACCGAGAGCTTCGTTTTTTCTGAATACAAACGTACCATCTTGTTCCTTTGTACCAACCTGAGACCAGATATTACTTATGGTAGCATATTCGTCCACCTCACTTGAAAGTATTATTGTAGGGACACTAGTGATAGTGTATCTAGCAAGCAATTCCTGCCCTTCCTCGCTTTGGATATCAAGAAGTGTCTCAGAATTAACAGCCACACCGAATTGTGCCAATATTGAACGCTGTACTTGACGTACATCATAACATTCAGTACAGCTAGCATCCGCAAGATAAATCACGTCCACAAGACCAAGTATTTTATTATCTTCCATATTTAAATATGGCGGAATTTTGTCTTCCCACACAAGTGTATTCTCGTCAACAACTTTAGAACTTTCTTGCAAAACTTTTTTGACAGATGATTTAATCGTGTCGTCACTTAAAAACAACATGGCTGGGAGATGTTCAAACTTATATTTTTTTATTAGTGACTGGCCTTCTTCACTTTCTGCAGATACTGTTCTGGTATCCAACAAGTCGACGTTTTGTTTTTCAACAAAGGATTTTTCTATATCCATTGCTCCACACAACGGACATTCTTCCGGAACGACAACAAGCAATGTCCCCTCTTGTGGCTTTGTAATACTAATTGCTTCATCAAGTTTTCCACTCATGCGAAATGTAAACAATCCCATGACAAGAAAATTTAGAATGAAAATTATTCCCAGTATCAAAAGAAGAGTTTCCGTTGGATTCTTCGTTCCTGGTAATGAAATATATTTTTGCTTTGTCTCTCCATCATCACAACATCCTTCATCTTTTTTTTCTAGATCTTCTTTGAGATCTTGATTATGCTCTTTTTTGGAATTTGTTAACATAAAATAATATTATTACAAAAAATAAATTTATGAGAATATTTAGCACCCCCCTACCATTTGAGGAGCACTGCCATCGTCTGTAAAGCTGACTGCCGTAGGACTTGCTCCGAGTCCGATTTGTGCTTCTTCCAGTTTACTACTCATTTGTGCTAACACCACTGTCTGATATGACAGTGCAATAATGACAACGACGAGAATAATTGAAAGTGATTTTTGAGATATCATACTATTTATAATACTTACTTAGTTAAATTATTTGTCATTAATTATTTAACATCCACCAACCATACCAGGTGCTGTCGTTTCAGGTGTAAATCCAGATGATGATGCTTGTTTTTTTAGATCCGTAAGTTCTGCATCTGTTAGATTCATGGTGAGATACTTGATATCTGGAAGAAAATCAGATTTTTCACCAGCAAGTGCACTCGCCATACGTTGTTGCATTTGTATTGGGAAGTACAATCCTTTTTGTCGCATCAGCTCATAGGCAATCTCTGCGTTTGTCATGTTAGGATAATTTTTGATGAGATACGCAGCTGTTCCACGCATCGCAATCGAATGAGCGCAAGCACATGTTGGAGATCCGTCTTCACGAACCAATGTTTTTACACCACAACAAAATTCACACGTCACATACGGCTCAGTACCTATGGCAATATATCGCTCCATCTCTTCGTCAGTGAGCTGAATTGGCTTTGATCCTTGCTGTGGTGCCATAACGCCAAGTTTTGCGATAGACACATTGATCGCATTCATATTCGACATATCAAGTCCAAGTTCTGATCCATAAAATGGCAATTCTCTTGGTGTCACAAGTGCCACAACATCCTTTGCAAAATCTCCTGTCATCAATACTCCCCCACTCATCGTTGATCCTGTTATGGCGTGACCTATACCAATGATCATAGATTGATTAAGAAGAAAAAGAAAAATAATAAGAGTTATTGTGAGATGATTAAATACATAATGCGACATACTTTTTTGTCCGTCTTCTTTGGGAGCAAACTTCTTCCATAGTAGTGTTATGCCAACGAGTAAAAGCAAGACTGAGAGAAGGCGAAGTCCCCAAAAATATGGTGATATAGCCATGACGGTTGCTGACAATCCGAACCATCCCAAGAAAAATATCGGACACACTGGACAGAGTAATGTAAAAAGCGCAAGAATTCCTGATCCTCCCCCAACAGTACATGTTGTGGCTGTGTGTTGTCTTACGATGTGATAGAGCGCTGTACCAAATCCAAATAGGATTGCGAATACTACAACAAATACAATATCCAATGTTGTCCGTTCTGTTAAAAACGAAATTTGGTACCCTACAATAGGAAGTGCCCACATGCCGTACAGAAATGTTTCTAAAAGAAGTGCTATCGCTGTTGTTCCAGCAAACCAGTACCAGAACGAATCATACGACAGGAGTCTCTGAATTTTGTTCATAGACAATACATATAATTATGATGCATCTGCGATGGCGCAGCACATTTTTTGTAATTGAGTCAATCTTTTTGCATACAATTATTTCTTTTTTGTATACATCCATACGGCACCGATACCTCCCAACACCAGAATCCACCCAAACAATGTTTGAACAGAAATCTGAGATTGCCAGAAACTTTGTTTTATATTTTGTGGTTGTACCGTTGCAGGAATATTTTTATTTTCTGCGCGTAAATTTATAGATCTCATCATACCTCCAATCACTTTTGGTAATATACTACCTTCCAATGCTCCTTTCTGGTCATCATTACAATAAAAACGTTGTGCCATAATACTGTGCATACGCACCAGATTATCTGAACCATCTCCGCCCATCATAACATCCATAATCTCATGTTCACCACCCGGATGGATTTGTTCCATGTAGTAGTCACCGAGATGATCGAGCTGTTCTGTTGTGAGCTGGTCACATGGTGTTTGTTCTTCGATAATATTCTCAGCCTCTGAAAAAAGTCCTCCCTCTGTATGTGCAAATGCAGTGACAGGGAAGAATATTACAAAGGTAAGGAACATTAAAAAAAATTTATTCATATATTTTAGTTATTAAACAATAATATTTTTATGATATTATCTACCAATCACGGCAACAGGCAATGATCTGCTCAACAAGTTTGTGTATCTTTGGATTCCTTCGTGTCAAATAAATACTCCCAAATAACAGCCAAATAATAACGACAAAAGTACTCGCAAAAATCGCTTTTTCTGTCCAAGTAAGCACAACATACACCAAGAACGTCCCCGTCAAAATATAAGGAAGTCGAAAGAGATGAAATCGTTCATCAAGCCGTTTTTCAAGCAAATAATACATTCCGATGATACTCTGCCCCATTAATAATGCAATAACTAACTCATCTTTGTAATACCCAAACAAGGATAGTACAAGTAGTAACACCCATGTACCACTCACAGCACTACATATTACACAAAATTTCCATGTCGTAATACGTTTTACTGCCAGCCCAATGACAAATAGTGTGGTGATTGAAACAAGGGCAATCGTGATGTCATTCATAGGCCAAATTGGATAACAAGTGATACAAGCACAAGCAAAGTAAGGGTAATCACAATGCCTTGGTAGGGAATGATTTTGCCGTTCTGTCGTTTTTTTATCCATGAACTAATATATGGTGATACCAACATAATGACAGCTCCGATAATACTTCCCATCAAAAAATTATGGATCAAGTATGTTCTGTTGAAGATATTTCCGTATGGGCCAAACCAATAAATATTGATAGACATATACTCACTTACTAGCGGAAGCATTGGTACGACAGTAGAAACGACAACCAAAATAGTAATAATCGTTGACTGATATAGGATTACCTGCTTCCATTTTTTTGCCAGTCGCGCCATCCACAAGCCAAGGGCGAGTGCAAAGGCTCCGATAAATACGCCAACTGCCATGGTACTTACTCCTAAATATGTCGCCCCAACAGCAAGTGTGCCAGCACCGATCGTACACAAAGGGCAATGTGCTTTTGCAACTGTTGGGATAAACAATAGGAGGCCACTGAGAAGTATTATAATCTGTTTTTTCATAAAGAATACGTTAGAGGAACATAAACGATACTGTTCCACCATCTCTATCAAAACTATAGACGTTAAAAGCTGATCGCTTTGTACCTGGCATACCTGGAGATCCGACAGGCATACCCGCCATACCAATACCTTTGACATCTGAGTGTAAAGCAAGAAGTTGTTGTATTGCTTCAACAGGCACATGCCCTTCGACTACATATTCTTCATCCCCGACAACAGTCGTGTGACAACTTGACTGATCCATTGGCACACCATATTTTTCTTTTGTGGGAGAAATATCGTCTACATCAATAACTTCCACATTATATCCTTCTCGCTTGAGATACGAAATATAATTTCCACAACATCCACAAGTTGGAGATTTGTATACCGTCATGTGTGGCTTCTCCGTGTTTAAAGCAAGAGTTTTTTCACTTCCCAACCCGATATTTGTAGATTTACCGCCTGATGCAAACAACATGCCAGTGCCTAGAACGATGAACACAATACCTATAGACAGCACGACCGCTTGTTTCTTTTTCTTTTTCATATATGACAAAATAAATATGTTACAAAAAACGTCCACTCTTTTTGCTGAGTGGACGTTTTAATATACACCAAAAATTATACTATTATTGGTATATAGGCACGTCCAAAAAAATAATGAGGTAAATTTCCTTTGTTATTTATTGCAAGCCACCGAAGTATTTTTTGCCAAACCAAAACATGGCTTTCAGGCTCTCTCCTTGTATACCAATAGAGATAAGGAATTCTTACAACATCTTTCAATAAAAATAAAGATATTATAAGATAGACAAAAAAGAACTCAAAAATGTTGACGCTAGCAAGAGAAGTTAACTGCGATGTGAGAGCTCTAAGGTGTGAAGTAATCATTGCCAATACGTCGGCGTCGCCAACACATGATGTATTGATAACATTCGCCATTGGACAGGCATGATCTTCCATGTCTCCCATATTTTCCATACTCGTAATAGACAATACTCCTATATAAAAAATAGAGGAAAAAGTGATAGCTATGGTAATGGCGATAAATCTTATCATATATTAATATTATACAGAAATACATCAAAAAATGCAAGGTTTTATCTTTTAATTTTATTATTTACATTACAGAAAAAAAACTACCTAGCTCCTTTATCACCTCTGTTACCAACACTGCGTTGTCTTTTGGCACCTGTTGGGCTACTATTTTTGGCATGAAATCCTTTTTGGCTGCTCACTTGCAGATTTTGGTATGTCTTCGTGGAAGCATCACCAGATTTCTTTTCTGCTTCTTTTAATTTTTTTAAAACTTTGTTTAGCATATATTTTGATTACTAATATGATGTTTAAATAAATTTTATCAAATTTATGATAAAAAGTACAGCCCTCGTCAGTTTGAACATCTCACCTCTATAATTAAATGTTCAAATTAAAAAATTCGCTATGGCAAGCGAATTTTTAAAGTTTTCTAACTTTTGCTCGGTGGGCGAGATTCGAACTCGCGACCAATTGGTTACACTTGTCTTCTGGTTTCCCAAAAGGATGGACTATATTATCACCCTTGCCAAAAATCTCGATTTGACCGAGAAGCGTGTGGGTGCGAGGCGCTTCCCCACCCCGATGAACATCAGGGGAGTACTCCCTTAAAGGGATAGTCTCTGAACCTTCCTTTTCATGTCTCACACTACGCCAGAAATCTATCCGCAACGTCAAGAAATGAAAAGGCTTGGCTGCTGATTACCCACTCTGCATAACAGAGTTCAGGCTTCCAGCAGTTCACCTCGTTATCATCCCGATATTACTATCGGGAGCTGCTATATATTGTTTACAGCCAACTGCTCTACCACTGAGCTACCACCGAATATGTCGTATGATCTTTTGTATAAAAAGGTCGGATATATAATACTAAAAAATATACAAGATGTCAATAGATTTTTAAGATAAAAAATCTTACTATGTTAGTAAGATTTTGGCTATTTTTTATCAAAGCACTTGAACTTTGTACGATAGGCTTCCAGATAAAACATTGTCCATTCAGCCAAAGGTTTTGCTAATTATTCTTCTCCCCAACCAACTGTCCACAAGCAGCATTAATATCTGTACCAAAAGTTTGGCGCTGAGTAACTCTGACTCCTGCTCTCATCAGAATATTCATAAATTTTTTAATAGCCACTGGGGTTGAGGAACGAAATTTCCCGGTCGGATTGTAGCGAATCAAATTCACCATATATAAAGGACGATTGATCAGTTTCGCCAACTGTTTGGCGTGGTACTCACTATCATTCACTCCATCGATCATCAGGTACTCAAACATCACTTGCCTTGATTTCTCATCAACATAATTTCTAATAGCACTCATCAGTTCATCCAATGAATATTTTGTATTGACAGGCATGAGCTCTGAACGAAGTTTGTCATTTGGAGCATGGAGTGAAATCGCCAGGTTAACTTGCATCTTCTCTTTGGTAAATTTGTTGATTTGTGGTACTAGTCCACAAGTGGAGACAGAGATATGCCGTGCTCCGATATTGAATCTCTCCTTATTATTGAGAGTCCTTATCGACTCCATGACATTGTTATAATTTAAAAAAGGCTCGCCCATCCCCATAAAGACAACGTTGGTCACTCGAACAGGCCTTTTACCAGTGTCGTTGTTTAAATATCTCTGCCAAAACAAAACTTGCTCGACTATCTCGGTAACTTCTAAATTTCTCTTGTAGCCTAGCTTGCCAGTGGCACAAAAGCTACATCGCATTGGACAACCTACTTGAGAAGATACACAGACTGTTGCTCTGCCATCACGATGTTTTAATAAAACTGTCTCGATAACACTTAGATCATCAAGGCATATAAGGGCTTTAACAGTATCAGTATTTTTTGAACCTGATATTTTGGCTTTTATTTTTAGCTGGCATTCACTATTCAATGATTCCCGCAAAGTCAAAGGAAGAGTTGTGTTGTCATTCCAGTCAGAAATTAGATCCACAAAAATTGCTTTATAGGCTTGCTTAAAACGGAATTTTGGCTCATTTGCTAAGATAATTTTGAGATTGTCTAGGTTCATAGAAAGATTTGCTGATTGGTATTTCTATCCGAAAAAATATTTGGTTTAAGACCTTTCAGAATAGCATGATAGAAGATCATTGTCAATCTGAACGCATCAAGTGTCAAACCAAAGTTAAAATGTCATAGTTTGAGCTTTTTTAAAATGTCATACTTGGTTATTTTTGGCTGAAATAAAAAGAAAAATAGGTATTTAACCTACTTTTTTTTGTGTCGAGCTCGCATACGGGGAGAGCTTCAGAACTTTTTTTAGCTAGTTGCAGATAAATTTTATCTAAAATTACAGATTTTTATAAATATCGTGTTTACCTATTGAAATAAACAAAATATCACCATTTTTTTGACGTTTGAAAATTGTTCTATAATTTTTATTTAGTGATATTGACCATAGAAAATTCAAGTCGCCATGTAATTGATGAAGTCTGAGAGAGTGATGAAGAGGATTGAGTCTAAATATTTTTTCTTTCTTTTCAAATATATTCAATATATCTGGTGATAATTTTTTTGCCTCCTTCAAAAATGACGGTGCATAAAAAACATTATTTACTATCATATATCTTCAATGCTTCAGTGATAGACGCAGCCTGTATGCACTTTCCTTCCTCATAATCTCTCTCAGTTTCTTCTACATCTTTTAAAAGCTGTGCAACGCTAATCACGTCATTATCAGCTTCAAATAAATATTTTATATAACTGGAAACAGATGCAAAGCCTTTTTGTTTCGCTTTTTTTTTAATTTCTTTTGTTGTTTGTTGTGGCAGTGATAAACTCAATACTTGACGCATATATTTTGATTAATAATATACCTACATTGTAATACATATGTAATACAATGTCAATGATACTTATTCACATCCACAAAAAATATGACTAATTTTAGTCATATTTTTTAGCTCGTGGTTTGCGGGCATTGTTGAAAATAGCGGTGTTAATTTTTTTCATTCATCAAATCCTTCGTCCACTATCTTTACTAATGGTTCTTCCCAATCAAAACAGGTTTGTACACCACATAAATTTTCAAAAGCTGACACACAAAGGTCATCCATGTGAGCATATTCTTGGAGAAGAACAACCACTTCTGTCATAAACCCGCCCACGGTACCATCTGAATCATCTACCCCGCCAGTGCATAATTTTTTGTCTAGACGCAAAAGTAAATTAACCAATAATTTTGCCGTCTGCTCACTTACCGGTAATGTTGATACAATATGTGATAGACGATTGACACCCTCTGCAAGAGAATCTTGATACACAAACCAAATTCTAGATGGGCCACTATACGACTTGATATATTTCATCGCCGAGGTAATTGATTTTTTTAGTGTTAGCAAATCTTCTTTGTCCAATTCACCATAATTACCGCTACATTTTGGACTAGTAATAATTTCCTTATCTTCTTGTTTTAATTTTTCACCGTCTAAAACTGCATAGATAGATACGGCTACTATATGTTTGCAAAGCGTATCTCTTTGACCAAGATAACAATTACAAGTAGCTAAACCATAACGACGAGCCTCTATTGAAACTCTGTACGGTTGGGTACCAAGTACTACAGCATTATAAGAACCGATCCTTTCTTTAAACTGAGTTACTTTTCCGTTTTCATACAAATTAATGGCTCTTTCAAAAGTTTGTTTATCTGTAGCAAATTTAATTTTATTTATATCATATGCTGGTTTTTGCATACTATCTATCTTAATTTTCTGATACTTGGCTCGCGGGCAGGGATTCGAACCCCGATAGTCAGGACCAAAACCTGAAGTCCTACCTTTAGACGACCCGCGAATATTTATTGTAAGTGACCTAAATTCTCCATCAAACTTGTCCGCTTATGTTGGCGGAGCGGAACGATCCACAAACAAACTAGTACTAATTACAGATTACCAGTTACCAACGTCTTTAGACCTTCAAATGTCTCCTAATAGCCAATATGCTAGAAAACAAGGTGAGCAAAAGTACTACCCCAAACTGGACACCAACGAGCAATATTATATTGTCTAAGTAGTAATTTGTCAAGAAGGCTGTTTTGTTGAATATAACCCCCACGTATGGATCTATGAAGCTTATAATGAAGAGAACCAATGAGAAAGTAACAGCTGTGCTAACAACACTAAAAATCAAAGACTCCACCAGGAATGGGCCACGCACAAACCAATTAGTGGCTCCAACAAGTTTTTTGATACTAATTTCGATTCTCTGGGTATAGATAGCAATGCGTATAGTGTTGAAGATAATAAGGAAAGCAATAATACCGAAAAAGGTGCTAAGAGCAATAGTAAAACGCTCAACCTGGGTAGTAATATTATCAATCTTACGAATTGCCACTTCTGTATCAGTAAAAGTCTTTGACTCTATAATATTCTCATACTCAGGAATATTGAGAGCTGCAATAATATTGGGATAATCAGAAGGCACACGAGTCTTAATGACCGTGGTCGGTCCTAATGGGTTTTCGTCTAATTCATCGAGGGATGCTAATATTTCCTCATTTCCAGCGTGCGTTTTTTTGAAATCATCAAGCACTTGTTCACTGCTATAAAAAGTAACCTCAACAACTTCTGGAAAAGAGTTTATATATTCAGTCACTTCCTTTATCTCTTCGTCAGTAGAATCAGCATTAAAATAAATACTAACATCAATTTGATCTTTGATAGATTGTGTAGCCTGATTTGTCAAAATTTGAATGACAAACAATGTATTCACTGATAACAACATTAGAATCAAAATCAAAATCGTCATGAGTGAAAGACCAAAATTACGACCAATATCTTGAAGAGCAAATTTTATAATACGTAAAAATGAAAACATAAATTTTTAATGCTTTTTACTTAAATTATATTTTCCATGTTCTTCATCAGAAATAACCTTACCATTCTGAAGAGTAATAACTCTGCGCCTAAGTTGATTGACTATCTCACGATTGTGAGTAACCAAAAGAATGGTTGTGCCAAATTCATTTATTTTTTTTAAAATTTCCATTATTTCTTGGGTATTAATGGAGTCCAAATTGCCAGTTGGTTCATCTGCCACAAGTATCTTCGGCCGATGAACTAAAGACCTAGCTATAACTACTCTTTGTTGTTCACCACCAGACATCTGGTGTGGATAACGAGCACCCTTATGCCCCAAACCAACAATATCAAGCACTCGAGGCACGACTTCACGAATTCTTGAACCAGACTCCCCTGCCACTTGGAGAGCAAAGGCAACGTTTTCGGTGACAGTCTTTTTTGGCAGTAATTTGAAATCTTGAAAAATAACTCCAATCTGACGACGAAGCAGCGGAATATCGTGATAAGAAATTCGAGAAATATCCCATCCGCCAATTTCAATTTTGCCGGCTGACGGTCTTTCTTCAGCAATAATCAATTTAACAAGAGTAGTCTTGCCAGTGCCACTCTGACCGACAACAGAGACAAACTCTCCAGTGCCAATGTGTATATTAACATCATCGACTCCAACGCTATCTCTACTATATTGTTTGGAAATTCCAGTGAGTGAAATCATAGATATAAATTAATTTTGACCGCAAGAAAAAATCTTTAGAAAGTAAGATAATAAATTCCCTACAGTAAAAATTCTAGCACTGACCATGCCAGAACAACCAACGAACTGACAAGAAATTACAATGGTTTTTATTATAACATATTTGCAAAAACAAAAAAATAGGTTTGTCCTACTTTATCAAATCTGCTTAAAAAATAATGAGCCCACGAGCAGGATCGAACTGCTGACCTATGCGTTACGAATGCATTGCTCTACCAACTGAGCTACGCGGGCGCTTAAGTGTTCTACTTCAGCCAGAGTCATTGATTAGAAAGCTATGATGGCCTGTGTAAGGGCTATTTTAACTCGAGACGAGGAATAATGTCAATCATTGGCTCTTCGTACGGGTGATCCATTCTAACGGCTTCTACGACACGTAAGAGATCATCTTCGTGGCAAATAACTTCCACAACCATCTCATCCACATGTTCAATTTTTCCTATTTTACCGATAGCGGGATTAGCCCCGGCTAGTGGTCGAAAACTACCAGACACTGGATACACATATGTACAATAGTCATAGTTGCCAATTTTTCCAGCACCATTCTCTCCCAAGACTTCTTTTATCTTTTCTACAAATTCTTTTGGGAGTACAATTTTTAATTTAAAATATTTTGATTGAGTTAACATAATATGCAAGATGCAAGATGCACCAGCGTTATTTACAGTTTTAATTATAAACCACCATACTTTTGCTTAAAAACAAGAACTCTCTAGAACAACCTGTCCGCCAAATTGAAAGATTGGTTACAATATCACTATAAATATAATCCTTGCTAAATAGCAAGGATTATATAGAAAAAATTATAAGACAAATCTTAACCTTGAATGCCTGTTTCTGCATTTTCATCAATCAACAACTCATCTGTGTTTGTAGTATCTTGTGCTTCCTGAACTTCTTGCTGTGGGGCTGGTTCATCAAATAAGCCTTCAAAAGGATTGTGAACATCCGCTAAAATTTCAATTTTAGCATCACGAATTTGTGATTCTAAGAAAGCATTAAAATCTTTGATAATTTTTTGATCAATAACCTGAATAATGTGATAACCAAATTCTGTCTCCACTAATTCAGGATTTAATTCTCCTGGTTGAAGAGAGAAAGCCACGTTTTCAAACTCAGGGACCATCATTCCTTTACTAAACCATCCCAAATCTCCGCCATTATCTTTGGTGCTGTCAGATCCATACTGAGCAGCTAGTTCAGCAAAATCTTCACCATTTTTTATTCTGTCCAAAACTGCCTGTGCTTCTGATTTCAATTCTACTTTATCTTTATCATCAGAAAACATAAATAAGATATGGCGAGCATTTGTCTGTTCTGAACTGAATTCACTTCCAAATTGATCACTGCTAGTAGCAAATGCCCCAGACAATTTTTGTTCCAAAACTATTGGGCGAATTATTCTGTCAACAAAAGTTTCTAGTTTCCACCCAAAGGTCTTTTTAATTTCTTGTTTGGCAGTATCTTCGTCTGGAAACTGTGACATCATTGCTTCCTTAGCATCGGTGATGTCCTGGTCTTCCACAACCGTATTGTATTGTGTAGCAAAATTAACAATCAAGCGATTGACCATCAAACGACTAAGTGCTTGATCAGAAATTTGTTCTGCCGTAGGTGTCGGTGTTCCATTTTTGTCTTGAGTAGCATAAAATAAACTAAGAGATTTTTTGTCCATCACATAATCCGTATATGCGACATTCAATCCATTTATTTTGGCTACAGGAACATGAAAAAACTCTGCACTACGAAGCGTAAAATCCGACTCTGACAAACTGTGAACAGAATTTATAGTCACAAAATAACTACCAATAAGCCCAAGTAACACTACAACTAACACTCCCAATATAAATGTTTTTAATACAGAATTTGGCTGTTTTTTTACAGTCTTTGAGTCTGATGGTGTATTTTCTGTTGGCATTTTGCGTGTTTCTTCTTCCATAAAATATTAATTAAAATTTATTTTTTAAAAACTAGTGACAAATTATATATGAATTCTAATGTATAAAATAATACCACCATTGGGCTGGATTGTCCAAATTCTCTTCTGGGGATAGATCTTGGTTGTTCACAATGTTCTTTGTTATATATCCTTCATCACGCTGTGGAAAGGCTATCACATTTTCGCCTGGCTTTTTTAGATTTAACTCTGTTCTGGCCTTTTCTTCCACAAATGAGGGACTCATGACGTACTTGAGAATCTCCAGAGACTCTATTTTTTTCTTTTCCAACTTTTTGACCTGATCTTGCAAACTCTGTATTTCTTGTCGGATAGTATAATCCTGATAATACGCTCTCGCATAGCTAAAAGCAACAAGAATAGTGACAACAAGAGCTATAACCAAAAAAAGGCGTGATCCAAAAAAACGCTTGAAACCATTTTTGTCTATGTTTCTTGGCATACTTATTTACAAGTATAACATTTTTTTTGTTTTTTAAGAAATGATTTTTTAAAAAATCCATAACATAACCATCATAACAAAGCTAAATTTTTTCTTACCTCTTCACGATCATCCCATGCAATCATCCTCCCGCCAGCTATGCACATAGCTTGTTCACTTCCTTTACCAGTAACTAGAATCAAATCCTCTTCTCTAGCAATTTCAAGAGCTTTCTTAATACCCTCTCCCCTATCCAAAATTTTGAACAAATTTTTGTTTGGTATTTTTCCTGTTTTTGCTACCGCACTTGCTACATCATTGATTATTTCCATTGGGTCATCATCATAAGAATCTTCGTCTGTCACAATGCAGATGTCTGCTCGTTCCCCAATCAAACTACCAACTGTAAAACGACGTTCTTTATCTCTTCCTCCTCCAGTCGACCCAAAAACGTGAATGACTCTTTTTGGCTTAAGTAAATCGACAATTTGATAGAGAGCAGTCATAGCATGTGGCTCAAAAGCATAATCTACGATTACCTGAAAACCATATTCTTCTGCTTCTTTTATAAATTCTACTCGTCCCGGCACATTCTTAAACTCATTTGTTGCT
>Ga0210006_1001522_pt1 | contig 15961 bp, 13 predicted proteins | sample CryGey02umfilter_2_FD_185452 | JGI IMG/M metagenome (GOLD analysis project Ga0210006, IMG submission 185452) | Groundwater microbial communities from aquifer in Utah, USA - Crystal Geyser 4/10/14 0.2 um filter (SPAdes) (version 3) | ecosystem: Environmental > Aquatic > Deep subsurface >... | reverse complement strand
ACAAACAAATGATTATTTTCCCCAACCCAACTTCAGGCAACTTTACCATTACTCAATTAGAGGAATTTGCAGGAGGAGGTATTTTGGAAATAACCAACCTCATGGGGCAAGTGGTGTTTTCGCAAACAATAAATGCTTCCATACTAACTATTCATCTTGCTAGTCAGCCCAAAGGCATTTATTTGGTTAAAATTAACTCCGATAAGGAGAATGTGATACAAAAAGTGGTGTTGGAGTAGGGTCTGACAATTAGTTATTGAAGTTATTTAAAGCCCATCCATAAAATCCCGTAACAACAAAAAGATGTTGTTGAATTCATTCATAGGTAACGTAGCAGCAATATCTTCCACATCGTGATAGGCTTTTCTGCTGCCTAGTCCGTAGATAAAAAAAGCAGGAATGCCTTTTTCAATAAACCAATAATGATCGCTGTTGGGGGCGTTTTTTCTTTTTTTAATTTCTGCTACATAATGGTGTTGAGTGTTGAGGGTTTGCAATTTTTCAAAAGCGGTTGTTAATTCAACACCATTCACCACCATCAACCCTTCCTCTCCTGTTCCAATTACATCCACATTAATTAAAAAATTAAGGTGTTGGAGGTGGAATAAAGGGTGTTTTACAAAATAATTAGAACCTAAAATCCCTGATTCTTCTGCACCAAAAGCCATAAAAACCATCGTTTTTCTTGGAGGATGTTGAGCATAATGAGCTGCAAAATTTAACATTAAGGCAATGCCACTTCCATTGTCGTTCGCTCCAGGAAAATAAACCTCATCACCCATTCTTCCTAAGTGATCATAATGAGCAGTGATAACAATTAATGAATCAGGAAATTCAGTTCCTTGGATGTAGCCTATTACGTTTTGTGATTGGTAATCCGATACTAATTTTTGTTGAATGGTTACCGTAATGGAATGGCTTTTTCGATCTATTTTTTCTCGCTTCACTTTTAAAATAGCATAATCCACATAAGTGGTTGCAAGTCCTTTAGTAAGTTTATCTTCCAAAAAAATAACACCTGTTGCTCCAACAACATTTATTTTTAATAGGGGCAATGTCTCATTATCGGAAGGGATAGTTGCCCCATCTACAACAATAAACTTATTGAGAAAAAAATTTCTTTTACTCAGTTTTTGTATTGTTTTTTTTGAAGGAAGATTAGCGGCATTATAATGAACTAAATCAAACGCACCTTTTATTTTACCTGAGTTGGCTCCCACAATAAAATCAACACCTGCTTGGAGTTTCTCACCATCAATGGCTACAGATAAATCGCCATAAATAGTGTTGATGGGGTAGTTAAAATATTGAAAGAAACTGTTTTTAAAAGGTTGAACGCCCACTCTTTCAAATTCTTGTGCAATATAGATGGCTGCTTTTTTTTCACCATCATTGATGGCTCCTCTGCCTTCAAAATAGGGAGAAGCTAAGGTATCTAACACCTTTTTTGCATAAGCTACATCCTGACTTTTAGCTGAAAATATGAATAAAAAAATTTCCAAAAAAAATAAACTATTTTTAAACATTGTTTTAGTTTTTTATTAATGCCTATCTATAAAGTATGACTTTTCGCAATCAATTCTTCAATCTTCACCCTGATATCGGGGTGAAAATTGAAGACTGCCGACTTTATGGACAGACACTAATTAGCTGAATCTTCTTTCTAGCAAAATAATAAACTCCATATAGAAACTATTTTCTTCATCCCAATTATACTGAGTTTTGGCAGTATTGAGTTTTTTTAGAGCTTCATCAATATTATTTGATTCATCAATATTTTTAATTAGGTTATTAAAAGCCTCCATTTTTTTATCAAACAACTCATTGGCATACAAATACCTATCGTTTAAGGAAAAAACTTCTTTTAAACTTTTTATAGGTGTTCTGCTTAATTTTTGGACAATTTCCTGATTGGTTTTTGTATCTTCCACCACAGTAGTTGTTTTTTCTTCAGTTTTTTCTTCTTGTTGAGTTTCTTGAGGAGTTTCAATTGCAGGAAGTTCTAGTTTGGTAACTTTTTCAATTGTATTTGTTTCTAAAACTTTATTTTCTGGCTCTACCAATTCATCTTTTTGAGAAGAATGTTGATCTTGTGAAAGAGTAATTTTTTGGTGATTCTCTTGAGCTTCTAACAAATATTTTAAAACAACCAATCGTTCTTGCATTTTATTTACTTTTGAAATAACAGCACTTACCTCTAGTGATGGGATAGGTCTATTCTCAGGAAAACTTTCGGAATGATTAACAATATTTTGTAAAAGTTGATTTAATTCCTTACGTATTCTATGTATTTCCATAATCCACACTATTTTTTATTAAACAAATATTTTGAAGTATAAAAATAGTAAAAAAACGATTAGCTTTACAACTTAATTTTAATTTATGTTTTTAGAAACTCCAATACAAACTTCAAAAAGAAAAGGCTGGATAGAAGTTGTTTGTGGGTCAATGTTTTCTGGCAAAACGGAAGAATTAATTCGAAGAATGAAACGAGCCAAATTTGCCAAGCAACATGTTGAGATTTTTAAGCCTGAAATTGACAAGCGTTATGACGATGAAAAAGTAGTTTCGCACGATGCCAACGAAATTCATTCCACACCTGTTCCTTCTTCTTCTAACATTATTATTTTAGCGAACAATGTAGATGTGGTGGGCATTGATGAAGCTCAGTTTTTTGATGATGGCTTGGTAGCAGTTTGTAACCAATTAGCCAATAGTGGCATCAGGGTTATTGTTGCTGGGTTGGATATGGATTTTAAAGGAAAACCTTTTGGACCAATGCCGCAAATTATGGCTTGTGCTGAATACATTACCAAAGTACATGCTATTTGTATGCATTGCGGAGAATTAGCCAATCATTCTCATAGAATAAATACAGATGAAAAACTGGTTCAACTCGGAGAAACAGATGCCTATGAGCCACTTTGTAGGAGTTGCTTTCAACGGGCGATTAGTAAGAAATAAAAGCCCTAGAAGCCCCCTAAATCCCCTGAAGGGGACTTTTCCAATGCTACATTGCCATTTCCCATCCCAACCTTTCCCGCTTTTCAGCAGAGGACAAGCCCAAAGGGAAGGAGTTGCCAACGCACAAAGCCAATCTTTTCGTCATTCCTGTGCAGCGTAGCGGAAACAGGAATCTGTTTTATTTGCAATAATGGTTTAAATAAGTTACATTTGATTTAAATTTAAAACCCCATGCGTGGACGCTTGAAGTAGCAGAGGGGCTAATCACAAGTAAAGAATGGCAAAAAGAATACTTGAAATATTAATAATTGTCCAGATTTTTCAGAGTTGTCAGCAACAAAATGAAGACAAATCAAATGATAAAGTGCAATTGGAAGAAATTAGTACAGAATTTGAAACAAAATTAAATTCTGACACCAATTCTATTGAAAATACCAGAACTATTTTAAAAGATACTTGTAATTGTGATTGGATTGCTGAAAAACTCACTCATTATACGGACTTAACTTTTTCAAATAATGGCAAGCCATTTAATTTGGATTCACTGACAAGATGGATTGGTAATCCAGACAGATTAAAAATCAAATCTTTGAGGTTAAGAGATTTTGATACTATTCCTTCTGAAATGTCTATTTTTGAAAATGTGGAAACTATTTATTTAGAAGCTATCAATCATAAAAATGTTCAAGGTCTTGAAGTATTTCCAAAACTAAGAATTCTAAAGGCGGAAGAAGAACGGTTTGAGTTAAGTGAACATACAAAATGGATTAAAAACATTGAAGTAATTCATGTAAATAAGACAAAATTTTCAGGATTAAAATCTTTTAATCAGATGCCAAATTTAAGAGTACTTAAATTAAGCTTTTCAGGATTTGATACTTTTCCGTCAAATTTTAACAACCTGAAATGCTTATCATATTTTCAAACAGGAGCACATACTTTTTGTGAAATCGATTTAACAAAATTAGATTTTTCAGAAATGACCTGTTTGAAATATGTTGAGTTCCAATCTTGGAGAGAAAATATAAAAGGAATACCAAATGGTATAGAGAAAGTTAAAACTGTAAAAATTAGTCATCCAAATCTGACTAATACAGAAAAAGAAAAACTAAAGAAAGCCAGTCGCTAACAAGGTATATAAAATCATAACACCTTTCGGAATAGCACACTTCATATACTAAATGTTAGACTCAATTATTATAAAATGAACCATATAACTATTTCTCCTATTACAACCTCTGATATTTGGGAAATCTGTTTAATTCATAAATTATGTTTTATCGAAACCTACTCTGATATTCTTGATAAAAATTCCTTGATAAAAAATGAACTTTTAACCATTGAAAATTACTGGAATAAAAAAATCAACAACAAAGATATAGCATCCTATAAGATTTTATACAATAATAAAATTATTGGGTTTATTTCATTCGGTAAATCAAGAAAAAATACAATTGCAGCATACGAAATTTTTACTTTTTACATCTTACAAGAATTTCACAAACAAGGAATTGGAACTTACGTGTTTAATCATTTAATGAAAGATAAATCTAATTTTTATGTAGAAGTTTTTTCAATAAATAAAAATACCTGCTTGTTTTATGAAAAAGTTAATGGGAAAAAACACAGTGTTTTTTATGATATGTTTGAATCAAAAAAAATGAAAACTCAAGTATATACTTGGGAGAATTAAAAAACTTAACATTAAGTTTATACGATATATCTCAGGGTTACTATAATTAAGTCCCCCTTCGGGGGATTTAGGGGGCTACAAAAAAAATAACCTTGCTTCTTCCATAAAAGATTCCTTTTATTTACATTTACAGTTGTAAAAAATGATAAATGGCTATTTACGAATTTAATGGTTTTAAGCCTGTGGTTCATCCAACGGCTTTTGTACATCCTCAGGCTGCAGTAACGGGCAATGTAATTATCGGAGCAGATGTATATGTTGGTCCAGGAGCTGCCATTCGTGGCGATTGGGGAAAAATAATTATTAAAGACGGTTGCAATGTGCAAGAAAACTGTACGATACATATGTTTCCGGGAACTATTGTAACATTACATGAAGGAGCTCACATTGGTCATGGAGCCATCATACATGGAGCAACCATTGGCAAAAATTGCTTGATAGGTATGAACAGCGTGATAATGGATGATGCTAGTATTGAAGAGGAATGCATTATTGGTGCATTGTGTTTTGTGCCTGCCAACATGGAAATTGAAAAAAGAAGTTTGGTAGTAGGAAATCCAGCAAAAGTAGTAAAACAAGTGAGTGATGAAATGATGGCTTGGAAAACTAAAGGCACACAATTGTATCAGGCATTGCCAAAAGAATGTCATGAAACGCTTAAACCTTGCGAACCACTTATTAGGGAAGAAGAAAATAGACCCCAACAAGCTGCTATTTATAATACTTGGAATAAAATAAAATCTAACCCTTAAAAATTTATATCATGGAAATAGAAAATTTAGAATTTTTTACAAGCCCTCTGTTTATAACCATAATCATAGTTTTAGCAGTTTGGGAAGCTATTTGGAAACTAATTGCTCTTTGGAAATCTGCAAGAAACAAGCATTTGATTTGGTTTGTGTGTATTGCTATATTTAATACTGTAGGCATTTTACCAATCATTTATATTCTTTCACACAAAAATGAAGATACATCTAATGAATAAAACTTTAAAAATTGTAACACTAAGTTTAGTGCTAATTATACCAACACATTTCTTTTCGCAAGTTGGAAATGATGCCATTGGAGCTCGTTCAATAGCAATGGGAGGTGTAAATACAACACTTTCCGATTTATGGTCAGCAAACAATAATCAAGCAGGGTTAGGTTTTGTAACCGAACTTGCTGCAGGGGCCTATTTCGAAAACAGATTTTTGTTAAAAGAAACCAGTTACAAAGCAGGAGCTTTTGTAATGCCAACAAAATTAGGAGCTTTTGGAGTAAGTGTAGCTTCTTTTGGTTTTTCAGATTTTGTAGAAACAAAGGCAGGAGTATCTTATGGACAACGATTCAGCGAAAAATTTTCAGTGGGAATTCAACTGAATTACTTAAGAACTAGCCTAACCCAAGAATTTGGAAGTAAAAATAATGTTACAGGTGCCATTGGATTAATTGGCAAACTAAGCAAGGAATTTACATTAGGTGTTCATATTTATAATCCTACACGAAATAAACTGGCAAATTATGACAACGAACGTGTACCAACAATTATGAAGTTAGGCTTAGATTATCGTTTTTCCGATAAAGTAATTTTTGCACTTGAAACCGAAAAAGATATTGATTTCGAACCAATTATTAAAGCAGGAATAGAATATCATATTGTTGAAATTTTGTATCTTAGAGTAGGAATTTCAACAAACCCAACCATGAGCTCATTTGGTTTTGGATTGGTAATGAACAATTTCATTTTAGAAGCATCATCTTCTTATCATCAAACTTTAGGAATTACGCCTGGAATTTCTATTATTTACAAAAAACACAAATCATCTTCTAAAGCTAAACCAAGTATTTAATGTCGAAATTGTTTGAAAATATTCTCAAACCTAATAGTTTTTCGGGAGAAAAGATGTTCAGTTTGAGTTATATCCCATTTACGAGTACTCTTGCCAAAAGTGGAGCTCACACTATTTTCCAAAAAGCCATTTGGTTACGGTATATACTTCGAAACGCTTGTGTTTTGACTCTATCTTTAATTGTCAATCTTTCCCTCTTTGCTCAAAGCAAAGAAGATGATAAAAATCAAATTATTGAAGAAAGAATTGAATACTTATCAGAATCAGATGAAGAATCAGATGCTGATTATACCACTATTTTTGACCAACTTTCTCATTATTTCGACAAGCCTTTGAATTTAAACAGAGTAAGTTTAGATGAATTGGAATCGTTGGGATTGCTTTCTAGCATTCAAATTAACAACTTGCTTTTGCATATTGAAAAAAATGGCAAACTGATGACATTAGAAGAACTTCAAACCATAGCTGGTTTTGATGCAGCTACCATAAAACGTGTGTTGCCTTTTGTTAGATTATCAACAGATGTAAACACAGCTCAACTCTCCTTTAATGAATTACTTAAAAATGGAGATAATCAACTCGTACTTCGTGCCGAAAAAGTGTTGGAACAGAAAAAAGGATATAGCCCTATTACTGATTCAGCTTTGGCAGCCAGTCCTAATTCAAGGTACTTAGGAAATGATTTGCGGATTTTTTCTCGATATCGATATAAATATGGAAATCATGTTAGCATTGGAATTACAGCAGAGAAAGATCCTGGTGAAGAATTTTTTACAGGAACTCAAAAAAACGGCTTTGACTTTTATTCAGGACATATTTTTTTAAGAAATAGAGGTAAATTCAAACAAATTGCCATTGGCGATTATCAAGCTCAATTTGGTCAAGGATTAACCTATTGGTCGGGAAGAGCTTTTGGGAAAGGTGCCGACATTCAAATGATAAAACGAACAGGACTTGGTTTGAAGCCCTACTCTTCGGTAGATGAAACACTTTTTTTAAGAGGCGGAGGTTTCACTTTTGAAGTAGGAAAAATTGAAACAACTGTTTTTTATTCCTATAATAAAATAGATGGGAATGTAATTCAGCAAGATACTACAGGCTTGCAACAAGCAGAAATAGAGGCAATAAATCAAGAAGGATTATCTATTTCTTCCTTGCAACAAACAGGTTTTCATCGCACAACTAACGAATTAGAGGATAAAGATGCTATAACACAACAACAAATGGGAAGTCATTTGGCTTATAAAACAAGAAGTTTAAATGTGGGGTTAACTGGAATTTATAGCTCCATTGATGCTAATTTTAACCCTAACTTACAACCCTATAGTCAATTTAGAAATGCAGAAAGTGAACAAGCTAAAATAGGAGTGGATTATAATTGGATTTATAGAAATTTCAACTTTTTTGGTGAAGCTACAAAAAGTATAAATGCTGGAAATGCTTTTGTTTCAGGAGCATTAATTACACTCGACCCTCGTCTAACACTTGCTGTTTTATATCGAAAATTTGATAGAGATTTCCAACCCATTTCGAGTGTAGCAATTAGTGAAGGCTCTGTAAACGAGAATGAAACAGGCTTATACACAGGTATTGTGACTAAAATTAGTAAAAGTTTTACACTTTCTGGCTATTATGACCAATTTACATTTGGTTGGCTGAAATCTGGTGTTGATGCACCATCAAAAGGACATCAATTTATTGCTCAACTTAATTTTAAACCATCAAAAAAAATGGAAATGTATGTTCGGGTTAGAGAACGAATAAAAGAAAAAAACACAAAAATGGACACGGATGCAATTGATTATTTGGTTGAAGAGAAACAAACCAATTACCGTTTCAATTATACATATCAAATTACTGAAGCATTTCGATTAAAAGGTAGGGTTGAATTATCAAATTACGATTTATCAGAATCTCCTTTTGAAACAGGCTATTTAATCTATCAAGACATTGTTTTTAAGGCAAAAAGCACTCCTTTATCGTTTAGTTTTAGGTATGCTATTTTTGATACCAAATCATTTAATAGCCGTATTTATGCCTATGAAAATGATGTGCTTTATTCCTTTTCTATCCCAGCCTATTCCAACAGAGGAACTCGAACCTATCTTACTGCAAGGTATCAATTTAGAAAAGGTATAGATTTATGGATAAGATATGCTATTACCTATTACGAAAATTTAGATGTTATCAGTTCTGGATTAGAAGAGATTCAAGGAAATCATAAGTCTGATGTGAAAATTCAAGTTAGGTATAGTTTCTAAAATCTAATTATTGATATTCAATTATAGTAGTAGGAAGCATTTGTTGTAGTTGTTCTATATAAGCTTTATTAAAATTATTGCCCGATAAAATCAAATATTTCAATCTTCGCAACCGGTAAATTGAAGAGGGTAATTCTGTAAGTTGATTATCAGAAAGATTTAATACTTCTAAGCGTTTTAGGTATGTTATTTTTTTAGATACTTTCGTGATGTTGTTTCCACTCAATGAAAGTTCTTTTAATTTTCTTAATCGGGTAACAGCTTCTGGAATTTCTTTAAATTTATTGTGGTCTAAAAATAAAGTTTCTAAATACCTTAAATTCATATTTTTGGGCAATCCTCCTAAGTTGTTTTCCGATAAATTACAATAGCGTAAATACCGAAGAGCCGAAAAACTTCCATAAATAGTATCTATTTTATTCGCCTTTAAATTTAAGTTTTTTAGCTTATACATTCGCTCCATTTTATAGGGAATTACCGTTAGTTGGTTGTTCGATAAATCAAGCGTTTCTATGGTTTCTGAGTTATAAATAGCACTGTTAATTTTAGAGATGTTATTATTGCTAAGGTTGAGATTCTCAATGTTTTTAAACTTTTTTATCTGAGGTGGTATTTTATTGAGTGCTTGGTTGCTTAAATCTAAATTAATTACATTATTCTTTTCCTTTTTTGCCGTTTCAATATCTTTAAAAAGCTTACTTTCAAAATACGCTTTAGAATACATAGTAGGTTTTACATAACAAGGATTCATACCAACCTTATAGTTGTAATCGAGCAAAGAAACTGTCTCTCCTTTTTTATTTAGTTTTACTTTTATGTTGTAAATATCCATATCAATGGTGTGGATAGAACCTCCTGTTTTTGTAGCAATGTCAAGATATTGTGGGTTTATTCCTGCGAATTCATTATATCCGCAAAGAATAACCCGAACTGGTTGATTAATAAATTCCAACAATTCCATGTCTCTAACACAAGCATTGTTGTCAGCTATTAAAATCACCTCAGAATGAACCGGATATTTCTCTATTCCTTTTAATATGGCTTCAATATCATTTTCTGGACCATCACCTCCATAGCCTTTTAAAATAACCAATTGATATAATTTTAAGAGTTTATCTATGTTTGTTGCTTTTTCAAAGTAAACTCCTTCTGTTTTTCCTATCACTTTATCTTTTGTGATTTTTTTATCTCCATCATTAAACAACGTGAAAAACTGTATTCCTGAATTTTCAAAATTTAAGACGTGCCACAGTAAAGCCTGAGCTCCATATTGATACATACTACCAGTCCAATCGGATACAATAAGTGCATTTTTCCATTGGGTATTACGTTCAAAAACTTTATAGGCTATACTATCATTAAAATTACCATACGTATCAATAAACTTTTTTATCAACCGAGTGTGCTTGGTTAAAAACTCAGGTGTTATTTCTGTCAATGAGGTGTCTGTTAATACATCTTCAAAATAATCGATAAGTATTTCCGTTTTTTCAACTCCAGTTCTGCCTTCAAGCTGATATTTTATTTCTTGGGGTAATTCGTCAAATGATTCTATTTTTTCTAACACTTCAATCGCTGCGTTAACAGTGGGGGTTAATGCTAAATTATCTAATCGAACTTCATCGCTATTTTTTTCAGGATCATCTACTATTTTGTATTCTATTACAACTCCATGAAATAAATTAGACACTTGATTATCATTTTTACAATTGGTTTGTAAAACAATTTCCCAAGTTATAAGAGTATCATTCAAATAAGGATCTATCTTAAACAAATTCTTCAAACGGTTAAACAAAAGGGCATGATTCATTTGATACCCATGTTTGCGAATAGGATATTTTGAAAAAACTATTTTTATAGCAATAGGTTCTGCTTTGTGTTCTATTTTCAACCAATCATCGCCATTAATATAATTAGAACTTCTTAACCCATTTTTTATAGCTATACAAGTTTTAGAACTATCCTTTTCAAATTCATAAACCTCTGTGATTTTGAATTTGAGTTCTACTTCATGTCCATGTTTCTTGGGATTATCTAATATTTCACGACTAAATTTTTCTTGCCCAAATAAACTTGATAGATAGAAACAAAAAAAAATGGAAAATATAGAAAGGTATTTTTTTTTCAAGACACTATTTATCAGTGATTAAAAACACATATACTCAACATACTTAGCTTTTCGGTTATTTCGCTCTTTATCTGCTGCACTGTCTCGCTCAAAAGTACACTGGACTTTGTCGTCCTTTCTCTACGTTAAAATTTTAAACCGTACTAGGGCTTTGCTTGAAAATTTTTCCTTGATAAAAAAAAATAAATTCGTCAAAATCCCCAAAAACCTATTTGTGTTGAGTATAATTTAAAAATTTAATAATAAATTAAAATATAATTTATCTTAAATTTAAAATTTTGGTAAATATACTTCATTCAAACAATATATTAAAAAAAATGCAGTGATAAAAAAATTTAACTATTATGCAAGCATAATAAAAAAGTTTCTTATTTTTGCTATGCATACATAATAAAAAATGGAGAAAAGCGAAACAGTAGATTATCATATTAAAGCCACTTGGCATTCCATTTTTAAGATGTATAACCAAATTGCATTAAAATATGATACTTCACAGGCTACGGGTTTTGTTTTATTGAGTATTGCTAAAGAAGGAACGCCTTCAACTACAATTGCTCCTTTGCTGGGAATGGAGGCTACAAGTTTAAGTAGAATTTTAAAAAACTTAGAAGACAAAGAGCTAATATATCGGAAAACAGACACGCTAGATAAACGAAAAGTTTTAATCTTGCTTACTGAAAAAGGAACAGAAAAAAGAAAAATAGCCAAAAAAGTAGTGTCGGGATTTAATAAATTAATTGTAGATGAAATTCCTCACGAGAAACTGGCTGTTTTCTTTGAAGTAATGGAATCAATAAATAAAATAGTAGAGAAGTATAAAAAAGAAAATTAAAGCCTCCCCAATCCCGCAATGCTGCGGGACAGGCTCCCTCCGAAGGAGGGGCTACGTAGAAGAGCGAAAAAGGAAGTATTGGAAATGGAAAAACTTAGCGTCTTTGCGACTTTGCGAGAAAACAATAGCGAGAAACAGAGGTGTTTTAAAAAAATAAGAATTTTTAACAAAATAAAATATGAGAAAAATAAACAAAGTAGCGGTTTTAGGCTCAGGAGTAATGGGTTCCAGAATTGCTTGTCATTTTGCCAACATTGGTGTTGAGGTGTTGCTGTTGGACATTGTTCCGAAAGAAGCAGCAGAATCGAAAGAAAAAGTGGCTCGAAACAAAATTGTGAACGATGCCTTGCAGTTTGCACTAAAATCGAACCCATCACCCATTTACAGTAAATCGTTTATCAGCAGAATTACAACTGGAAATTTTGATGACGATATGTCTAAAATTGCCAATTGCGATTGGATAATTGAAGTAGTTATCGAGCGATTAGACATCAAAAAACAAGTATTTGAAAATGTAGAAAAATACCGTAAACCAGGAACGCTTATTACTACAAATACTTCAGGAATTCCAATACATTTAATGTTGGATGGAAGAAGTGAAGATTTTCAACAACATTTCTGCGGAACACATTTTTTTAATCCCCCACGTTATTTAAAATTGTTGGAATTAATTCCCTCGCCAAAAACTTCACCTGACGTAATGGCGTTTTTAGAAGATTACGGTCAACGCTTTTTAGGAAAAATCACAGTAGTATGTAAAGATACTCCTGCATTTATTGCCAACAGAATTGGTGTTTACAGCATCATGTCTTTATTCCATACGGTTACCGAAATGGGTTTAACTGTTGAGGAAGTAGATAAACTCACAGGTCCAGTTATTGGTCGACCAAAATCAGCTACTTTCAGAACTTGCGATGTAGTTGGTTTAGATACCTTGGTACACGTTGCCAATGGAGTTAAAGACAACTGTCCGAATGATGAAGCCAATGCAACTTTTGAAATTCCAAGTTACATCAATAAAATGGTGGAAAACAAATGGTTGGGTTCAAAAACCAAACAAGGTTTCTTTAAAAAAGTAAATTTAGAAGGTGGAAAAAGTGAAATTCAAGCACTAAATCTTTCTACATTAGAATATGCACCATCTCAAAAAGTAAAATTTGCTACCTTAGAAATGACAAAAACGGTGGATGATTTGAAGGAACGAATGAAAATGCTCATCAAAGGACAAGACAAAGCAGGAGAATTTTACCGCAAGTCCTTTTTTGGTTTGTTTGCTTATGTTTCTAATAGAATACCAGAAATTACCGATGCAATATACAAAATTGACGATGCCTTGAGTGCTGGTTTTGGCTGGCAGTTGGGTCCGTTTGCTACTTGGGATGCTGTTGGCGTAGAAGAAAGTTTGCCTTTTATGGAAAAAATGGGCATTACTCCAAACGCTTGGGTAAAAGAAATGTTGGCAGCAGGAATCAAGTCGTTTTATAAAGTAGAAAAAGGAGCAAAATATTTCTACGACATGAACACGAAAACCTATCAAATGGTTCCGGGTTCCGATAAAGTACTTTCGTTAGAAACACTAAGAGCCGAAAATACAATTTGGAAAAATTCAGGAACAACCATTGTAGATTTAGGCGATGGCATCATCAACCTAGAATTTCATACCAAAATGAACACCATTGGTGGTGAAGTAATTGAGGGCATCAACAAAGCCATTGACCTAGCGGAAAGCAATTACAAAGGATTGGTCATCTCTAACGATGGCGATAATTTTTCGGCTGGAGCCAACGTGGGTATGATATTTATGATGGCTGCCGAACAAGAGTATGATGAGTTGAATTTTGCTATCAAGGCTTTTCAAGATACCATGATGCGAGTTCGATATTCATCCATACCAGTAGTGGTAGCTCCTCACAACTTGGCTTTAGGTGGTGGTTGTGAAATGAGTATGCATGCCGATAAAGTTATTGCTCATACCGAAACCTACATGGGATTGGTTGAGTTTGGAGTTGGTGTAATTCCTGGTGGCGGAGGTTCTAAGGAATTTGCGTTAAGAGCTTCTGATGAATACGGTGATGGAATGCGAATGAATGTATTTAGAAATCGTTTCTTAACCATTGGTCAGGCTCAAGTTTCTACTTCAGCTCATGAAGCATTTGAGTTGGGATATTTACGAAAAGGTATTGATGAAGTTATTGTTAGTCGTGCTCATCAATTAAGTTACGCCAAGCAAGCAGCATTAAACTTAGCCGAAAAAGGATATACTAAACCACAACAACGAACTGATATTAAAGTATTAGGTCAAGAAGGGTTGGGAATTGTTTATGTAGGTGCTCATTCCATGAAATCGGGTAATTACATTTCAGAACACGACCAGTTGATTTCCGAAAAATTAGGTTATGTACTTTGTGGTGGCGATTTATCAGGTCCAACATTAGTCAACGAACAATATTTATTAGATATGGAACGCAAAACATTTTTAGAACTTTGTACAGAACGTAAAACGCTAGAAAGGTTGCAAAGTATTATTACCACAGGGAAAGTATTAAGAAACTAATTCCATCTCAACCTTCCCAAAGGGAAAGAGTTTCCCCTCTTGAGAGGGGTTAGAGGTGTGTTTAGATAAGATTTATATAACATTTAACATTTCAAAAATGGACGCATATATAGTAGCAGGTTACAGAACAGCAGTAGGAAAAGCCCCAAGAGGCGTTTTTAAATTTACTCGAGCAGACGAATTAGGTGCTGCAGTGATAAAACGATTATTGGCAGATTTTCCACAATTAGATAAAGAACGTATTAATGATGTAATTGTGGGCAATGCCACTCCCGAAGCCGAACAAGGCTTAAATATCGGTAGAATGATTTCAATGATGGGGTTAGATTCAGAAAAAGTTCCTGGAATGACCGTAAATCGTTATTGTTCATCTGGTATTCAAACCATAGCCATTGCTTCAGCACAGATTCATGCAGGAATGGCCGATTGCATTATTGCTGGAGGGGTTGAAACCATGAGCCCTATCCCTTTTGGAGGTTGGAGAATTGTGCCCAACGCAAGAGTTGCAAAAGCTAATCCCGATTATTATTGGGGAATGGGTTTAACTGCTGAAGCAGTTGCCAATGAGTATAAAATTTCTCGTGAAGAACAAGATGTTTTTTCGGTAGAATCACACCGAAGAGCCTTAAATGCAATAGATACAGGTTTATTTAAAGACGATATTGTTCCGATAGAAGTAGAAGAAATTTTTGTTGGAAGTGATAACAAAAAACAAACTAAAAAATTTATTGTTGATACCGATGAAGGTCCACGAAGAGGAACAACTATAGAAGTATTGGCTAATTTAAAACCAGTTTTTGCACAAGGCGGAAGTGTTACAGCAGGAAATTCGTCACAAACCTCTGATGGAGCTGCATTTGTTATGGTAATGTCGGAACGAATGATGAAAGAATTAAACATTCAACCCATAGCTCGTTTAATTGATTTTCAAGTAGTTGCAGTTCCTCCTCGCATTATGGGAATAGGACCGCTTTACGCCATTCCAGCAGTTTTAAAGCATGCAGGATTAAAACAAGATGACATTGATTTAATTGAATTGAACGAGGCTTTTGCTTCTCAATCGTTGGCAGTAATTAAAGGTTTAGGATTAGACACCGATAAGGTAAATGTGAATGGTGGTGCAATTGCCATGGGACATCCATTAGCTTGTACAGGAGCAAAACTTTCAGTTCAAATTTTTAACGAATTGAAAAGAAGAAAACAAAAATATGGTATGGTAACTATGTGTATTGGTACAGGACAAGGTGGTGCAGGAATTTATGAGATGCTTTGATAATGTGAAAATGTAACAATTTGAAAATGATTAATTCTTCTGTTAAAATAATTACAACAAAAGAAACTTATCCTCTTCGTTTGGAAGTATTATGGCAACACAAAAACACTTTAGAAGAATGTAAGTTAGACATAGATGATTTGCCTACCACCTTTCATGTTGGGGTGTTTAAGGATGGAGAAATAGTTGCGATAGGCACTTTTTTACAACAACAAAACGAAAAATTTGAAGCAAAAAATCAATACCGATTAAGAGCTATGGCGACATCACCAAAAGTAAGAGGAGAAAATTTCGGAAAACAAGTGATTGATTTTGCATTGGAAGAATTAAAAAATAGAAAAGCAGATTTACTTTGGTGCGATGCTCGAAAAGTAGCACTCGGGTTTTATGAAAAAATGGGGTTTAAAATAAAAGGAGATTTTTA
>Ga0210006_1001519_pt1 | contig 15987 bp, 19 predicted proteins | sample CryGey02umfilter_2_FD_185452 | JGI IMG/M metagenome (GOLD analysis project Ga0210006, IMG submission 185452) | Groundwater microbial communities from aquifer in Utah, USA - Crystal Geyser 4/10/14 0.2 um filter (SPAdes) (version 3) | ecosystem: Environmental > Aquatic > Deep subsurface >... | reverse complement strand
TATTTGATAGGGATAATATACATGACTTTCTGGATAGCATCAGCGATGAGGGCAAGCGATCTTATATTGAGGAGGAATTGCAGTGCATTAATGGCATTGCTGACCGGGCAAGAGGCTATCTTGAGCGGGCTAAGCGTGAATATAACATAGCGGTTCAAGATGATGAGCCTTCCGAAACAACCGCTATGCGGGTTTTTCTTCACAGTGAGGAAGCCTTCTCGCTCGCCTTTGATTTTTACCTCTTCGTGGTCTATTCTGAGAAATTAAGCCACCATAAATTTGAACATAACAACTGCGAATTTACTGATGAGAAAATCAGCAAATTAAAATCCGCAATTGAAACGCATTTTAAAGAAAGCGGCAAGAGTGAAAATTGCGATGTCAGATGGTGATCAGATGGCGATAAGCATATTGTGTTAATTGCTCACGGCGATTTCATGAAAACACACCTTGTATTTGAAGAAGGAAAAGTTGATATTCAGTCTTTTCGACCGGCCAAAGAAGATATGCTTGTTTTTGATACGAGGAATTGCGTGCTAAGGTTAAAAGCTATAAAAATGGCTACAAACCATTGGGAGAAATAATCAGGATTAAGGACAAGAACTTTACGCCCAAGGACGAAACGGCTTATAAATATATTGAACTTGCAAACATATCAGCAAATGGAAACATCAATGGATTTATTGAAGCCAGGGGTAAAGAGTTACCTACGAGAGCAAGGTGCAGGGTTAATTCAGGCGATGTTATTGTTTCATCTATTGAAGGGGCATTATCAAGCATAGCTTTAGTTACTGATGATTTAGATAATGCTCTCTGCTCCACTGGTTTCTTTGTTATTGATTCAGATAAGATAAATTCAGAAACGCTGCTTGTTTTGCTTAAGTCCTCAGTCGGTCAGCTTCAACTTAAGAAAGGTTGCTCTGGTACAATATTGACAGCTATAGGTAACGAAGAATTTAAGCCCCGAGTTCAATAATTAAGTGCAACACTTAGGAATTGTGCTATCCTAAGTGTCTATGAATACACAATATACGCAACTGACGCTCCAAGAACGTGAAAAAATCTTTGTATTACGGGCGCGCGGCAAGACAGCAACCGAAATCGCTGGTGTTCTTGGGCGGCACAAAGCCACAATCAGCCGCGAGCTCAGACGTAACCGGGCACCGGCATACAACCGTTATTCAGCCCATAGCGCTAATAGACGTTCAACTGAGCGCAACAAGAGCCGCGGTCGTAAACCAAAGTTATCCAACAAGGCCTTACGTCAACATGTAGTAAAGCGACTTCTAAAAGAACAGTGGTCGCCTGAAATTATCGCCCATCGTCTCTCAAGCGATATGCCGGGTACTCAGATTAGCCATGAAACAATCTATAAATTCGTATATGCTACCGATAATCCTAAACGCCAGGAACTCATTCATGCGCTTACGCGTCAACATTGTAAACGTAAACGCAGGGGATATTCGCGCAAGCATTGCAAAGCGCATATACCATCGAGGATCTCAATCAAAGAACGCCCTGCCGTTGTGTTCCAGCGCGCTCGTTTTGGAGACTGGGAAGCCGATACCATGGTCTCGCGCAAAAGCCTTGCGGTTGTTGCCGTGGTTCTCGAACGCAAGTCTCGTTATGCAAAACTGGCAAAACTCAAGCATAAATCAGCAGCCTGGATGCGCTCGGCTATTAATAGACGACTCGGGCGCTTACCAGAACACATGCGTCAAACCATTACGTATGACAACGGCTCAGAGAACGTCGAACACTTACTCGTCAACAAGCGGCTCGGAACTCAATCTTACTTCTGTGAGCCTTTTCATAGCTATGAGAAAGGCAGTGTCGAGCAGGTCGTCGGGCTTGTTCGACGCTACTTGCCGAAAGGCTGCGATTTATCACAAGTCTCAACTCAACAATTGAGAATGATCGAAAAACGCATTAACAGCAGACCAAGAAAATGTTTACAATATCTTATGCCAACAGAGGTTTACAAAAATGGTGTTGCACTTAAAACTTGAATCTGGGAGCTAATTATCCTGCCTGAAATTGCCACAAGTATACAAAAAGAAATTAAGCTAAAGATAGTTGAAATGTATAATTCAAAGGCATTATCAAGACACTTCCTCGATATAGCAAAACGCGGAGTCGAGATTGCAATTGAGAAAAACGAAAAAGAAGCAGAAACATGGATTAATGAGGAATTAAAAAAGCTGAACATCTTTCTCTAATCCTTTTTTCTCCCATCCTTATACAATCCTTTTAAATTCCTTTGTTGTTACTTCTGAATGGAAAACCAAAACAACCATTACTTAGGTGGTCGGGTTTGTCAAGACCATTTCTAGACGTAAATAAGATGTACCAGTAGCCGTAGTCCTTTCTTTCTTTTTTGCCTCCTTTTTCTTTCTTCGTGAATAATGTGAATATGTGAACATCTTTACCTCACCACCCCTGAAAAATCGCCCGCATTTGCGTTATAGGACACTTTCTCGACGAGGGCCATACTCTGACCTGCCATGATTTGCGCTGATTCCGACGAGACGCCGGGAAGGCTGGAGTAAACTTCCCAAGGCGTTTTGTTATCAAGTCCCTGATGAGGGCGCTCTTTATTGTAAAACTCGAAGTATTCGCCAAGTCCCGCCCGCGCCTCCGGTATTGCCTGGTAGCCCTTCAGATACACATTCTGGTACTTGACCGTACGCCAGAGTCTCTCAACGAATATGTTGTCAAGATAACTGCCCCTGCCATCCATGCTGATACTGATATTATTGGTAACGAGCACGTTGATAAAATCTTGAGACGTGAACTGCGTTCCCTGATCGGTATTGAAGATATCGGGATAGCCGTATTTATCGATAGCCTCCCGTAATGCCTCAATGCAGAAGTCCGCCTCGAGCGTATTCGACAGCCTCCAACTCAAAACACATCGGCTGTACCAGTCAACTATTGCCACCAGATACGCGAAACCGTATGCGAGTTTAATATACGTGATATCCGCGCACCATACTTGATTGGGCCGTACGACGTCGAGATCCCGCAAGAGATACGGATATATGCGGTTCTCCGGATGCGGCTTTGACGTGTTCGGTTTCGGGAATAGCGCCACAAGGCCCATTTTACGTAAAAGAGTCCTCGTATGATCCTTACCTATTGCGTATCCCAGCTTGCGTAAATATACCGTCATATTCCGCACCCCGTAAAACGGCGTCTTTGTATACTGCGCATCCAATAGATCCATCAGCTTTTGGTCCTCTTCTGATAACGGCGCAGGCGTGTAATACCAGCTTGATCGGTTAAGCCCCAGGATCTGGCACTGCATACGTACGCTGTAAATATCATCGTTCTCATCAATAAGCTCCTGGCGTTCTGTCAGCTCAAAATTCGTAATTTTTTTTTGAGCCAATTGTTCTCCATAATAATCTCACCGATCGTCTTATGGAGCTTATCGGTCATCTCCTCATGCTGCATCGCCATCGTGTTATCCGGCTTGGCGAAGACCTCTGCCGAGCGCTGGATGAGCTCCTGCTTCCATTGCGTAACCTGTGTTGGATGCACCCCGTATTCAGAGCCTATCTGGGCTGCTGTCTTCTCACCCTTAATCGCCTCAAGCGCCACACGCGCCTTTATTGCCGGTTCATGCTTTTTACGCATTGCCATAACTAAACCCTCCATTTTTAAGCCCTATTATAACGCGTTTTTCATCTTAAGTTGGCCTAAAAAGTGGTCTAGTTTTTCCCGAGCATTATAATAGTTTCGGATATAACTTATATCTGGACCTATGAAGGCTGGTTATATCTCGCGGTTGTGCTTGAGTTATATTCGCGTGGAATTGTAGGTGCGGCTATGGATAAAACTATAACCGATGAATTGACGCAACAGGCATTTACGCAGGCGGTTTTACGGCGTAATCCCGGCAAGGGTTTGATTTATCATTCAGACCGCGGCGTCCAGTATGCCAGTAATGATTTTAGAAGCTTGCTGGCTCAACACGGCTGTATCGGCAGTATGAGCAAAAAAGGTGATTGCTGGGATAATGCCGTTGCTGAAAGTTTTTTCCATACGCTTAAGGTCGAGCTTATTCGCAAGGAGACCTTTAGAACCCGCGAAGAAGCAAGGCAGGCTATTTTTGAGTATATTGAAATTTACTATAATCGCAAAAGGGCGCATTCGACGCTCGGTTACTTAAGTCCATTTGAATATGAAAATCAAAAATTGTCTTTAAATAATTAGTCCACTAAAAGAGGGAAGAGCACAGATAAGCAACGTTGAAATTATAGATTTTGCTGCGCAGTGTGGTTTTGATACAAAATATGCCAATGAAGTCTTGAAGAGCATGAAGAAACAGGGTTTGATTGAAGTAGAGTACAAGCAACGCGATAAAATCCGTGGTTTTTATGTTGCGGATAACCATTGGGACAAAGAAATAGCAGTTATTAAGTATCAAGGATAATTGATGGCTTCTAATTCTTCTATAGAGTGGACTGAGTCCACATGGAATCCGGTGACTGGCTGTACGAAGATGTCTCCGGGCTGCGGAAATTGTTATGCGGAGCGCATGGCTAGGAGACTTATGGCCATGGGGTAGCCAAATTATAAGAATGGTTTCAGGCTTACCATGCATGAACATGCGTTGGATTTGCCTTTAAAATGGAAGAAGCCGCAGACCATTTTTGTGAATTCCATGAGCGATTTATTCCATGATGGTGTAAACGAGATTTTTATCAAAAAGGTTTTTGATGTTATGAATCACGCTCCTTGGCATACATTTCAGGTGCTGACGAAAAGAGCGGATCGTTTAGCCAAATTGCAAGGTGAGTTGAAGTGGGGAAAAAATATCTGGATGGGAGTGAGTGTTGAGAACGAGGATTATAAATATCGTATAGATTTGCTTAGGAAGATCAAATCACAGGTTAAATTCATTTCGTTTGAGCCACTTATTGGTAAAGTCGGAAAGCTAAATTTAAAAGATATCGATTGGGCTATTGTAGGAGGGGAATCGGGCCCAGGAGCTAGATATATGTCTCCAGAATGGGTCGCGGATATTCGGGATCAATGTTTGGCACAAAAGGCACCATTTTTCTTTAAGCAATGGGGCGGAGTTAATAAAAAGAAAGCCGGACGATTACTCGATGGTCGTACCTGGGATGAGATGCCGCCTGTTTTAGAAGAATTTGCTGCAATGGCGTAGATCGTAGTATGATATTTCAGAGATGTCCACCTATTGAGATTGGACATCTCTTTTCTCATTATAGCGCAATAAGTTAGAGAGATTAAGGCCGAAAAAGAACGGACATTTAGGACATAAAATGCCTCTCAAAAGCGCCGAATTTCGGAATTCTTGCTCTATTCGCTATATAGTTAGGTCGTCCAGATTGCAAGAGGAAGTCCTATTGTACCCAGACCCCCGCAACCACCTTAATCTCTCGAAATCCACATAGAGAGATAAAAAGAACCCTGATTAGCGCCGCTAGTCAGGGTTCTTTTTATGTGTCGCTGTTTCAAAGAGTTAGGGCAATATACTGTTTTATGTTTTGAGATCACAGATCCAATAGTTTGTTCCTGCCGTAGGTTCGTGACAAATAGCCAAATAAATCTCGCCCTACTATCTCTTTATCTCAGAATTGGCGATTAGTTTCTCAGAGTTAGTGTCGCGATTACTTGAGGCATGTTTTTGGCATTAACTAGCACAGAAGGTGCAGGCCTCCGAATTCCTTATTAGAGGAGGGCCCAGGAATTAGAGAGGATTGCGCCGCGAAGCAAGTTTTTATTGACGAATTAGAATAGCGCTGTAGAATAGTTATGCACATATGTGCATAATAACAGAGAGGATTCTATGAGGCCCAAAAAGACCAGGTGGGTAAAATGCGTTCCCGGTGAGCGATGCTTTAAGCCGCAGTGTAAGCCTCTGAGCAAATGCGAAGGGGTTTATTTGTCTCTGGATGAATTTGAATCAGTGCGCCTTGCTTGCCTTGAAGAATTAAAACAGGTAGATGCCGCCAAATTAATGAAGATTTCCAGGTCGACGTTTTCAAGAATCCTAGCTTCAGCTCAGAGAAAGATCGCCGATGGGTTAGTTAATATCAAGGCGATCCGTATTGCGGGCGGATGTTGTAAGGTTGGCGGAAGGAGTAGGAAATGAAAGAGTGGAAGAAGTTTCTTTATATCTTAGCGGCCTTTTTGGCATGTTTCTATCTGCCGGTAGAGAATCTTCGTTTTAGCAATGCTATCTTTGAGGCGCTGGCGCTTGTTAAGTGGTATGCCCGGGAACACGTGCTTTTATGCCTTGTTCCGGCTTTCTTTATCGCAGGAGCGATATCGGTGTTTGTCAGTCAGGCATCCGTCATGAAGTATTTCGGCTCAAAAGCGAATAAATTTCTTTCCTATAGTGTCGCATCGGTGTCCGGCACAATCCTTGCCGTTTGCTCATGCACCGTATTGCCGCTATTTTCGGGAATCTACAAAAGAGGGGCTGGCCTTGGTCCTGCGATCGCTTTTCTCTATTCAGGACCCGCCATAAATGTTTTGGCCATTATTCTCACGGCGCGCATTCTTGGCTGGCAGTTAGGATTGGCAAGAGCGATAGGGGCGGTGATATTTAGTGTGGTTATTGGCCTGTTGATGCACCTTATATTTTTGAAAGAAGAAAGGGCGCGTCACGCAAGCGGAGATTTTAACGTTGGGGAAGTAAAAGAAACCCGATCTTTAGGTAAGACGGTTTTTTATTTCGGTTCGATGATCGCGTTTTTGGTATTTGCCAACTGGGGCAAACCGCTTGAGGGAGATCATGGGATCTGGTCAATAATTTATCAGTATAAATGGTGGATCGCGGGTTTTTCTCTTGTGAGCCTGGCTACCATGCTTATCAAATGGTTCAAAAAAGATGAATTAAAGGAATGGACCGGCGCAACGTGGGGTTTTGCTCTTCAGATCCTTCCGCTTCTTTTAGGAGGCGTTTTGGTTTCCGGGTTTTTGTTGGGTAGGGTCGGGCACGAAGGGATCATTCCTTCAAGATTTGTTGTGATGCTTGTTGGAGGCAATTCTTTGTGGGCAAACTTTTTTTCTTCAATCGTTGCGGCATTTATGTATTTTGCAACGCTTACTGAAGTACCCATATTACAAGGGTTGATGAATTCGGGGATGGGTAAGGGGCCTGCCTTGGCACTTCTTTTGGCCGGGCCGGCTTTAAGTTTACCAAGCCTGCTTGTATTGCGTAGTATTATGGGTACTAAAAAGACTGTTGTTTATGTGAGTTTGGTTGTTGTTATGGCAACTATATCCGGAATGATTTTTGGTTTTATCACAAAATAGGAACGCATGATGGCTAAAAAGACAATTAGTCTTACAGACGATGATTTACTTAAGGTTGAACAGATCGTGATTGATCGCGATAAAGAAGGGGCCTTGGATTTTGTCAAAGAAGTGGTCAAAAAACAAATTGACAGGGAAGACGCCTCAAAAATGAAGCGGGAAGGGATATAGGGGAGAATATGAAAAGGAAAGCTGAAGAGATCAAAAAGATCGTCAGGGATGGTTATGCCAAAGCAGTGACACAGAAAACTTCATGTTGTTCTACAGGTTCTTGCTGTGGGGGCACAAACCAAGCGGAAAATATAAGCAAGAAAGTCGGCTATAGCGATGCGGAAATGAACGCTGTTCCTGAGGGCGCGAATTTGGGTTTTGGATGCGGCAATCCGGTTGCACTTGCTTCATTAAAAGAAGGTGATGTCGTGCTTGATTTGGGAAGCGGAGCTGGGTTTGACGCTTTTCTTGCGGCTCAGCGTGTCGGCAAAACAGGCCATGTTATCGGCGTTGACATGACGCCCGAGATGCTAGAGAAGGCAGAGGCTAACGCCGAAAAAGGCGGGTATAAGAATGTCGAATTTCGTTCCGGCGAGATAGAAAAACTACCCATTAAAGACAATTCTATTGATGTAATTATTTCAAACTGTGTTATTAATCTTTCCCCCGATAAGGAAACCGTATTTAAAGAGGGATATAGAGTGCTGAAATCAGGCGGCAGGTTGATGGTTTCAGATCTAGTGCTTGCGAAGGATCTGCCGAAAGCTATTAAAGAATCAGTTGAGGCCTATGTGGGTTGCCTTGCCGGAGCGATCCTGAAAGACGAATATCTAAGATTCATAACAATGGCCGGTTTTAAGGATGTTAAGGTGATCAGCGAATCGAGTTATCCGGTTGATGCGATGTTTGATAACCTTGAGGGCGCTCAAGATGCGATAGTCAGCATAAAAGTTTCAGCGATAAAAAGATAAATGGCTCCTTGCCTAGGCACTTGTCCATTTCGTCAGGAAGTATTCGACGAAATGGACGGCGTAGGCTTCGGAGTTAACTTTGTAATGAGATGACATAGATGAGGGCAAAGTTAAGGAGCGCATGATGAAAATTGAGATTTTAGGTGTTGGCTGTTTCAAGTGCAAGCAGCTTACCGCTAACGCGGAAGCGGCGGTTAAAGAATTGAACATCCAAGCTGAGATCAGCAAGGTGACGGATATTGACAAGATCACGGAATACGGCGTAATGATGACGCCGGCTTTGGCAATTGACGGCACGGTGATTTCCTCCGGGAAAGCATTGAGTAAAGACGAAATCAAAAAGCTTATTTTGAAATAGGGGGAAAAGTTGAAGAAGCTGATCGTAATACTTCTGGCGGCTGTTGCGGTAATTAGCACAAGCTTTCTGGCCTTTGCCGGAGGAACAAATCCAACAGCTAATGTCATTGCTTATTATTTTCACGGAACCATGCGTTGTCCTACTTGCCATAAGCTTGAGCAGTACTCAAAAGAAGCGATAGAAACTAACTTTAAAGATGCGCTTGCCTCAGGAAAGTTGGAATTTAAAGCTGTGAACATAGATGACAAAGGCAATGAGCATTACGCCAACGATTACCAGCTTTATACCAAATCGCTGATCTTGTCGTTGGTCAAAGACGGCAAGCAAATGAAGTGGGTTAATCTTGATAAGATCTGGGAATATGTCGGCAACAAGCAGAAATTTATGGATTATGTAAAGAGCGGGGTCGCTGACTTATTAAAGGAAGCCTGATGACAGAGATATGGATAGGTTTTGCGTCAGCTTTGTGGCTGGGGATCTTGACATTCATTAGCCCGTGTCCTTTGGCCAGCAACATTGCTGCCATTTCATTTTTGTCTAAGAAAATAACTCATCCATCGCTTGTGTTTATCTCAGGGTTGGCTTACACGCTGGGCAGGATGGCATCCTATGTGGCCTTAGGATGGATTATTATCAATTCTCTTCTAGGTGTGCCGCAGGTTGCCCAATTTTTGCAGAAATACATGGGTAAAGTTCTGGGTCCATTGTTAATTGTTACTGGGCTAATTTTGTTAGAGATAATTACTATTCGTTTACCGGGGCTCTCGCTTTCACAAAAGCATCATAACAAGCTTGCGGAATCCGGCGCTCCGGGCGCCTTTTTGCTTGGTTTTATTTTTGCTCTGGCGTTTTGCCCAATCTCGGCGGCGCTATTCTTTGGGAGCCTTATTCCTTTAGCGATTAATAGCAAGAGCGGCATTGTCCTGCCATTTATTTACGGGATTGGCACAGGATTGCCGGTTCTTGTATTTGCCGTTGCCATCGCCTTGGGCGTGACATCCTTGAGCCGTTGGTTCCATAGGATCACGCGGCTTGAATACTATACTCGAAAGATTACAGGAGTCGTATTTATTCTTGTTGGCCTGTATTACACAGGGATATATATTTTTAAATTATTTTAGGAGGGGAAAATGCAAGAGAGTGTTGTCAAGCGATTGTCGTTCTTAGATAGATTTTTAACCCTGTGGATATTCTTGGCTATGGGTATCGGTGTTTCCTCAGGGTATTTCTATCCGCAGATCGTGAGTTTTTGGAATAAGTTCCAGGTTGGCACAACCAATATCCCGATCGCGATAGGTTTGATCCTTATGATGTATCCGCCTTTGGCAAAGGTCAAATACGAAGAGATGGGGGATGTATTTCGTAATACAAGAGTGCTTTGGCTTTCGCTTATCCAGAACTGGGTCATCGGCCCTATTCTTATGTTCATTCTCGCGGTTGTGTTTTTGCGGGGGTATCCCGAGTACATGGCTGGTTTGATCATGATCGGGCTTGCGAGATGCATTGCCATGGTTATTGTCTGGAACGAGTTGGCTAAAGGTGATACCGAATACTGCGCGGGGCTTGTGGCATTTAATTCTGTTTTTCAGGTGTTGTTTTATTCTGTTTACGCGTGGGTTTTCATAACCGTATTGCCGACATGGCTTGGACTTAAAGGTTCTATTGTTCGGATCACTATAGGACAGATCGCTTGGAGTGTATTTATTTATCTGGGGATACCGTTTCTCGCTGGGATCATCAGCCGTTTCAGTCTGATTAGGCTTAAAGGTAAAGTATGGTATGAGAAGAAGTTTATTCCACGCATCAGTCCGATAACCCTTATCGCGCTTCTTTTTACCATCGTGGTTATGTTTTCTTTGAAAGGCGAATATATCGTTAAGATCCCGCTTGATGTGGTGCGCATAGCGATTCCGCTTATTATTTATTTTATAGTTATGTTTTTAGTATCTTTTTATATGGGCAGGCGAGTAGGGGCAGATTATTCAAAAACAGCTACGCTTTCATTTACAGCAGCGAGCAATAATTTTGAATTGGCTATAGCTGTTGCAGTAGCTGTATTCGGGATAAATTCGGGTGCTGCGTTTGCGGCAGTGATTGGCCCGTTGGTTGAGGTGCCGGTTCTTATTAGCCTGGTAAATGTTTCGCTTTATTTCAAAAAGAGGTATTTCAATGGATAAAAAGAAGGTTTTATTCGTTTGTGTTCATAATTCGGCAAGGTCTCAGATGGCCGAAGCCTTCTTAAAGCAGATGGCAGGGAATAGATTTGATGTTGAAAGCGCTGGCCTTGAGCCGGGTAAGCTTAATTTGGTGGTTGTTGAGGCTATGAAAGAGGTCGGAATAGACATTTCACAGAATAAGACCAAGAGTGTTTTTGATTTTTATAAACAAGGGAAACGGTACGATTACGTCGTTACGGTTTGTGATGAATCGCGATCAGGCAGGTGTCCTGTGTTTCCGGGAGCGGGCAAAAGGTTGCATTGGGGCTTTGCTGATCCTTCCAGCTTTACCGGTTCTTTGGAAGATAAGTTAGTTAAAACCAGAGAAGTCAGAAACCAAATTGAAGCCAAAATAAAAGACTGGCTTAACCTACTGTAGTTTTACCGCCATAGAGTTTTAAGTTTAGTTTCTTGACAAGAAATAGAAATATAGTATACTTATATGTAATACACATATAGATGCATTAACTACAGGAGGATAGGCTATGTTTGAAGGGAGTCCATTAGCAAGAAAATACAAAATAAAGAAGTGTGAATGTCCCAGCGGTAAGATGACGCGGTTCGTTGAACCGTGTCTTTTGTTTTTCCTCTCTCAGCAGGCATCTTACGGCTATGAGTTAATGGCGAAATTGGACGGTTTCGGATTTCCTAAGGCAAATCCAGATCCGGCGATGGTTTATCGAACTCTTCGTTATTTAGAAAAAGAAGGGTTTGTTTCATCAAAATGGGATACCAAAGGGACGGGCCCCGCAAAGAGAATTTATGAATTAACACAGAAAGGCTTTGGCTTGCTTCATCTTTGGGCAGAGAGCATAGCAACGCGCAAGCAGGTGTTGGAGAAATTTCTCTCATTGTATGGGCGACGTTTCAAGGAATGCAAGAAACGATCAAAACAAGTCGTTAAGGATTAAGCGGGGGGTCGGATGGAAAAGATTATCTTTATTCTATTTGTGCTTATCGCATTATCCATTATGGCTTTTTCTGGCAACTCCTTAGTTATGGCTAAAGCGGAAAAGAATCCTTCTTTTGAAACTGTGACCGTAAAAAAGAAAGATATCGGTTCTTCTATTCTTGCCACGGGAACGGTCAAACCCGTTATCGGGGCTGAAGTCAAGGTGGGGGCAAGGATCTCTGGTAAAGTCGAGCATCTTTACGCCAACATAGGAGACAGGGTTGAAAAGGACCAAGTTATCGCTGAAATAGAAAAGAAGGATTTAGAGGCCCGGGTGGCTCAGGCAGAAGCTAATGTTAAAGCTGCGGACGCCGGGGTGGGAATATCTAAGGCTTCATTTTGGCCCGCGTTAAGTGCTGAGACGGATTATGGTTTTCAGGATACCCGGTATTTTCCACAAAGGGGGGATAATTTTGCCGGTTTAAAGGTAACCATGCCGCTTTTTAACGGGCAGGATTTATACACCATTAAACAGTCTAAGGCTGTTAAAGAGGCGTCTAAGGCTGCGCTTGATTTTTCAAAAATTCAGTTATCTTACGCTACTATCAAGGCGCCCATCTCCGGAGTTATCGCTTCCGTCACTACTCAGGAAGGTGAGACCGTAGCCGCCGGACTTAACGCTCCGACGTTCGTGACAATCATCGATCTTTCAAGACTTCAAGTCGATGCGTTTGTAGATGAAACGGATATCGGCCGGGTTAAAGTAGGACAGAAAGCGTTATTTACGGTTGATACTTATTCGGATAAAGAATTCACAGGTAAAGTTAAGGCGATCTATCCTAAAGCGATTATTCAGGAAAACGTGGTAAATTTTGATGTTGTGATAGAGATTGGCGGTTCTAATGAAGAACTCCTGCGTCCGGATATGACTACAAGCGTGACCATTTATCAAGAAGAAAGATCAGGGGTGTTGGTAATCCCTCGCGCTGCAGTTACAAAAGAAGGAACCGGCAAATCTGTTTTGGTAAAACAGAATAACGGAAGTTTTGAGAAAAAAGTGATCAAAATCGGCATGACAAGCGGAAGCGATGTTGAGGTGGTTTCCGGGCTTAAGGAAGGTGAGATTGTCAGTATTAAGCGGGAATAGGAAGATATCCGGAGGTGCGTGATGATTAAATTTAACGATATTGCCAAATCTTTTATAAGCGGCGCAATAAAAACAGAGGTTCTTCGAGGCGTTTCTTTTAAAGTAGACAAGGGCGAGTTTGTTTCCATTATGGCGCCTTCAGGGACAGGCAAGACGACTTTGTTGAATGTCATTGGATGTTTAATGAAAGCGACAAGCGGTTCCTATTTATTCGAGGGGCATGATATTGAGACATTGAACGACGATCAGCTTTCTGAAATCAGGAATAAGAAGATAGGTTTTGTTTTTCAGATATTCAATCTTCTGGAGAAAACAAGTGCATTGGATAATGTGCTCTTGCCTCTTGTATATTCGGATGTATATCCTGCCGACGCCTCAAAAAAAGCCGTTGGGCTTTTAGAGGCGGTAGGCTTAAAAGAGAGGATTCATTATAAGCCGAATGAGCTTTCCGGAGGTCAGCAGCAGAGGGTTGCGATTGCCCGCGCCCTTATCAATGATCCTGCGGTTATTTTAGCGGATGAGCCTACGGGTAATTTGGACAGCGCATCAGCCAAGGAAATTATGGAAATATTTAAGTCATTGCATAATCAAGGCAGGACGATCGTTGTGGTTACGCATGATAACGGTATCGCCCGGCAGGCCGGAAGGGCCGTCTATTTGAAAGACGGTAGGGTGGATAAGGAAGAGGTGCTGAAATGAAAATAGCCAGGATTGCTGGCGTCTCTTTAGGTGTCGTAGCAAAGCATAAGGTGCGCACGCTTCTTATCGTTTTGGCTATTGTGGTCGGCATTGCCACTCTTACCGTGATCGTGGCATTGACGCAGGGCGCAAATAAAACAATCTTACAGCGCATAAATAATTTCGGGCCGGACGCCATCATGATCCATTCCGGCGGCGGGCAGATGCGAGGGCCCTCAACCGTGTCTGAGGCTAATCTGACAAAAAAAGATATAGCTGATATTGAGAGTATCGATGGGGTAAAGTTGGTTTCACCTTTTCAGGTATCGCTGGACATGCCGATAAAATACGGCAATAAGTTTACTACCTCTTGGGTTTTTGGGGTTCGACAGAACTGGCAGGAGGCATGGAGAAGGGGCGCCTCAAAAGGCGAGTTTATTTCTGATGCGGATAATGAGCAACTCTCTAAGGTTTGTGTTATCGGCCAGACTGCTGCCAAGGACCTCTTTGGCGATGCCAATCCGATCGGTGAGGACATCATGATCGAGAATGTTTCTTTTAAAATTGTAGGGATTCTAAAAAAAGCTGGACAGTCACCCATAGGGACTGATTTTGATAATCTCATCCTTATTCCATTTACAACGGCTTCCAGAAGACTGATGAATCAGTCCCTTTATATCAGTATGGCAAGAACAGTTGTCTATCGTCCTTCGCAGGTCAAAAACGTTGTCGAAAAGGTAAGAGAAATTCTGAGAGAAAATCATCATCTGGCGGCCACCGAAGGAGACGATTTTAAACTTTCGAGCCCCGAGGGAATTATTAAGATGATCAAAAGCACTTCGCAGACCCTCACTTTATTTTTATGGCTTGTAGGAATCCTCTCGCCGCTTGTTGGTGGCATTGTGCTTATGAATATTATGCTCATGGCGGTTTCGGAGCGCAAAAAAGAGATTGGTTTAAGAAGGGCGGTAGGTGCCAAGAAAAAACATATTGTTTTTCAATTTCTTGCTGAGTCTCTCATGCTTACTTTTACCGGAGGTTTTTTCGGAGTCTTTATCGGTTTTGCGGCTGCGTTAATATTCAGTTTTTTAGGTCAGCCGATTAGCATTAGCTGGCAGCCGTTTGCAGTCGCATTTGTATTTTCGAGCCTTATCGGGTTGTTTTTCGGTATTTATCCGGCAAGAAAAGCGGCATCGCTTAATCCGGCAAGCGCCTTAAGCCAAAAATGAAGATTGCCAAGAACATACTTATATCCAAGAAAATATTGCTTGAGCGCAAACTTAGGACGATCTTGTCCCTTTCCGGAATTATTGTCGGTGTTTCGGCGGTCATTGTGATGGTGGCTTTGGGTAAGGGGACGGAAGAAAAAGTCACTTCTCAGATCACGAAAATGGGAAGCAATCTTTTGCTTGTTAATGCGGGTCAGGTCAGAATTATATCCGGAAGAGCCAGGCAGACAAAGATCGTGACCACGCTTGAGCTAAAAGACGCGGATTCTATCGCGGAAGGCCTATCCGGCGCGCAATACGTAGCTCCGGCCCAGCTAAAGAAAATGAAGGTCAAATTCGGGAACTTGAGCACAAACACCAGTGTGATTGGAACTACTCCTGATATCGTGGCGATTCAGAACCATTCGCTATTAAAAGGAAGATTTTTTGACGAGGATGAGGATAAAGGATTAAGAAGAGTCGCGGTTATGGGAGAAACTGTCGTAAAAAATATATTTGAAAACCAGGATCCTATCGGGGAGACGATATTAATAGATAAAGTGCCTTTTGAAATTATCGGTATTTTTTCTCCTAAGGGATTGGATCTCTACGGAGCAGACCAGGATGACCGGATATTTGTTCCGGTTAGAACAGCTTTGCGCAGGCTTTTTAATCTGGACTATATTAATACGATTTATGTAAAAGTTAAAAATGAAAAACTGATGGATAGGGCCGCAAAGGAAATAGATTCGCTCTTACTGGATAGGCATCATATAAAAGAAGGAAAAGAACGGGATTTTACTATTCTCGATCAAGATTCAATTTTGGAAGCACAAAAAGAAAGCAGTAAAACCTTTACTCTCCTTATCGGGAGCATTGCCGGATTGTCACTTTTAGTCGGTGGTATAGGAGTCCTGGCGGTAATGCTCATTTCCATAAGGGAAAGGATCAAAGAGATCGGTATACGCAGGGCTGTCGGAGCCAAAAGAAGAGATATTCTAATCCAGTTTTTATCCGAGGCATTATTGTTAAGCATCGGAGGCGGGATGATTGGCGTCGTGCTGGGGGTTGTCGTGTCGATTCTGACGGCGATTTTTGCCAAGTTACCGCTTATTATTCCCATGGACGCGGTTGGAGTGTCCTTTTTAGCAACGGTTATTATCGGTGTTTTTTTCGGCGTATATCCGGCAAGGAAGGCATCTCTTTTGGACCCGATTAAGGCGTTGCAAT
>Ga0210006_1001505_pt1 | contig 16047 bp, 16 predicted proteins | sample CryGey02umfilter_2_FD_185452 | JGI IMG/M metagenome (GOLD analysis project Ga0210006, IMG submission 185452) | Groundwater microbial communities from aquifer in Utah, USA - Crystal Geyser 4/10/14 0.2 um filter (SPAdes) (version 3) | ecosystem: Environmental > Aquatic > Deep subsurface >... | reverse complement strand
TCTTTTCTTGTGAATTTTTAATTCATTACTCATCTTTTGATGTGCTTCTTCCTCAAGTCTTTTCTTAATAAGTTGCTGTTCAGAAATAATACTTGCCCTTGCCATTTCTCTTTTTTTGTTTAATTCTGAAAGTTTTTGGCTAAAGGACTGCATATGCCTCCTTTTATCCTCCTCAATATCCTTTGACCTTTCAATATTTTTCTTATGCTCATCTTCAATAATTTTTCTTTTTATTCTATAATCAGAATCAAGTTTTTTTAATTCACTATCAACCTTTTTTTTGTATTTTTCTTCAAGCATGTCTTTTTTCTTCTGCATTTCATCACTATACTTTTTCTTCATTCGAGAAATATAAGAAAAGTCAAGTTTTTTTCTTTCCTCTTCAAACTTATTTTTCAGTTCTTCAGAAAATCTGGCATTAACTTCTTTATCAAGCTCATTTTTAAGTTTTTTCAGGTATTTTTTATTCAGCTCTTTTTTCAAAAAACCAATTTCTTGAAGCTTCTTTTCATAATTTGCCTTGAGTTTCTTCTCCATGTCATCATATCTTGCATCAAATTCTCTTCCGCCCGCAACCAAATCTTTTTTTAGTTTATCATTAAGCTCCTTTAATTTTTCTGCACTAGAAGTTTTTTCAGAAAGATTATGCCTAAGCATATCATTTATCTTTTTTTCATGTTGTAAGGCTTGCCTGATTTTATATGTTCTTTTTTCAATATCAATTTCTTGTTTCTTCTTTTGGCCATTGACAAAAGCGTTCATTCTCACAACAAGGGCGTCTTTTAACTCAGAATCAAGCTTACCTTTGTATGCATCTATCTCTTTAGCAATTTTCTGATGTGCTTCTGCTGTAAGTTTCTTCTTAAGACCTTCATGCTCTAATAGCATTTTAGCCTTATTTTCCATACGTTCCTTGCTCAGTTTTTCTAACTTAGACCTGAATATTTGCTCTTGTCTTTCTTTCTCATAATCAATAGACTTCAACTTGCTAGTATTCTTTCTACGTTCATCTTCAAGAGCCTTCTTTTTAATATCATAATCAGCATTAAGTTTTTTCAGACCCTCAGCTATTTTCTCCTTATATACTCTGTCAAGAATCACTCTTTGTTTCAGAAACTCATCATTATACTTTTTCTTCATACGAGAAACATACTCTAAATCAAGTCTTGCTCTTTCTTCTTCAAATCTCTTCCTTAACTCTCCTGAAGCCCTTGCTTTAACCTCTGTATCAAGCTCGTCTTTAAGTTTTTGCTGATACCTATTCTTTAATTCTTTTTTTAACAAATCAACATCTTGCATTTTTTTCTGATAGTTTTTCTCAAGATCTTCTTGCATATTCCTGTACTTTACATCTAAATCAACTCTCCTAACAGCCAAATCTCTTTTAAGAGATTCATTAAGCTCTTTTTCCTTGTTTTTAACCTTCTCAGAAAGGTCTAGTTTAATTTCCTTAATAAAATTTTGAAAACTTTCATCAACCTTCAGCCCAACTTCAGAATCAATATGCCCACTTTTTTCAAGTGACTCATCAATCTTTAGCTTAAGATTTTTTATCTCACTTTTAAGCTGTTTTGTAGTGCCTTCCATTTCACTTTTAAGTTGCTTTGTAGTACCCTCTACCTCACTTCCAATGTTACTTACCTTTTTTTCTATAAGTTTAATTGGAGACTTTCTTTTTATTTCATGTTTATTTTTTATTTTCTGCCTGAGAGACCTCATTTCCCCCTCTAATTCTGGAATAGATGTAGTGTCCTTAAGCCTAGAACTAATTAAGCCAACCTCTTTTTCAAAACCCCTTGTCACGCCCTTTGACTGCAAAGACTGCAACTCTCTTCTTAGCTCTTCAAGTCTTGCAGTTTTTTTCTGGAATGAATAAAAATTACCTCTAAGTTTTTCCTCTGAAATGAGCCTCTTTTTTTTCATTTTTTAAAGTTCTGGTTTGTCTAATCTTTCCAAAAGATTATTTACCACTATCTCTTTTTTATTTAATACTATTGTTAGTTATTTTTTATTTTTAAAAGTTCTGGTTTGTTAAACTTTCTGGCCCTTATTTCTTATAATAACCTTTATGCTCATACTTATCAAGTTTTTTACGAAGGCCAGTAGTGTCATAATAACCTTCTCTATGCCACTCATTCAACTGCTTTCTTAACACACTTATCTCAGACCTGCTAACCTCTTTTCTTCTTATTCTTCTCTTAATGTGTTTAACATGTCTTTTTATCTCTTTTCTTCTTATTTTTATTTCTTTCCTTTCAGATCTTATTTTCTTTCTCTGAATCTTTTTTTCAAGTTTTCTTCTAGTTTTAAGAAGTTTAATATAGACCTTTTTGCTAGCTCTTTCTAATTTTCTTTTGTTTGCACTCTCTTTATATTGCTTCCATCTGTTTGAAACTAAAAGGAAAATACTTTTTCTTGATTTCTTAATTTCTCTATGTTCTTTTCCTTCATCTAACTTCGGCTTTTCAAACCAGATTTCTCTAAGAGCTCTATATTTTTTTACCTCTTTATGTTTCTCTCTTCCAAAAATCCTTTCTCTCAGGCTTTTAGCTTTAACTGGCTTATTCGTAGCAGCTAACATAACCTCATACTCTCTTTGTTTCTTTTCTTGTTCCCTAATCTGCTCTCTAACTTGTTCTCTAACTTCTAATTCTTTAATTCTTTCTCTTTCTAATTTTCTTCTGTTCCTTTCTATCTCTTTTGCTCTCCTTTTCTCAGCCCTGCTATTCCTGTAATCTCTAATACTATCTGAAAGCTTTCTCTCTAGTCCAAATGTTGAATAATATCTTCTCTTCTGCCACTCTCTTAACTTATTTCTAAGATCTGCATAAGGAATAACCCTTTTAGGCAGCTTAATATGCACTGGTTTAATTGCTTCAAGAATAGGAGTTATCACTGGCTTCTTAATTTCTGGTCTTATCACTCTTATCTTAAACTCTAACCTAGGCGCTAACCTTAACAGCATATTTCTCAAACTAAACCTATGTTTTTTTCCAACAACTTTTTCTTTTGTTCTTACCCCAACTCTTTCCTTAGCTTTTTCAGGTATTGATGCAAAGGTTTCCTTCAGCTCCTTTCTGCTTATAATTATAAATAAGATTATAAGTAAGAGAAGTAAAAGCCATAACCATAGTTTAATGTAAAAAAACCAGTCAAAGAAATGACCTTTGTCTATGCAGGCTTTACATCCAGCACCACCACAGTCAACACCCTCTTCATCATAATTTTTTATTCCATCATAACAATAACTGCAATAACCGCTAAAGTCAGAAACAATCAACCCAATTTCCAGTTTTTTAAAACCATTAACTGAAAAATCCTTTATCCTGCTTACCAATTTATTGGTTTGTATGTCATAAACTTCTATATAAGGTTCATAGCACCATTCTGTTTTAACAACTTTAACTGGCAAAGCAAGGCTACAAGCTTTGGATTCAAGAACATCTCTTTTGCAATCTTTCAAATCACTGCAGGTTCTAAACTGTTTTCCTTTAAATTCAGTTTTTCCAGAAAATAAGTCCTGGGTAATATCATAATTAACTGTACACCTGCTCCATTCAGAGCAATCCCATCTAGGCAGACAAACTCCAGGCCCGCATTGAAGTTTTGTTGGTTTGTTATCTTGCCTGTTGCAATTATTCAAATCCACGCAATTTATAGGAGTGCTGTAATATTCATTATTGCTCTCTTCCTTGCATTCAGTCCAATCACACTTCCAATCTGGAATACAGGTGCAATAAGCATTTTCAAAACAGTCACTGTCTATGCAGTCAATAGCTCCATCGTTATCATTGTCTAAGTTGTCATTGCAAATAACTTCCCTAGTACTCTGGCAGAATAAACTGGCAAAACAGTCACTGTCTATGCAGTCAATAGCTCCATCGTTATCATTGTCTAAGTTGTCATTGCAAATAACTTCCTGAATCTGGCATTGGGGCAATAAAACGCAATTTCCATCGAAACAATCTGTATTTCCATCACAGTTATTATCCACTCCATCACCACATAATTCTACAGCTCCCGGGTGAATATTTCCATTATGGTCGTCGCAGTCAGTTAAGCTGCAATAACCATCTCCATCTGCATCAGTGCATCCGCCTCCACCACCTCCTCCACCATCAGTGCAGCTCTGAATCTCGACTTCTGAACAGCTCGTTGAATCACTCCTTGTTCTAGTTTGAGTTCCACCAGAACATGTACTCCAACTGCTCCACGCTCCAAAATCAGCACTGCATATGGCTTTGTCTGCATGAACAGCACTTCCTATAAAACTAACAAAATTATCATCGCTAAGCCAGACATCCCATCTGACATAGCTACCAAAAGCATAATCAACAGTTACATTTGCACTATACTCTCCAGCTCCTGTTCTTGTAATATTAATTCCAGGATAAAAAAATTCTCCGTTTAAGTAAACAATTTCAGCAGCATTAGTTGCATTTGCACTTATGTTTTGAGGGTCATATGAAGTAGTTCCTGATAAATTGATTTTGCTTATTGATATTGAAAGAGTAGCATTATCTCCGTCATAATACTTTCCATTGCTCCTTAAATTGCCCATTGTTAAACTTGTAACATATCTTATAATTGAAATATTAACTGTCGAAATATTATTGTCTTTAGTATCAGATGTTGCAATGTTATAAGAAATACTTATATTTCTCGAGCTGACACTTAAACTGCTCTTTGAATAATTCATAGTGCAATGTCCGGAAGAATTAGTAGCTGAACTGCCGAATAAAACACCGTTATCATAAAAATAACATGTTGCTCCAGAAAATCCAGTAGTAGTGCCATTTTCATAAACTGCTGCTGTAAAATTGATGCTATTCGGCACAACTCCTTTATCATCCTCGCCCGATGTAGCATCGTTCCCTCTTATTATCTCTTGGTCATTTGAATGAGAAATTACTGAAATAGCCAAATTCTTAACACTATCTAAAATGCCAAATCTTCCTGAAAAACTGTCAGTTAAATACTGCCCAACTGTTTGAAAACCTCCGATAATTCTTTGGGTAAAACTAGTGCTGGAAGAATTTGTCTCTGAAAATGAATCTGACTTAATATCACTTGTATAACTGCTGGAACTTCCCTGAAATGCAAAAATAAAACTTATTAAAATAAATATAAAGAACAATATCATAAAGAGTTTAACATATTTGGCGTTCATTTTCTGGTTCTGGATTTTTTAATTATCATTTCCTCCTTTTCAACATCTAAAAATACCTCAACATCATCACCCTCTGATAAATCAAGATTTTCAAGTAAAGAATTAGGAAGTGCAACTCTGTTAAGTTTCTGAATCTTTAAATTCCCAAATTTAACTCTTTTTACCATTATTTTATCATATGCTAGTATTGATACTAATCAAATACTTAAAAAGTACTAATTTTAGTATTTAAAGTTTGCTATATAACGCTTATTGTTAAAAAAGATATAAAAGACCTAATATCTAAAGAGTATACTCGCCAAGATAAGATTCTGCAGTTTCTGATTTACTTTCACTTTGTCCAAGGTTTTGTGCAAGGTGCTTAACCCATTTTACCCTGTCTAAATTAATCTGATAATCCAAATCTTCCTTGCTCATTGAAGAATCATAAGAATTCTCAAGCCAGTAATCGCCAACCTGGAATCTTATTATAAGTCTACCATTAGCAACTTCAGATTTAGTAATAGAAACTGTTCCAGACCCTGTTTTAGATTTTAAAACAGATAACTCTTCATCACTCAAAGCATAATCTCCAGTATTTGCTTTTACTCTTGTTGCATTAACTGTCTGATTAGTTAGTGTGGCATTAGTTTGATTAGTTATTGTCACATTAGACAAAGTCTGATTTGTTAAACTAACATTAGTTTCACTAATATTAGTACCAATAGTTTCTGTAACATTAGATGCACTTACATCTGTGCTTGTTGTTGGCTGTTCAGAACTTTCAACACTAAGGGTGTTAGATACGCTGGTTATTTCTTGCCCATTGTAAGTTAAATAAATCTTTAAATCACCTTCCTCAGCTTTTATCTCCAAGCTGGATAAATCAATTACTAACCCATAACTCTCTTCTCCCAGGTAATTTTTCCCAAACCCTTCTCCGCCAAAATCTGTTGTAACTCTTGCCTTTTTACCACTAATTTTCAAATCAACACTTTGATCAGAAAAAACAATCTCAGCTGTTTCTCCGTCATTTAGCTCATAAACATAAGGCTTGTCCTTGCTGACGCTTCCCTTTATTTCATCGTCAACATCAGAAATTGCTCTGCCTGTAAATTTGAAAACTTTAAACACTGCATTTCCAGTTATAGGTAAAGAACCTGAACTTTCACTAACTTCAGCAGTTTCAGAATTATCAACAGAAGTTTCAGTTGTTTCTCCACTAGTTTCATCACTATTTGTTTCACTGGTTGTTGCTTCTTCACTAGTTATCTCACTTGTTACCTCGCCACTTGTTGTAGTTTCAGTTGTTTCTTCGACACTTGCTTCACTAGTTGATTCATTTGTTATCCCACTAGTTTCTTCGCTAGTTGTTGTACTCTCACTATTATTTACCTCACTATTTGCTTCACTAACTGTTTCGCTAGTTGTTTCATTTTCTTCATTAGAAGCCTCATTAGATGTTCTTGTTATTTTCATGACAAAATTAACTGAACTGCTTCCAGGCAATCCATATCCTTCTCCATTTCCAGAAACATTAATATTTTCCAGATAAAAATCTCCTTTAACCTTTTCATTAGAAATTAAATCTTCAAGATTATACTCATAATTATTATCGTTTAAACTAACCACAACTTTTGAATCTGCTGGAACTAATTCTCCTTGCTTTAAGCTAATTTTAAAATCTCCTTCTAAATTAGAGTCTGGTTTGTAAACACTGCTGGCTTCTAAAATAGCCTTTCCGCTTATAACAGGATTAACTATAGAATTTCCTGAAAAACTTTTGTAGTTAAATACTAATATCCCTAATAGGACAATAAAACTAATAACAACAATAAGTTTCCATTTAGATAGTTTATTTTCTCCCATATTAAGAAGTTATTTCTACACTTGTGATAACATTACCCCACTTTAGATTGCCCTGCTGTTCAACATAAACTGAAATAATATCTCCAGCAACATAACTAACAGCTCCCTCTGACTGAAGATCATAGTCTATTTTCTTATCATCTTCAAAACTAATCAAATTCTCAAATCCAGTGTCCTCTCCGTTTTTATAAATTTTAATTGCTATTTGTCCATCTCCTTCCAAAATGCCAGAACTTGAAGAAATTCCAGTTAAACTTCCAGAATGAAGCATTACATAACCTGTATTTTCACCTGTTTGAACCCCTGTAGAACTATCTAAGAACTTAGATTCATTATTACTGGTGCTTGAGCCAAATACAACTATCTGAACATTCTTAGTTTCAGCTTTTTGTTTTAACTTTGGCGTTGAATACATTATAACATAAACACTCTCTTTATCGCCGGAATCTCCCGTATAATTAACCTCATAAATTCCAACTTTATTCTTGTCTACTTCCTTTATTTCAACATCATCGGGTAATAAAGATTGGTCAATTTCTGTGATTTGGTCAACACTGCTTCCATTTAAACCGCCTTTTTCAATAAAATTTTTAACATAATTATCTATGTTACCGCTAATTCCACTATTCTGGGCAAAAGCCCCGGCTGATACCAATACTAATAAAATTAAAAATACACTCGCCTCTTTTTTCATTTTAATCTCTACGGCTTATTAGGTTGACCCTGCTCAGGATTATACTTAACAAGCACAACTGAATCATTACCCTGTCCTAAAACAACATATCCCTGCTGATTAACAATCTGGACAATAGCTTGAACTGTAACTTCCTGCGCATTAACCTGCTTTTGTACAACATAGCCTTGTATTTTTGGCTCTATCAAAAGTACATAAATCAAAGCTAAAGCAAGAACAACAATTGCAATAGTTGCAATGACCATTTTTTTATCTCTCATGTTCCATAAAGCTTATTCTCCTTTCAATACTTTTTTTAATATTCAGAAGTTTAAAAAGTATTCTATAATAAAAAGAACCTACTGTTCTCTTTATGAACTCTCCCTTAAAATAGGTTTAAGCAATCTCTCCAAAACCAACTAATCTCCAGTGCCCGTTAATGTTTCTTGCAATGCCGACATTATCTCCTGAAAAAGGAACAACAGGAATATTAAGCTGAAATTCAATAACTCCATCTTTAACTCTTATGACTTTTCCTATTGTAACTGAAGTATTAACACTTAACATTAATGTTTCTCCAGGTCTAAAATCCTCAACACCAACATGTCCTTCTAAACCAAATACTTCTTTAAAATGTGTAGCCTTGACCTTCAAAGAATAGCTGATTTCAGGTACTTTACCAGCTAAACCAGCTACACAACCAGATAGTTTATCTGACTTGGTAAAAAACATGTCTAAACTTGTTTCTATTGAAAGGCTTCCTCCGGGAATTGCTTCACTAATAGCATGACTGCCCCTGTACAAAGAAATAATTTTAGTTTTAACAGTTTCATACTTAACCCTGTCTTTTTCTTTAATAACCATCCCTGGTTTTATCTCAATTTCATCGCCGATTTTCAAAGTTCCCTGCTTTAACGCTCCTCCCAAAACCCCTCCATTTAACTCATTTATTTTAGTTCCGGGCCTGTTAACATCAAAACTTCTTGCAACAATAAAAAATGGATCTCCGGAATTAGTTCTGTCAGGAATTTTAATATCTGCCAGACATTCATAAATTTTATTAATATTAATTTTTTGCAGTGCACTAACAGGGATTATAACAGCATTTTCAGCAACAGTTCCTTTAATAAAAGTCTTAATCTCTTTATATTTTTTAACAGCCTCTTCCTTTGAAACAAGATCAATTTTATTCTGCACGATTATTATGTTCTTAATTTTTTTTGCTTCCAAGGCAATAAGGTGCTCTCTTGTTTGTGATTTTATTCCTTCATTAGATGCTACAACTAAGATAGCAACATCAATCATAGCAGATCCAGAAAGCATTGTAGCCATCAGCATCTCATGACCTGGTACGTCAATAAAAGTAATATATCTTACTGGCTCTCCGTCTTCAATGTTATAATCATTTTTATTTTTTCTAATAATAACATCTGCATAACCTAACTTAATTGTAATTCCTCTTTTCAATTCCTCTGAATGCTGATCTGCAAATTTACCACTTAAAGCCTGGAGCAATGTGGTTTTACCATGGTCAATATGCCCAACCATTCCGACATTAAGCACAGGAAGTTTACTTACATCAACATTATCTCCAACATTATCTTTAACCATAAAAAAGATTAGAGAAAGGTGTTTTTAAAAGTTAGCTAAAATGCAAATCTTACAGTTTTATTCACTCTTTGGCTCGTTCTTCAAAAAAGAGTCTAAAGGTTTAGTTCCTTTAACAACACTGCAATTTATCTGAACAATAGCTAGTGAAATTTCATTTCCCCTTACAGATTTTTTTCTTCTAAATCCCTTATGTGAAACTTTTCTGAGAAATCTTCCCTTGCTTAATAAAACTCCCCTCAATTGAGGCCCTTGTTCATCTTCTTTTCCAGGAAATCCAGACTTATCGCTAGTTCCGGTAATTTTCAGTTCAAAACCCTTAAGTTCAGGGCTGAGCTCAGTTCCATTAAATACATCTCCAATTTTCTTTCCTACAAAAAATTCAGAGTCGGTTTCCAATTTAAATGTTTTACCTTTTTCTGAAATATTGAACTTAAATGCCATTATATTTATGGCAAAAGAGGATTTTTAAATCTTCTTGTCATTTATTTAGCATGTTAGACGAAATAATAATGTCAATAATCCAGGCAGCAACTGAATTTCTTCCTGTTTCAAGTGACGGGCATTTAGCACTCTACTCTAACTTATTTTCAGAGCCAAGTCTGTTTTTTATAACCTTTTTGCACATATCTTCTTTGCTTGCTGTGCTAATATTCACAAGAAAAGAAATAAAATTCCTTTTATCATTTAAAAATAATGCAAATAAGCTATGGTCATACATAATAATAGCTACAATTCCCGGAGCGCTGATTGGATTTTTGGCAAAGGACCTGATTGAACAGGCATTTTCATCACTGTTAGTAACAGGAATTGGTTTTTTGTTTACAGGAACAATTATTTTGTTTACAAGAATCAAAAAAAACAAAAAAGAAACAGAAATAACTTCAAAAAAAGTTTTGTTCATAGGCCTAATGCAAAGCCTTGCTCTGCTTCCAGGAGTATCGAGAAGTGGAATGACTATTTCTACAGCATTATTTTCAGGAATAGAAAAAGAAAAAGCTGTTAAATTTTCATTCTTGCTGTTTATCCCATTAGTAATAGGCGCTTTTTCATTGGAAATGTTTGACTATTACAAAAGTAATATTTCAGTTAATATACCAGCAACAACGCTTCTAATTTCATTTGCAATATGTTTCTTACTAAGTTTATTATTTCTAAATCTACTAAGTTATATAATCAAAAAAGGCAAATTCTGGATGTTTTCTTTTTATTGCTTTTTAATAGGAATTATAACCCTTATCCTTCACTTCACCATAAGCTCTTAAATAACTCTTCTTCCTGGGCAATATGTTTTCTTACCTTATCAATAAAAAACCTTGCATCAGTATCCAGTGTTATTTTTAGCTCTAATTCATTTCCAGAGTTTATTGCATCTTGAATAACTTTTTTACGCCCCCTTAACTCTTTATGCTGGAGAATCATTTTTTCAATAACAGCACCTTCCCTGCCTAAACTCTTCAGCAATAACTCCTCCTTTTCTTCATGAGAATCCCAGTAGTTAAACAAATTCTTGAAAACATGGATCAAATTCGGGTAGTTAACTTCATTTTCATCAATAATTATCTCTATTTCAACCAATTCTCTTTCAATCTGTATGTGCTCTTTTTTAATAATCTCTACAGAAGTTATCAATAATCACAAGGCTGAGAAATATATAAATTTATGCTTTAATGCCTTGTTGGAAGTGGTTTTCCCCGAATTTTATTCAAATCCCATGTTGGGCATGGATTTGTGTTCGATGCCATAGGAAGGAGTTATGCATTGAACTACTCTTCAAGCTTTTTTCTTGTTCTTTCCTCTTTTTGTATTTGTTAATTAATGTAAGTCGTTGGAGTTTAATTAATTTTCTATTTTTCTTTCTTTAATTAACTTTTTTAATTTTTTGGGCATATTAATCATGTTGCCTGTTCCATCATTTAGTGGTTTTAATCTTTTCCAAATTGATCCACAAATATTACATTCATAAACATTAACATCTTCAGTAACTTCAAGTCCCCAATCATCACATTCTGGACAATATCTAACAAAAGGATTAATTTCTTCTTCATCATAATTCTCATCCCATTCAAAATTCATCATTCTACTTACTTCAGTTGGACTTTTTGGAGGATCTTTCCCATAGATTTCTTTATACATTTCAGCCGGAGTTTTTCCAGTATCGCTTTGTTTCCTTACATAATTATACCAATGATGAAACTCCTCTTGCTCTTTTCTTTCTTCTTCATCATTTTTTGGTTCTGGCTTATCTTTAAGGAAATTTTGCCAAGCCATTTCAAATTCTTTCATACCTTTGATTGCATTCTCAATCTGCTTATCTTTCTGATTCATTTTTTATAACTTCACTATAAATACTCTCAATTTTTTCATCTTTTATTTTTTTATAATGTTTGGGATATTGTGTTTTTATTCTCCTAAGCTTCATTTTAAAATATTTTTTCTTGCAATCCTCAGAGCAGAATAAACGAACTTTCTCATCTGCAAATTCAGGACTAAGCCAAATTCCAGATTCAAATCTTTTGCGACAGGTCTTACAAGATTCATCTATTTTCTTAATTCTCTTCCCCTATTTTTCAATTATTTCTTCGCATTTATTAACAAAGTCGTAAGCATCTTTTTTTATTTTTTCTGCAATTGTCTTTGTTGTTTGTTTTGTTATGCTATACTGGGCAATCTCTCTTTTATGCCTTGCATCAGACAGCTTTTCAATTTCTTCTTTATGAAACATTGCTGATTTAAGTAACATTAAGACATCTTCATCTAAGATTTTCTTTTTAACAAAAAATTCCTCTAAGACGCATAAAGTTGCTGTATGGTTCTTACTTCTATAGCCTATTTTAGCTAATAGTGAGATTACAGCAGTATACATTGCATAATATCCTGTGATGACGACCCATTCATTTGAATCATAATCTTTTGGAGTTTTAAGCAGTTCCCTTGCTTTTTTATTATCATTTAAATCAAGTAGAATATTCATTGTCACAAGATTATTTCTAGCTTTTTCTAAATATCTTGGAGCAAGTTCTTTAACTTCATTGTCCATTATCAATTGTTTTTTCTTTAGATACCAATTAATTTTTCTCATTTTTATACATCCAATAATAATATAAATCATCCCCTCGAAATACTATTGAAAAATTCTTTAAAGACCTCCAAAGTTCTGGATTTTCTATTTTAATTTTAGGAAATTCCTGCCATTTTACAAATACCGGCGCAAAGTCTAAATTGTACAGATGCCTTAAACCATATATATCATTTTCTTTATTCTTTTTATCGGTTACAATCATTAAATCAACATCACTTTCCTTAGTTTCACTTCCCTTTGAATAACTTCCAAAAAGAATAATAATCTCAAATGGTTGTTTTTCGAGTTCTTTTATTGCTCTAAAAACTTTAGGATTTTTTTTCTTAAGTTCAATTATTCTCTCCAGCATATAATGATCGAATCCAATTTGAGCATATAAACTTTGTAAATCAAGAGAATAAACTAAAGTTTTGCCCACTTTTTCTTCTTTTACAATTCCTTTTTTTACAAGAGATTTTAACGCAGTATTGGCCCTTTCATAAGAATAATCTATCCTTTTTTGAATCTCCTTTATTGTCATTTCTTCTGCCTCTGGAAAAAAAGAAGCGATGATGGTCCCTTCTAACATTGATAACTCCATAGTTCCAAATGAACCAAATCCATGCATTTGTTTTCTTTCCAATTTTATCATTTTCTATTTATTGATTTATCTATAATATTATCGATTTATCAGTATTTAAATATTTTGTCCTCAGCTTACACAAAATTACTGATTAAGAATATGATGGCTCTGCATTGCCCAAAGACCATACAGAGCATATATCAATATTTCTAAAGGATAGAAGTTTATAAGACTTTCGCGAGGGTTGCTAATTCTTGTTTTTCCTCTTTTTTTAATGATATCTATAACTAAACCAATAATTAATCCTACCACCAATAATAAAATCAATATTAACAATCCTCCCGCAATTATTGCTCCCATAAATCCAGTTCCACCAAAACCAAAAAATCCCGCCTCACATTTAAATAATATATTACAAAATACAGACCCCAAAGCTAAAAAAATAAGTATTAAGTTTTGAAATAAAAAAGATAGAATAATCAGAAGTATTCCAATAATTAATCCAATTATTCCTCCCTTTAACCAATTTTTCATATTTTTATTAGTCAATCCTAACTTTTAAAGTTTAGCTTTTCAAGCCCGCGTTGGGGATTTTCACATCTCTCAATTCCATGCCCCGCCCAAGATTCGAATTTTATTTTGTTTATGCTCCAATTGGGCATAGCACATTTTACGCATAAATGCCCCCGCCGGGATTCGAACCCGGGTCCCCGCCTCGAAAGGGCGGGATCATTGTCCCCTAGACCACGGAGGCAAAATACCATGGATATTTATCCTTGATATCTAGTTTAAGCTAAATACTTAAAATTAGACCGAAAAATACTTTTTAAAGCTAACTATACATTAAATTAAAACAAAAACCAGTTTACAGAAAGTTATATCTTATTTCTCAAATTGACTTATTCTTTCTATATCGCTAAAAGGAAATGGTCTTTGATTTGAAACAAAAGTCAGATACCTTATATATTTGTAAGTTTCAGTATTCCAATACTCGCAAAAATTTGCTATTCCTTTGTTTCTTTTTCCAGAAAACACTACAACAATCCAATTAAGGACAGATAAGATACAAACTATTACCTTCCACACATTAAGAATAATTCCAGAAATAATCGCAACTATAATTCTAAACCAGGCTTCTCCTCTCTCACCTATTTTAGGTTTAGATGGTTTTTCATCTTTGGAAATTTTTTTTGAACTTTTACTTTTTGCCATTTTAATTAATATTAAATTTTCATTCCTTCTGCATATGGCCCAAGCACAGGAACCTGTTTCTTTTCTCCAGATAAGGCATAAATCCAGCTCATTACCCAAAATATAACTCCAAGTATATTAACAATAACTCCCAAAACATTTCCTAAAGTAGGAATTGCCATAACAACAGCTCCGATTACAAAAATAATGAAAATAAGCAAAGACTGCTTAGCATAATACATTACATATTTATCATCTTTCCATAAAAGGATTGCAATAATAAATCCTACAATGCTTAGAAACGTAGCAATAAAAGCAAATAATTTTGAGTTATCATCAGACTTGCTTGATTTTAAATCAGAAGATTTCATCTTCATCCTCTTTTTAACCATAAATAATAAAACAAAAAATCATATTTAAACCTTTTGAATATGAAAAATGAGCCTGCGCGGATTTGAACCGCGGACCCCTGGCTCTCTTAGACTTTCCTATGAGAGCATTCGTCCTTACGGACGAAAGTCATATAAGACCAGTGCTCTAACCGGGCTGAGCTACAGGCTCGCATCGAGGCTTAGCTCTAACTTTCCTGTTTTAAAGGAGAGTTCATAAAGAGAACCTTGGTTCTTTTTATTGAGCTACAGGCTCGTATTACTTTTTTAACAGTAGTCTATATTTAAAAGTTCTTCTAAATGGCTTAAAAGGAAAATCCAAATTTGGGATACTTTTTTAAACTCTCAAATCAAAAATATTCTAAAAAAGACGAAAAAAAAGACGAAAAGGAAGCGCCTGAAGAAAACGAAGAAAAGGACGACGAAGGCGATGAATCTGAAAGTTCTGAGAAATCAGACAAAGATTCAGAAAGCGAAGAATCAGAAGACTCTGATAAATCAGATGAACCTAACAAAGATTCAAGTGATGAAAGTTCAGAATAAGATTCTTTTTTTAATTTAACTTTTTCTTTTTTATTCTTTCAAACTTAAAGCTTCTATATTATTTTTCTCACTTATCTCACTAATCAAATTGTCTCTGTCAACTGCAAATGTTACACTTTCATTTCCTCCTAAAAGCCTTATGTTTCTGGCAGTAATAACCTTGCCAACACCAATTTCTAAACTTCTAAGATCATATGTAAATATTCCTTTATTGCCACTGTAAACAAGCAATGTGGCATTTGGAGCATCATCAAGTCCTGTATTCATAACTGTAACTGTAAAATCTAAAAGAAATCCTTTCTTAACAGCATCAATTCTGGTAATAGCTAAATCAGGAAGGGTTGGATAGTGATAAAGAATATCCATTCTCTCAAATATCTCAGGGGGAATCTGTTGTTTGCAGTTGGATACTGGATACATAATAGAATTTTCATTGGATGAATGCTTAAAACCTAAAGCATGCAAAATTTCATGTATAGCTACAATAGGATTTTGGCACTTGCTGTCCTCATACAGCAGAATTGTTGCGTCAGCAATAACATTAAAATTAGTTGCGTTAATAATGCTTGTCGGTCCTCCTTCTCCAACTACAAAATGTTTTTCATCAACCTGAGGCATATCGGTAGAACAGCTGACAAAAATTTCTCCATCTTCTTTTTCAATAAAGTCCAGAACACTTGAGTTATCTAAGATATCAAATGCAGTTATAGCATCATTAGCCCTTTTCTCACTGCAGGAATCGTCAATAGAATAACTAATAGTCTTTTGCTTGAATCTAAGATTTTCATAAAACATCATGCCCTGTGGATAGTCTTCCTGGCCAGAAATATTGCTTATAATAGGCAATCCTTGTTTGTTCAAAGTCTGAAAAGGGATGTTTTCACTAAGATAAGTCTGGTAAAATAAAATCCAAACTAAGAAAAGCAGGACAATAAATATCATAAAAAAAAGACCGTAAAGAACTCTACTTGTCATAAATAA
>Ga0210006_1001503_pt1 | contig 16053 bp, 19 predicted proteins | sample CryGey02umfilter_2_FD_185452 | JGI IMG/M metagenome (GOLD analysis project Ga0210006, IMG submission 185452) | Groundwater microbial communities from aquifer in Utah, USA - Crystal Geyser 4/10/14 0.2 um filter (SPAdes) (version 3) | ecosystem: Environmental > Aquatic > Deep subsurface >... | reverse complement strand
GATTAAAAAGACAAAACAGGTTCAAAAACTTATGGAATTTATTGATGTGAAATTAAACAAAAAGGTCGGGCTAAAAAGAGCTAAAGAGTCTCTAGTTAACTGTCAATTATGTTCAGTGGCTTGAACACGGACGCTCTCGGCGTTTTGCTCGATGATTTAATGAAATAAAAAATATGTTTAAACTTTTTTTAAAAATATTTAAAACTCCCAGCAATATAATCCCCTTACAAAACAAGGACTCTGATCAGGCAGGTATCGTGGCTGTCGGGAAAAAAATAGAAAATAAAGTAAAAAAATTGTTTCGTGGATCTTTGACGATTCGACAAATTGATGCCGGCTCTGACAATGCCTGCGAACAAGAATTGGTCGCTTTGTCTAATTCATTTTATGATATTGAGCGATTTGGAATTCATTTTGTGGCTTCGCCACGGCACGCTGATATGCTTTTGGTGACTGGGCCGGTAACGCGCAATATGGCGGAAGCAGTCAAGCGAGCATACGAAGCAACGCCTGAACCAAAAATTGTCGTGGCAGTGGGAGATGATGCTATTGACGGAGGGATTTTTAAAGACTCTTATGCAGTTTTAGGAGGAGTTGATTCTGTCTTGTCGGTAAATTATCAAATTCCCGGCAATCCGCCGACGCCCAAAAAAATCTTGTTTTCCCTGCTGAATATTCTTGAAAATTTAGATAAAAAGCCAGTTATATTAAAATAATATGTTAGAAATTATCACATCACCGATAAGTTTTTTTATTTTGCTCTCGCTGTTTTTTGTCGGCGCGATTGGTTCTTTATTGCTAAGAAAAGATGACGATTCGGCAAATATCTGGAGTAATTTTTTTGCCATCGCCGGTTCTTTGTGGGGGTTACTTTTCTCTGTGGCAACAATTATTTCCGAACACACCGCAGCTTTTTTGGTTAATGGTTCTCCTTTCCCTTTGCTTTCTTTCTCTTTCAATATTGATTTATTGTCCGCCTTTTTCATTTTTATTATTTCTTTAATAGCACTTTTCTGTTCCATATATGCAGTCGGTTATGTTAGACATTATTATCAAAAATATAATATTGGCGCCTTGGGATTTTTTTATAATTTTTTCATTCTAGGTATACTTTTAGTTTTAACAGCATCCAATGGAATTTTCTTTTTGATCGGCTGGGAAATTATGTCAGTGGCTTCATTTTTTATGGTTATTTATGATCGCGATGATCAAGAAAATGTAAAAGCCGGATTTTTATATTTAGTTATGACTTATATCGGTACCGCTTTTATTGTGGTGGCTTTTTTATTACTTTATAAGTTCATCGGTTCTTTCGACTTTGTGACCATCAAGAGTGGCGTTGCCTTGCTTCCTATTGGAGCAAAAAATATTATCTTTTTAGCCGCTTTGATTGGCTTTGGCGTCAAGGCAGGTATTATTCCTTTGCATATTTGGCTACCAGCCGCTCATCCAGCGGCGCCTTCACATATTTCGGCGTTAATGTCCGGGGTAATGATTAAGACGGGAATTTTTATGATGATGAGATTATTTTTGGATATTCTTCAGCCAATTCCAATTTGGTGGGGTATTGTTGTTTTGATTATTGGGATAATCTCTTCTTTATTAGGTGTTTTATATGCGCTGACGGAACATGATATCAAAAGATTATTGGCTTATCATAGTATTGAAAATATCGGTATTATCCTGCTTGGCCTTGGTAGCGCGCTTATTTTTTCGTCATTAAGTATGCCGGCGTTAGCGTTCTTGAGTTTAGTGGCGGCTCTTTTCCATACCTTAAATCATGCTATTTTTAAGTCTTTGCTTTTTTTAGGAGCCGGATCGGTTATCAATCAAATGCATACGCGTAATATGGAAGAATACGGCGGACTGATTAAATATATGCCGCAAACGGCTTTCTTTTTCTTGATTGGTTCAATGGCAATATCTGCTTTGCCACCATTTAATGGATTTTTTAGCGAATGGCTGACGTTTCAATCCTTATTTCAAGGAATTGCAATTTTGGATTCTTCAATGAGATGGTTATTTATATTGGCTGTTGGAGCGTTGGCCTTTACTGGTGGTTTGGCATTGGCTTGTTTTGTTAAAGCTTTTGGATCGATATTCTTGGCTCGCCCAAGAAGCACGGAAGTGACTCACGCCAAAGAATCGCCACGATCAATGTTGATTGGTATGGGCGCTTTGGCAATGCTATCGTTTTTGTTTGGAATTTTTTCCAGTCAGACAGTGTCTTTGTTGGAAAAAATAGGGCGAAGCTTTGACGTGCTTCAAAAAATTCCAGAAACTATTTTAGTGTCCAATAGTCAAGGTTTGATGATAGAAAATAGTTTTTCTTCTGTCTCCGGTTTGACCTTTTTATTGTCTTTGGTTGGCGCTTTGATAGTTGTTGCTATTATAATTGATTTAATAATCAATAGAAGTCAAAAAATAAAAATCGGCGCTACTTGGGATTGCGGAACTGACTTAAATCCACGTATGGAAATTACTTCGACTGGTTTTGCTCGTTCTATTGTTGTTATTTTTAAGGGCATACTAAAACCAAGTATCCAGCATACGATTGATTATAGTGATTCTGAATCAAGATACTTACCAAGAACTAGAACAGTATCATTGGGAGTGGGTGATGTTTATAAGTCTTATTTTTATCAACCTATATTGACAATGATTACCAGCTTGTCGATGCGAGTAAAAAATATCCAAAGTGGTAATACTAATATTTATGTTTTATATATTTTAATAGCATTGCTTGTTTCTTTATTTTCAATATTATAAGTTTTATGACAATTATAATTTTGGAAATTCAAATCATCCTAACTCCGCTTGTGTCGCCACTCTGTGCTGGTGTTATTAATAAAATAAAAGCCAGACTGCAAAATAGAAAAGGGGCGAGTATTTTTCAACCATATCGCGATCTCTGGAAGCTTTTACACAAGGATGAAATAATTAGTCGAGATGCTTCTTGGATTTTTCGTATTGCTCCTTTTATTGTTTTTTCAATTACCTTATTGATAGGAGCAAGTATTCCTCTTTTTACTTCTTTTTTGACCAATACTTTGACCGGCGATATGTTGCTTATCGTTTATGCATTGGCTATTGGCACTTTTTTTCTGGCGTTGGGAGGATTGGATATTGGCAGTGCTTTTGGTGGATTTGGCTCTAGTCGTGAGATGACTTTGTCTGCTTTGGCTGAAGGTGGTTTTATTTTTTCACTTTTAACGATTGCTTTGATAAATGGAACAACTAATATTTTTGCTATTGCTAACGCTGATATATTTTTACACGGAAAATATTTGTTTCCGACACTTCTGGCGTTTGGCGGTTTCTTGGTGGTGCTATTGGCTGAAACGGCCAGATTCCCCTATGATAATCCTGCTACTCATTTGGAATTGACGATGATTCATGAGGCGATGATTTTGGAATATTCCGGCAAAAAATTAGCCTTGATGGAGTGGGCGTCTTTTAATAAGCTGTTCATTTTTTTAGCTTTGTGGGTAAATTTATTTTTTCCAATTGGCTTAGCTTACACCCCGGGCGTAATCACAATTAGCATGGGGATTATTATTTTTATGATAAAAATATTTTTAGGCGTCTTGCTTATTGCTTTACTGGAATCAAGTATGGCTAAGTTTCGTTTTTTTCGTTTACCGGACCTTTTGTTAATTTCTTTTATTCTTAATGCTATTGCTATTGGTCTCATTCGTTAATTATGAATCAGATATTTTTACAATTTTTGCTCGGAATAATGTTTTTGACGATTGTTTTTCTACATCTTTCCAAGAAAAATTTTTCGGCGTCAATCGCCTATGGTATTCAATCTCTGGTTATTGTATTATTTTTTTTGAATTCTTTTTTTGAAACAAATAATTTAGCTATTCTTTTGGTTGTTTTCCTGATGTTGATTGTAAAGGTTATTTTAGCGCCATTATTTTTTATTCGTTTGATAAAGAAAAATGCCTTGGCTTTTTCCGTTAGCACCTATCTTAATACGCCATTAACGATTATTAGCATTGCTATTCTAACCTTCATTGCTCATTATCAAAAATTTTCCCCGTTAACCAGCATTGTTCCGGCCAATCAAGATTCGCTTTCTTTAGCGCTTTCCGCTATGTTTCTTTCACTATTCTTAATCATTAATCGCAAGGGCGCTCTTTCGCAAATTTTGGGTGTGCTGTCTTTGGAAAATAGTATTGTCGCTTTTGTTATTTTTGCCGGGCTGGAGCAGAATCCGGCATTGCAAATCGGGATTATGTTTAATATAGGAATTTGGATTTTGATTGCAACTATATTTATGTCAATGATTTTAAAGCACTTTGGAACGCTCAATGTATCTTCTATGAATAATTTAAAAGGTTAAAGTTATGGAAATTTTGTTTATATTTACAACTATTATAATTACAATCGCAATAAGCATTTTTGTTAAGCGAAGAAGCGTTATTGAATTTTTTTCTGTCTTAACTGCCTTGGTGGTTTTGTTTGAGTCTGGCGCAATTGCCTTGAAGGTCTCAAGCGTTGGCAATTATACTCCTTTTGGTTTATTTTCTGTTGATTCATTGGCGGTGATTATTTTGCTTGTGATTAGTTTTATAAATCTAACAGTTGCAATTTATTCAATAGCTTATTTGCGTCAAGAAACGGCTAAAAATATTATCGGTTTTACTCGGGTGCGGCAATATTTCACTTTGTTAAATACTTTTTTATTGGCTATGATTTTAGCGATTGGCGCTAATAATCCTATTCTTGCTTGGATTTCTGTTGAAGCGACAACATTGTCCACGGCTTTCTTAATTAGTTTTTATAATAAGCCCTCAGCTATTGAAGGGGCTTGGAAATATTTAATTATCAATTCAGTCGGTTTGTTGTTAGGTTTTTTTGGAACGATGTTGTATTTTACCGCGGTTAAATTTCCGGATGAGAGTGGGCTTATTGATTGGCAGTTGCTATTAAATAGTGCCTCACAATTAAATCCGGTGGTTGCCAAGATTGCTTTTGTTTTTGTTTTAGTCGGCTATGGAACCAAAGTCGGTCTGGCTCCTATGCACACGTGGAAGCCAGATGCTTATAGTAAAGCGCCTAATCCAATCGGTGCACTGTTGTCAGGCGCGCTGTTGCCGATTGCCTTTATGATTATTTTGAAATTCAAGAGAATAACCGATGCGGCTGTTGGTCAAGGTTTTAGTCAACATTTATTAATCGTGTTTGGATTATTATCTATTGTTATTGCCGCACTAATAATGTTTAATGCTCTAAATTATAAAAGATTATTAGCTTATTCGAGTATTGAGAATGCCGGAGTGATGGCTCTGGGCTTTGGATTTGGTGGCATGGGCGCTTTGGCGGCTATTTTGCACTTAATTTATCATTCACTAGTAAAGGGGGCTATGTTTTTTTCTTCTGGTAATTTATTGTTGAAATATAGTTCAGCAAGAATTGCCAATATTAAAGGGGCGACAAATGTCGCTCCGATTACCAGTACACTTTTTATTGTGGGCTTTTTGGTTGTGACGGGAGTGCCTCCATTCGGAATATTCTTAACTAAGATGCAAATTCTTTCTGCTGGCATCGAGAGCTATCCGCTCATTAGCATTATTGCTTTATTTTTTACACTCCTTGTTTTTGTGGGTTTTTTGAAGCACACATTGGCAATGTTTTTCGGAGAAAAACCGAAAGGCATCGAAGTCGGTGAAAATAATATTTGGTTGATTCTTCCACCAATATTATTGTTGACTAGTATTATTATTTTAAGTTTCTATATCCCGTCATTTTTATCTGCTTTAATAAATGATGCATCTGTAATTTATAAATAATATGATTAAGGAAAAAATTAGGTCTTATATCCATGCGAACGCAAAGGTCGATTGGCATGATAATATTGCTTCTTTTGCGGTGCCTGCTTCGGAGATAGTCGCGGTGGTTAGCGAGTTGTATGCTAATAAAAATCTTTCGCTCAAGCTTATTACCGCCACCGACGAAAGAACGGAAAATGATTGTTTTAAAGTTTGGTATGTCTTTGCTTATCCCAAAGAAAATGTATTTATTGTTCCTTTTCTTGAATTGAAAAACATTACCGAATTTCCTTCTCTTTCTAATGTTGTTCATAGTGCTTGGAGCTATGAAAAGAAAATTAAGACTTTTTTTGGTCTAAATCCAATTGGACATCTAGATACGCGACCTATTATTTTGCATGAAAATTGGCCAGTTGATGTTTATCCATTGCGAAAAGATTTTGCCTGGAATGCGCATCCTCAAGAGGCGCAAGGAACATATCAATTTCAAAAAACAGAAGGCGAGGGAATATACGAGATACCTGTCGGACCAATTCATGCCGGCATCATTGAGCCGGGACATTTTCGCTTTAGCGTTGCCGGAGAAAGTATCGTCTATCTTGAATCGCGCCTTGGTTATACGCACAAGGGCAGTGAAAAATTATTTGAAACACTTTCTATCGGTGACAAAATAAATTTATCAGAAAAAATTTCCGGTGATAGTTCATTTAGTCATTCACTAGCCTTTTGTCAGACATTGGAAAAATTAAACAACACTGTTGTGCCGGCGCGGGCGCGATATTTGCGGGTTATTTATGCTGAGTTGGAACGACTGGCTAACCATTTTGGCGATATCGGGGCAATTATGATGGATACTGGCTTTAATTTTGGCGGAGCCCAAGGCTCTCGGTTGCGAGAAATGCTTATGCAAATAAACGAAAGACTTACCAGCAGCAGATTCTTGCGAGGTGTAAATACAATCGGTGGAGTTACGAAAGATATTGCTGATTCAGAAAAAAATAAGTTAAGGGTGGAATTAAAGGATATAAGCCAAGATTTTGCTGAAGTTATGCAAGTGGCTGAGAATAGCACCTCGCTTTTAAATCGTCTCAAGGGCACGGGCATACTTTCATTAGCGACTGCTCAAATACATGATGCAACCGGAGTTGTCGGAAAGGCTGTTGGTATAACAAAAGATGCGCGCATTGATTATCTATATGCAGCCTATGGTGAACTTTCTCTTGGTGAAATCATCACCGAGTTAGAAGGAGACGTTTATGCGCGATTCCATGTTCGAGTTAAAGAAGTGTATGAGTCAATTAAGATTATAGTAGACGCGTTGGAAAAATTACCAAAAGGAGATATCAATATTCAAAATAAAAAAATTGTTTTTACAAAAAATACTTTTTCAATAAGCATAGTTGAGGGTTGGCGAGGAGAAATTGTTTATTTTGTCACTACCGATGCAAACGGAAATATTAGTCGGGTTGTTCCTCGTGATCCTTCGTTTATTAATTGGGCAGTATTGGGAGAGGCTGGTATTAATAATGTTGTTCCTGATTTTCCTTTGATTAATAAAAGTTTTAATTTGTCGTATTCCGGTAATGATTTATAATTAGAACAAAGAAATTGTCTTTTCCATCCCGCCGAAAAGTTTTGGGGGCGAAGTCCAAGTGGGCGGGCAAAAAGGGGGGGGAATTCCGCTTTTCCTTTGCGAAATCAAATTGTGGACAGCCCCGCGCCACCTGCCTGAATACTTGGAAGGCAGAACACGCCAGATTTCCAAGTTTGAACCGAAGTGTTTGCAAGGCTTTTTGAGCCTTGTGACGGGTTCGGAGGTTCTATCTTGGAGACTTGCAAGTCCATAAGAACATCAAAGACTGGCGTCCACAACGGCGTCAGTTTTTGATTTCTGACGATAAAACCCTCAAAACAAAGCTTCATCAATGTACGCTTTTGATGCAACCCGCTGGTCTGGAATACTCTGTCTGCGTGATCAGTGAAGTCCAACAGCTCATTGAACTTTTGAACGAACTTGTCCGACTTTCCCTCGAGCTCTCCTAACCGATTCTGATGCATCTCCTTCTCCCTTAAAAGCTCGTCCTGAATCTTTATAAAGACATCTGAGGAAAATAGGGATAAGTACAATAAAATCTCAGAAAACATGGTATAATATTTTTATGCTACGAATCAATCGCGTCGCTGTCGGAATGAAAAATATTGTACTTATCCCTATTTTCCCCTATTTTCCTTAAATCCCGCCGCCAGGAGCTCGAAACTTTCTGCCCGAATGCATAAGTTTCCCCATGCAACCATCCAAGGAACCCTGACGACGGGTTTTATACCTTGGATGGATTTCATGCCATGCCAATCAGCAAGCTGACGGGGTTAGGCACATTGAATTGTATTAGTATTTTACTATAAAAGTCTGAAACTGGGTAGATTATAAATGAGAAAGGGGCTATCCACGATGTGTTGTGGATAGCCCCAAATTTTTTCGACCACCTGCGGCGGAATTCAAGAATCAATTAACAAGGAGTCAAAAGATCCAATGATTCAAGACCTCAATGGTCGATTACTGCAAGACGAAGGCCGACGCGGAGCCAAAGCTACTGTGGGCATGGCCGAGCCCGTTGGCGCGGAACCAGACCCCTCTATCGCGGAAGCCGAAGAACGGCGCGTACGAGAGGTTTGGCGAGACGTCCGGAGCGAACTCGTCACCAGCGCAGTCGACGTGAAGCTGTTCCCACTGAACCTCGCGTTTGGGGTGGGTCAGCAACATGATGCCGATTGCGAAGGCTCCGAGACCGAACTCGTTGGCCGCGAAGACCTCGCGTGCCCGGCACACCGAACGGCCCCTATGACGGAGACCGAACTGTGCAGGAACGACGAGGATGTCGGAGTGCTTCTGCTCGTTGCCGAGCTTCTGGAACATCTTCACCGTCTTGACCTGCTGTCGCAGGTACTCCGCTCCAAGCTGACCGTCACAGTATTGGTAGAAATTCCGCTTCGACACGATCATCGCGAGCACATTCTCGACGGCCTCAACGTAGGTCGGCGCGAACATCTGCCACCTCGGGATTGCGAACCACCCTTCGGCGTTCGGGGGAATCGGCTGGTTGGCCAGCTTCTCGTTGGCGAAGCCGATCCCTGGGAAGAGCTTACGCAGGATGTTGGTCTGCTCCGCGATCCACTTGACCTTGTAGCCCTCGGGATACTTGTAGCTCGACCGCACTTCCTCGTTGGCGAAACGGTTGGACACCGAGAGCTCTTCGATGCCGGTCACGATGCGGGATTGGAACGCGTCACCGTTCTCGATGAGCTTCTGGATGCCGTCCCTGTCGAGAACCGTCTCTTTGAGCGCACGCTCGGCGGCGTCCTCGACAAAGCGCAGGTACTGCTTCTTTTGTCCATCCGTGATGGACGTGATCGACTGAGTCGTCATCGTCAACCTCCTATGGTTTTCTTGCCTTACCTGAATCGCTCAGGCCAGCGTCTGCCTCTGTGTGAGGCGAGCGCATTAGGTATAAAGGAAGGCTTTACGCCCAGTGCGCTCGACTCATAAATAAGGCTGATTCAAAGAACTAATTTCAATGTCTAAGTATAGCAAACATTAGGAGTTTTGTCAAGAATATGCCATAAAACTGCTTCTTGGTGTATAGATGCAGAGGTGTTCGTAAAGATTCAGGATGAGCTCTTGAGGGAGAAGGAGATGTATCAGGATCGTTTGGCGATACTTGAGGGTAAGTCAGACAAATTCGTGCAGAAATTCAATGAGCTACTGGACTTCACGGATCACGCAGAGGAAGTGTTCCATAAAAGCAGCGACTACCAAAAGCGTACCATCATGAAGCTTTGCTTCGATGGGTTCATCGTCAAAAATCAAAAACTGACGCCCATCTGGACACCAGTCTTTGATATCTTGATGGACTTACAAAGTCCGACCAAGTTTCCAACATCGAACCGCCTAAGCCGCCGAAAGGCTCAAAAAGCCTTGCAAACACTTCGGTTCAAACTTGGAAATCTGGAGGTATGTTCTGGACAAAGTTCGAAATTATTTCGCGCAAAATCCAAATGATTAAAAATACTAATGCGGATGGGGCAAGCCGAAATGGGGTCGGCACTTCGTGCCGACCCCATTTCGGCTTCTGATTCCGATTTCCAATTTTGGCGGTGTTTTTTGAACGAAGTTCGAACTTTTTTTGACGAAAATCCTGAAAACTAATTTGGACTCGGCGGGGCAAACTATTTTTCTGGGGGAATGGAATTGCCCCGCCTCGGCTTCCGTCCCGCCCGCAGGAGGGGTCTGGGGAGGAATGCGGGCGGGTTTTTGAACCTTTCCTTTTTCGCTTCCGAATTTTGTGCCAGTTGAAAACTGGCGCACCACCTATTTATTTTCCAGCTTTTTTTGCAGCTTCTTCAATCCAATTTCCCATGTTTGTATATCCGTCATTATTTACCCAATCATATGTTGGATAAATATTTGAAAGCAATACCTTTTGCCCATTTCTTGTTATCGACCAATCTTCAAATGGATTTTTTCCTTTGCTACTCGTAAGACCCTTGCTATTTTTTTGGTTGTGAACATAAATGCCTAAAAGACCATTTCCTTTTTTATGACTACTCGTTATTTCGTAGTTTATCCATTTTCTACCAGCAGTACTTGACCCGATTAAAACAATTGTTACCGATGTTCCGTCCAATTGGTTATCAATCCATTTTTCTATTTCGGAATTTTGTTTTTTCTTTACTTCTTCCCACTCGACAGAATTAAAAAATCCCGCTGATTTTCTATCTTGCGTAACCCAGCTATTTTTTATTTGGGAAGCTCTCCAACAATCGGGAGCATAATGAAAACTAAAAAATGTTTTTCTTGCCATAACTTTATTTTAACTGATATATGATAAAAAATGCTATGCCGACCAAAGGCAGATAGAAAACTAAAAGAGTCGTAGAAAACATCGCAAAGATAAGAGTATTTTTCTTGAGTTTTTGATACTCGCTTATATCCATAGAAAAATCAATCTCCTCCTCTTTTAGTTTTCTAACATGATTATACAAATCTCTGAATAAACGCTCTTGCGATAAAAAATATCCATCTAAAATCCAAAATACAAGGACAATAACTATAAGAAAATAAAAAACATAATCTGGGCTATTATTTTTTGAAAACAACGCAAGCAATGCCCCAATTAAAGTAATTGTCCAGCCTCTTAGAAAAAACAAATTGCTAGACATTCGGCTAATAATTGCTTGTATAAATTCAAGATGTTTGCGTTTGTTTTCCATAAATTATTTTAGATCATCCATTATTTTTTTTGCCAAGTGAAAGGCAAAATTTACAGCAACGGCATTGCCAATCATTTTATATCCGTCAGCAATATCACGATATTTGAAAATAAAATCGTCGGGAAATGTTTGGATTCTTGCACATTCTCTTACGGACAAACGGCGATATAAATTTTCTTTTCCGGGAACAAAAATTCTTTCGTTTTGGCTTATAAACTTCATCTTTGGTGCTTGAGGGTGAATAGGCGCGTGGCGACCTCCAGCTTGAATTGTAAAAGAGGGTTCGTCCCACGAACGCACTCGATTTCTTGACATATAGATTGAAGAAAAGCCACCATTCATATATTCATGGTTTGGAATTTTTAGCTCATCGCCATTTGTCTTATTTTTATCTAATGCTGGTTTTGCCAAGCGTAAATCATAAATAGCGTCTTTCAACACGGGTTTATATTTTTGTGGTTCTGGAAATTCAAATTTCTTTTTTAATCTTTTATGATAACCAACGATAATAACTCGAAGTCTATCCTCTGGAATATCATAATCATTCGCATTTAGCAATTTACATGAAATTTCATAACCAGCATTTTCAAATTCTTTGATTATTTTTGAAAATGCTTCCTTGTGTTTTGGATGTAAAATACCAGAAACATTTTCTGCAAGAAAAAATTTTGGCTGTTTTTCTTTTAACAAACGGATATAATCATAAAATAATTGACCTCGCTTATCATTTATCCCACGACCAGCACCTGCCTCACTCCAACTCTGACAGGGTGGCCCGCCGATTATTCCGTCAACTTCTGGAATTTCAGACGCTGGAACATCTACAATGCTTCTTTTGTCTAGTTTTGTTTTGGGAAAATTATGCTCAAATGTTTCCCAAATTGTAGGGTCATATTCGTTTGCCCAAACAACATGAAAACCAGCTCTTTCAAAGCCTAAATCTAATCCGCCAGCACCTGTAAATAAAGAAGCTAATTTCATATTATTTTCTAAAACTCAATAACTTCGCTTCCAGCAATTTTGCTGGGTTGTTTGGCGATTTTATTTTTATATCTTTTATTGAAAAATTATCGCCAACTAAATTTTCAAGATTCTTTCTGTCTTTTTCTGGAAAGGATAAATATTTATCTTTCAGCAAAATTGCATTAACAAATAATTCAGGATTTTGCTCTGTCGGAACGACATAATCAAAAACCTTGATAGGATTTTCAATTCCCCACATTCCACGAATACGCAAATAAGTTATTCCGAGTGGATCAACTTTATTGACCCTGCCCAGTTCGTTAGTTTCTGAAAATTCAACATCTTGCAATTCATTAACACCGTTTGAGATTTTATCTCTTACTCTTTCGTAAACTTCCTTGCTTGCCGAATAGCAATTACCATAAACGAGCCATAGTGCTTTTAATTTATTATCGTTTGAAACACCAATAACATAAACTAAATCTTTTTCCCGCCAATCTTCACAATTTCTGCAAGCCGTAGTTATCATCGGGCTATCAGAATACAATTTATCTTTTGGATATGAGCTATTGAGTGCAATTCCCGAGCGTAAACTCTCAATTTTTTTTACCTCTATTGCATCACCTTGTTTGATAATAATATCCGGTGGATTATTCTGATTTCCGATATAAGAAAAATATTTGCTATAAATTTCATTTTTCTTTTCAAGGTCATTTACTTCCAATGAATTGCAAAACAAATCTTTAATATAAAATTCCAAGGCATCGCCCATATTGTTTATCCTGTTGGAAGAACGATAATGAGAAACCAAGTTTGTGATTGGGTTTTTAACTAAATTTGCGATGGCGATTAGTAAATTTGTTTCCATAGTTTTATTTTATTAAATCCTCAATTGGCACATTTAATGCTTTTGCGATTTTCTTTGTGTCCCGACGGTAGATATTCAATTTTTGCGCCGTCGTTGAAAACACGAAAATATCCTTTTCGCTCGCCGTCTTTCAATATTTTTTCAAAAGTATTTTCCATAGTTATATTTTGTTAAACGCCTTTTTTATAATTCCAGTCATCAGCCTTCTTCTTTTTTGCAAAAAGTCGTCATATTCAAGCTGATAAAAATTTTCAGGAATAGCGTGTTGAGCCAACATTTCCTTAATTTCATTCTCGCCGAACCTCTTTTGCACCATTGCAAAATATTCACTTGGTTTGTCGTCGCTGATTTCGATATTATCTTCAAATTCCAAAAATGTCAGATTGGCAATCTGATTTATTTTTGCCTTGTCTTTGTTCTTATCAAATCCGTATTTTGAAATAAGATAATTTCTCGGGAAGATATGATGTTTTTCTAAACGCTTCTTTTTAATTTTCAGCGACGGATCATAAAGATCGCCGACAAGTTTGCGAGAAAATAAAACTGGCGAGCCGAGCTTATTGAGCGCGGCATAAAATGCGTTTGCTTCTGGACTTCGAGCAGATGAAGTTTCCATTTGTCCGACAAGCGTAATGTCCCAAAAATCGTTGGTTAAATTCTCGCCGATTATCTTTTCAAGCCCGCTGATAAATCCGTCGGGGTTAAATTCTTTGATTCTATTCAAATCTTTTTCAAAAGCGGTTTCTGGCGAAGAAGAATATCTACCCGTGAGAGAAGACATAACAAACCAACGCCCGATAATTCTCTGCAATTCGTGATTTTGCGTATTAAAATTTTGTTTTCCGATAAGATAAATGATGTAGCTATACAAAACAGCACTCTTTGACGATATAAGTTCTTCGTCTTTGTATCCGCCACCAATCAAAACTTTTAAAAAGCCTTGCCAATTCGTATTGTCAAGAATCGTCGGCAAATTTAATTTTAGTTTATCGAATTGTTGCGTTCGTAATTCTTCTGAAAATTCTCCTGTTTCCATGTCGCGTCCACGAATAATGGAATATACATCTTTCATTTTCGCTCGGTGGAATGTTAAGCCGACTAAAACACGAAGCATATCGTCTGGGTCAGGCTTTATCAGGTAATTGAAAGGTGAAAATCGAGTTTCTTTTTCTGGTATTTTTCTTGAGTCAATACAAAATTGCTCAATTTCTTTTCTTCCTTCTTCCCAATAGACGGAAAGCAATGTCAAAATAAAATCGGCTTGCGTCAAACTTACGCCTTGGCTATTTATGCGAACGAAAATATCCGAGACAATTTCTTCTTCCAAATTTGGGGCAATTTCAAGAGCCGTTAAGGGATATTTGTTGATATTTATAAGTGATTGAATATTTGAGGAAATTGTTTTTTCTTCATCCTTTGATATTTCTCTTTTTTCTTTCAAGTTAGCAATAAAAGAGCTAATGATTGCAAAATCACCTTCACCAGACCAAAGAGAGGATAAATCGGCAATATATTCGGGGTCGCGATCTGTGGCGGCGTCGCCGACTTTGAAAGTAGAATCCAACGGCTTAAATGCAATTTTTATATTCTTCCTTTCATAATCAGGGGTTAAAACTTCTTGATTTTTCATCACCGCAAAAAGAGCTGTCAATCTTTGTTGTCCGTCTATGATTAAAAATCTTGGAATTTTTCTTTTCTTTTCTTCAAAGCCGATATTTTTATAATCGCTACGATTGGCACTTTCCCAAAAAAGTAAATATCCGATTGGATAACCGCGATAAATTGAATCAAACAAATCGCGGACTTTTGAGATTTTTTTATACCAAACAAATGGTCGCTGAATATCAGGTAAGGCAATATCGCCGATTTCGATATCGTCTATTAGTTTTGTGATCGTATAATCTGTTGTTTTAAATACTTGTGCCATATTTTTATTTAAATAATTCTGCCGTCGGTACGCCGAGGGCTTTAGCTATTTTTTCTAATGTGTCCACCGTAGGATTCGGACTTTCGCCTGTTTCTATCTTAACAACCGTATTTAACGCTAAATCAGCGTCTTTTGAGAGGCGATCTTGTGAGATTCCTTTTTTGATTCGCAATTTGCGGATATTTTCGCTAACTGTATTTGCCATATTGGTTTAACTTTGATAAACTATTATAATACACTACTTATATTGAGTGTATATCAACTTGCTTAATACAATGGTATCAAAAATATTAAAATTTGGCAAACAAAAAGGGAGTTCCTTAGCGTTGCCCGCGAATGGGTTGGGTGGGTCAAGGGCAACATCTCTTTTAGTGGCACATTTTGCTTTGCAAAATACGAAATTCGGAAGCGAAAAAGGAAAGGTTCAAAAACCCGCCCGCATTCCTCCCCAGACCCCTCCTGCGGGCGGGACGGAAGCCGAGGCGGGGCAATTCCATTCCCCCAGAAAAATAGTTTGCCCCGCCGAGTCCAAATTAGTTTTCAGGATTTTCGTCAAAAAAAGTTCGAACTTCGTTCAAAAAACACCGCCAAGAATCACATTTCGAAAAATCAAGGTTGGAAGCCTCGGCGCAAAGCGCCTCGGCATGGTATTTTTCCGCAATTTTGAAGGCATTTTTGAAATCCAAAACCAAAGTGCGGCCGGCAATGCGGAAGTTCGCAGAGCGAAGCTCTGGCAAAATGAAATTTTGCAAACCAATCTTTTTTCTTTCGCTTTCAGCGAAAGGTTGAGCGTATTTTTACCCCAGGGCACTCTCTCTTGCTTCGCAATTCACCTTGTCTTTGATTGCTTAAAAACTAATCTAAAAACAATATGGACAACATAAATTTACAAACCAAAAAGATTTTTCTCTATGCTCGTAATTCCATAGACGGCGGACGGATAATTTACTTGGTAGATACTGGTAAAATTACCACGCTAAAATTTCCTACTTTTTGGTTTGATCCGACACCGCAAGGAAAATTTATGTTATCAATCGCTTTTGGGCAATCAAAATATTATGTGGATAATCTTTCGGAAAATATAAAGAGGGGTATTCGCCAGAAATTGCGAAATGGAATAGGAAAACAGGGATAAGTACAATAAAATCCCAGAAAACATGGTATAATATTTTCATGCCACGAATCAATCGAGTCTCTGTCGGAAACACGCTCTATCACGTTATTAACCGAGCCAACGGAGGATTTCG
>Ga0210006_1001495_pt1 | contig 16108 bp, 17 predicted proteins | sample CryGey02umfilter_2_FD_185452 | JGI IMG/M metagenome (GOLD analysis project Ga0210006, IMG submission 185452) | Groundwater microbial communities from aquifer in Utah, USA - Crystal Geyser 4/10/14 0.2 um filter (SPAdes) (version 3) | ecosystem: Environmental > Aquatic > Deep subsurface >... | reverse complement strand
TAATTGAGAAAGAAAGTGGTTTGGAAGGGTTAGTTTTGAGACCTTTATCGGCTAACTTGTTGCCACCGACAGTACCCGAAGAAATGGGGATAGTGGATAGGGAGAAGTTATTAAACATCAGTGGCCGTTCTCGAAAACCACAGATGGCTTTAGCTAGAGATTATAAAATTGGTAATTATCCTTGTCCTGCTGGTGGCTGTCTTCTGACTGATCCTGGATTTAGCCGACGGATGAAAGACCTGATGGCTCATTCTGAAATTACCTTAAATGACATTGAGTTGCTTAAGGTAGGTAGACATTTTCGGCTTTCTCATTCTTGTAAAATAATTATCGGAAGAAATAAAGAGGAGAATGAAAGAATACTAAAATTATCTAAGGTAGGCGATCTCTGTTTTGAACCAAAAGAAGTGATGGGTCCTATTGGGATTGGCCGTGGCGATTTTGACCAGATAGCAATTTTCTTAGCCTGCCAAATAATGGCTAGGTATAGCGATGGAAATAACAAGGTAGGAATAATCTACCAGAGGTTACCCGATGGAGAGAAGAGTTTGCTGAGGGCAAAACCGATGCAGAACCCTGAACTGCAAAATTTTAGAATTTAAAGGAGGTGGTAAGTTTATGATTAAAATCTGTAAGAATTGTGGTGCCGGAGAGGCTATTTTGAGGAAAGAGGGAGGGGTAATCTGTCCTCAATGTGGAGAGTGGATAAGTTCCTATACAGAGACAAACTTTGATTCTGGAGGAATAAGTGTATGGGGGATGAGAGCACTCTTCCGGAGTTAACCAGAAATAAAGGAGGAAAAAAGAAAGATGGGAAAAATATATAAAGATATCACGGAGACAATTGGGAGAACTCCTTTAGTAAGACTGAATAAAATTACTAAAGTTCTAAAGGCAAAGATAGTAGCCAAATTAGAATCCTTTAACCCTTTAGCCAGTGTGAAGGATAGGATTGGAGTCTCGATGATTGAGGCTGCTGAAAAAAAAGGTTTAATTAAAAAGAATACCATAATCATTGAGCCTACCAGTGGTAACACCGGCATTTCTTTGGCCTTTGTCTGCGCGGCCCGTGGCTATAAATTAATTCTTACTATGCCTGATACGATGAGTCTGGAACGAAGGCAACTTTTAGCACTTTTTGGAGCAGAGTTAGTCTTAACCCCGGGCTCTGAAGGTATGAAGGGAGCGGTTAAGAAAGCGGAGGAATTAGTAAAGAAAACACCAAATTCCTTTATGCCCCAGCAATTTAAAAATCCCGCCAACCCCGAGATTCATCGCAGAACTACCGCTGAAGAAATCTGGAGCGATACCGATGGCAGAGTGGATATCTTAGTTGCGGGAGTGGGCACCGGAGGGACAATTACTGGAGTCGCCGAGGTAATTAAGAAAAGAAAGCCTGAATTTAAAGCTATTGCTGTTGAACCCAAGGACTCACCAATCCTTTCTGGTGGAGAGCCTGGGCCGCATAAGATTCAAGGTATTGGTGCCGGGTTTGTGCCTGATGTTTTAAGGATGGATTTAGTGGATGAGGTAATTCAAGTAAGTAATGAAGATGCGGCTAAAACTGCCAGAAGATTAGCTAAAGAGGAAGGTTTATTTGTAGGTATTTCCTCTGGTGCAGCAGTTTGGGCAGCAATAGAGATAGCAAAGAAAAAAGAAAATAAGGGTAAACTTATCGTGGTAATTTTACCCGACACGGGAGAGAGATATCTTTCTACAGAGTTGTTCAAGTGATTGCTCATTAAACGGAGGTAGTGGTGATGTTATGGATTATGCATCGCCCTTAAAGGGCAGATATTGGATGAGGAATTTAATTAAAAAGAATGATTGTCAATTTGGAGGTACAAAATGGCAAAGACGATCAAAGAAATAAATGAGAAGATTGAAAAAGGAGAGGCAGTAGTAGTAACTGCTGAGGAGATTATTGATATTGCTGAGGAAAAGGGTATTGAGAAGGCAGCCAAAGAAGTGGATGTAGTAACCACCGCCACCTTTGGTCCGATGTGTTCATCTGGTGCATATTTCAATATTGGACATGCCAAACCAAAGATAAAACTTGGGGGAGGCAGAGCGTATCTGAACGATGTGCCGGTCTATACCGGTTTTGCTGCGGTGGATGTCTATATTGGAGCAACTGCTCTTGCCGATGATGACCCACGGAATAAGGTCTTTCCGGGTGAGTTCAAGTATGGTGGCGGCCACGTGATTGAGGATTTAGTGGCCGGTAAGAATTTAAGGTTAGTAGCTACTGCCTATGGTACCGACTGCTATCCCAGGAAGAGATTGGAGACCTTAATTAACATCAAAGACCTTAATGAAGCAGTGCTCTTTAACCCCAGGAATGTCTACCAGAACTACAATGTGGCCGTGAACCTCTTGGATAAGATTATCTATACCTACATGGGGGTGCTTAAGCCAAAGTTAGGAAATGCCAACTACTGCAGTGCAGGGCAACTTTCTCCACTATTAAATGATCCATATTATAAGACAATTGGGATTGGCACGAGGATCTTCTTAGGTGGTGGCGTTGGCTACGTGGTTTGGCAGGGGACGCAGCATAATCCGACAGTGAAACGCAAAGATAACGGTGTTCCTCAGGCACCAGCCGGGACACTGGCTGTTCTGGGAGATCTGAAAGGGATGAAGCCGGAGTGGCTGGTAGGAACAACGATGCAAGGCTATGGAGTGACGCTTACCGTCGGTATCGGTATCCCGATTCCTATCCTCAATGAGGAGATATGCCGATATACAGCGGTGAAAGATGAAGAGATATGGGCACAGATTGTGGACTATAGTGAGGCATATCCTCAAGGCAAACCCGGTAGTCTTGGTGAAGTAAACTATGCCCAACTTAAAAGTGGAGAGATTACTATTCAGGGAAAGAAGGTTCCTACAGGGAATTTATCCAGCTATCCCAAGGCAGTGGAGATTGCCAATACCCTCAAGGAATGGATCAAGCAAGGTGATTTTCTTCTGAGTGAGCCTGTGGCCTATCTACCAGGTCCAGAGACAGGATATACCTTCAAGCCTCTGAAGGAGAGACCGCTGGAGTAGATGGTTGTAGTGGCAAAGATTACTTTGCCTTTCTTTGGCCGAGCAAGCTCGGCTACTACATTTGCGGATTATCGGAGGTGAGCAGTTTTGATCTCTAAAAGGATAGTTCTTCACTTTCCTCATAGACTTGTGGACCAACCGATAGTATGTAACTTGGTTAAAGATTATGAGCTTGAGTTTAATATCTTAAAGGCCTATGTTACCCCAAGGGAAGAGGGTCTGTTAGTTCTGGAGTTAAGCGGAGAGGATAAAAACTATGAACAGGGAATCCAGTATTTAAGAGAGGCTGGAGTAAAAGTACAACCTTTATCCCAAGATATTATTCGCAATGAAGAAAGATGCACCCATTGTGGTGTCTGTGTTCCTATCTGTCCTACAGGCGCCTTAGTAGTAGAACCTTTGACCAGAAAAGTTAACTTCTACGATAATAAATGCATTGCCTGTGAGCTGTGTGTAAAGGCTTGTCCTGTCCGGGCAATGGAGGTACACTTTTAATTTCGTATGAGTAAAAAATTACAACGGTTAAAGGAAATTTTAACTAAGATGGAAAGCGTTCTCATTGCCTATTCAGGTGGAGTGGATAGCACCTTTTTACTTAAGGTTGCCAGGGATGTATTAAAGGATAAAGTAATAGCGGTTATGGCTAATTCCTTAACCTATCCTTCGGGAGAGATAGACCAGGCTGAGATAATCGCTGAAGCATTGGGCGTAAGATATATAATAATTGAGACAAAGGAGTTAAAGAACTCTAAATTCTCTGGTAATTCTAAAGATAGATGTTACTGGTGTAAGAGAGAATTATTTTCACAGCTTTCTTATATTGCCAAAAAAGAAGGTTTGAAATATGTCGCCGATGGAACAAACTTTGATGATACAAAAGACTATAGGCCAGGGACAAGAGCGGCCAAAGAGTTCAAGGTGAGAAGTCCTTTGAAGGAGGCAGGATTTACAAAGGAGGAAATTCGGAGCTTATCAAAGAAGTTAGACCTTCCCACCTGGGATAAGCCCGCGTTGGCCTGCCTTGCCAGCCGCTTCCCTTACGGGATGAAGATAACCAAGAAGAATCTTACCAAAGTTGATAAAGGAGAAGGGTTCTTAAGAAAGTTTGGTATCTCTCAGGTGAGGGTAAGGCACCATAACAAAATCGCCAGAATAGAGGTTCCGAAAGAAAAGCTACCTAAATTGTTAGAAAAGAAAACAAGAAGGCAAGTTTTGTCATACTTTAAGAGATTAGGCTATAATTATGTAACGGTTGATTTGGAAGGATATCGAACCGGCAGCATGAATGAAATCTTAAAATGACAAGGACAATGGGGAAATTGAAGATTCTCTAAACAAAAAAGGGAATATAATTTGAGGTGATAACAATGTTTGATAAATGTCCAGGAGCAGCCAATATACGAACGCCTACGATTAAAATAAAAAAGTGCCCCAAATGCAGTGTAGAAGTAGAAATTTTCTCTGACGAGATGCAAGTAAAATGTGGTAATTGTGGATTTACAATTTACAGTGACTTGCAATCTTGTGTGCAATGGTGTAGATATGCCAAAGAATGCGTTGGAGAGGAGACCTACAGAAAATTAAAAAAGAAGAAAATTGCATTTTTATGCGTTGAAAATTCATGTAGAAGCCAAGTTGCCGAAGCTTTGGCGAAAAAGTTATGTAATAGACCTAACTTAGAATTTGTCAGTGCAGGAACGCATCCTGCAAGTGAAGTAGACCCAAAAGCATTAGAAGTGTTGCGAAAGGAGAATATTACCTGGACAGGCAAGCCAACGAATTTATCCGAAATAGGACAGGTAGATGTAGCGGTGACTATGGGATGTGAAGTCGTATGCCCTGCTATTCCTGGGACAAAAATTGTTAATTGGGACATTCCAGATCCGAAGGGAAAAGGAATTGAAGAATATCATAAAACATTAAATATTATAAAAGAAAAAGTTGTAGAATTGTTAAAGGAGATTGAGGAATGACGAAAGTAAAAAGGAAAATCATCAAGATTGATGAAGAAAAATGTAATGGGTGTGGATTTTGTATTCCTTCCTGTCCAGAAGGAGCATTGCAGATTGTAGATACACCAAAAGGGCCAAAAGTAAGGTTGGTTAAAGAGAATTTTTGCGATGGACTCGGTGCTTGTTTAGGTGAATGTCCACAAGGAGCGCTGAGCGTTGTAGAAGCAGAGGTTGAAGAGTATGATGAGGAAGGTGTAATTGCTCACCAGTTGCCACAACATCATTCACATAAGATGCCTAAACGAGTAACTATTTGCCCTTCTGCAAAGGTGATGTCATGGCAGGCACAACTGCCAAAGACTAAATCCCGTAAATCTGTTGGTTCCGAGCTTCGTCAATGGCCAGTGCAGCTTCACCTTGTGCCTCCGGTGGCCCCATATTTCAAAAATGCTGATTTGGTTCTTGTTGCCGATTGTGTCCCATTTGCTTATGCTGATTTTCACCAGGATTTTCTTAAAGGTAAAGCGATTGCTATTGGTTGCCCCAAGTTAGATGATGTTGATGCCTATATAGAAAAGATCACACAAATAATTAAAACAGCAAATCCTAAAAGCATAGAAGTAATTCATATGGAAGTTCCATGCTGTTATGGTCTTGTTCATATTGCCAAAGAGTCCTTAAGAAAAAGCGGGGAAAATATCCCATTTGAGAGTGTAATTATTGGAATTAAAGGTGAAGTAATGGCGACGGAGGTGTAAAAATGGAAAGATTAGAAATGTTTTGTTATCAATGTTCCCAGACTGCGAAAGGAACAGGTTGCACAGTTAAAGGTGTGTGTGGAAAAGAACCTACAGTAGCCCGCCTGCTTGATAACTTGATATTTGCTATTAAAGGAATATCTGCCTATCTCTATCATGCAAGAGAACTTGGATTTGCTGATTCCGAAGTAGATGGTTTCATTGAAAAGGCACTTTATACTACATTTACAAATGTGAATTTTGATGCAGAAAGCTTTGTTCAGTTAGCCATTAAAGCTGGAGAAATGAATTTAAGGACAATGAGACTTTTGAAGGAAGCCCATATTAAAACCTATGGGGAATCTGAGCCTACCAAAGTGCGGACAGGAACAGACAAAGGCCCGGGAATTGTTGTTACCGGCCATGGGCTGAAAGCACTTGAGGAGTTGCTCAAACAAACAGAGGGAACAGAGATAAATGTTTATACCCATTCAGAACTTTTGCCTTCACATGGCTATCCAGGATTAAAGAAATATAGACATCTAAAAGGCAATCTTGGAAAATCATGGATTGACCAGCAAAAATTATTTACAGAATATTCTGTAGTAATTCTTGGGACATCAAACTGTGTTGTTATACCGAGAGAAGAATACAAAAATAGGATGTTTACAACAGGTCCTGCAAGACTGCCTGGCGTGATGCATATAGAAGAATACAACTACGCTCCTCTTATAGAGAAAGCAAAATCATTACCAAAACTTGAAGAAAGACCTGGAAACATTGTGCTAACTACAGGATTCTCAAAATCTGCGGTTTTGTCTTTGAAGGATAAAATTAAACAACTAGTAGAGGAAGGGAAAATACGCCATTTTTTCCTTCTTGGGGGTTGCGATTCATTCACGAAAAAAATGGAATATTACAGAGAATTTGTCCAAAAGTTGCCACAAGATACTGTTATTTTAACTTTGGGGTGTAGTAAATTTAGGATTAATGACCTGAATCTTGGAGAGATTGAAGGCATTCCAAGACTAATTGACTTAGGACAGTGTAACGACTCAATTGTTGCTATAGAAGTTGCTACTGCTTTTGCTGAGACCTTCGGGGTAGGAATAAATGAACTTCCTCTCACACTAATCTTGAGCTGGACGGAGCAGAAAGCAGTATCCATCCTCTGGAGTCTTTTCGCACTCGGCTTAAAAGGTATTTATCTTGGCCCCATCCTTCCTGCCTGGGTAAATGACGAGGTTTTGGAAATATTGAGAGAAAACTATGATTTGCGCCTTATAAGCAATCCAGAAAACGACCTTAGAAATATCTTAAAAAAATGATATAATTTAAAAAGATTTAGAAATGCGGAGGGAAAGATGAAAAGAATATACCTTGACTACGCCGCCACTACGCCTACAGCCCCAGAGGTAGTAGAGGCAATGTTACCATATTTTACTGATAGATTTGGCAACCCCTCCAGTATTCACTCCTTTGGTCAGGAAGGGAAAGCGGCGATAGAGGAAGCCCGAGAAAAAATAGCTAATCTTATTGGCGCAAAGCAAGAAGAAATCATCTTTACCAGTGGAGGCACAGAAAGTAATAACTCTGCCCTAAAAGGCGTAGCCTATGCCAACCAGCATAAGGGGAACCATATTATTACTACCCCTCTTGAACACCATGCGATAATTGAGCCCTGCAACTTTCTGGAGAAAAGTGGTTTTAAGGTAACTTATCTTCCGGTAGATAAGGATGGTCTTCTTAATCCAGAAGAGGTGAAAAAGGCGATTACTACCAAGACTATTCTTATCTCTGCTATGCACGCTAATAATGAGATTGGAACAATTGAGCCGATCGCTGAGATAGGTAGAATTGCCCGCGAGCGAGATATCTATTTTCATACCGATGCTGTCCAGACCTTCGGGCATCTTCCTATAAATGTTGATGAACTTAATGTCAACCTACTTAGTATATCTGCCCATAAGCTATGCGGACCTAAAGGAATGGGAGCGCTCTATGTAAAGAAGGGCACGAGAATGGTTTCATTTATGCACGGAGGTGAGCAGGAGCGTAGACGTAGAGCATCTACCGAGAATGTCCCCGCCATTGTAGGATTTGGTAAAGCGGTAGAGATTGCTGAAGAAAAGATGGAAGAAGAGGCGAAGGAATTGACCATTTTGCGAGATAAACTGATCAAGGGTATCTTTGAAAAGATAGACCATGTCTGTCTGAATGGGCACCCTACAAAAAGACTTCCCAACAATATCAATGTCTCCATCGAATTTGTAGAAGGTGAATCAATGCTGCTCAATTTAGATATGGAAGGCATTGCGGCCTCCACCGGGTCCGCCTGTAGTTCAAGTAGCTTAGAACCATCGCATGTATTGTTATCTTTAGGGTTATCACCTGAGTTAGCCCATGGTTCTTTGAGATTTACACTCGGTAGATACACTAAAGAAGAAGAGATTGATTATGTTTTGGAAATATTGCCTAAAATAGTAGACAAACTTCGCTCTATGTCACCCCTATATAAAAAAGCCTCATAAATGAGGCAACTACACATTTTTTGTAGTCGCTCGATTCATCGAGCTAAAACTGTAGTTTAAAAAGAGGATAAAGATGCGTGATGTATTCTCATTATATAGCAAGAAGGTTATGGAGCACTTCAAGAACCCCAGGAATGTGGGAGAGATGGAAAACCCTGATGGCATCGGTCATGTGGGCAATCCGATATGTGGTGACATCATGGAGCTTTATATCAAGGTTAAGAATGAAATCATCGTTGATGCAAAGTTCAAGACGTATGGTTGTGGTGCAGCTATCGCCACAAGTTCAATGGTCACCGAATTGGTAAAAGGCAAGACTGTAGATGAAGCACTTAAAATCTCCAATCGAGCAGTAGCTGAGGCCTTAGGAGGTTTGCCTCCAGTTAAACTCCATTGTTCTCTTCTTGCAGAAGAGGCACTGAAATCTGCGATAGATGATTATTTTAAGAAACAAGGAGCAAAACGATGATTCTTAATTTTCTCTCCACACTTCAGCATTATATTATTGAGATCGCTCCCAGTGTGGTAATAGGGTTTTTCTTAAGTGGGGTTATCCATGAATTTGTACCGCAAACTCTAATTAATCTCTATCTTACTCAAAAAGGAATCAAGCCTATTCTTTACACAACGCTTATCGGAGTTCTCCTTCCTCTCTGCTGTTTTGGTTCCTTGCCGGTAGCAATTGGTTTCAGGAAGAGAGGTGTGCCATTAGGTCCGATTCTTGCTTTTCTTGTTGCTACTCCGGCCACCTCAGTTACTGCAATTTTAGTCACCTGGCGTCTTATGGGAATAGGATTTACCTTATATCTCTGTCTGGCAGTAATCCTGATGGCTCTCGCCATCGGTCTTATTGGAAACCTTCTTCCATTTAAACCGGTGGAATCCCAACCAGATGCTTGTCCTATGTGTGAAGAGGGTAAACATCTCACTCGCTCTCATCATAAGAAGGGAATAAGGAATAGAATAATTTCAGTTTTCTCCTTTGGCTTTATTGACATTCCAAAAGAAATTGGATTGGAATTGCTCATTGGTTTAGTTCTTGCAGCCGTGGTTGTTTCCGTCACTCCTTTGGGAGATTTAATAAAAAATTATCTCGTAGCAGGTTTTGGGTATTTATTTGCTCTCATTTTCGGTCTTTTAATGTATATCTGTTCAACAGCAAGTGTCCCCCTGGTTCATGCTTTTGTCGCTCAGGGGTTAAATATTGGTGCGGGCGTAGTTCTTCTCTTAGTCGGTCCAATTACCAGTTTTGGAACTATCCTGGTTATCAGAAAAGAGTTTGGTAATAAAATTTTATCAGTTTACCTGGGAGTTATCTGCTTATTCTCTTTAATTTCAGGATATTTGTTCACTATCTTATCAGGATGAAAAAAAGGGTAGTAGTGGCAATGAGCGGGGGGGTGGATTCATCGGTTACAGCTGCTCTTCTTAAAAATGAAGGTTATGAGGTTATCGGTATGACGATGCAAATCTGGGAACGTTCTGAAGATTGGGGTGGTTGCTGTGGTTTGGAGAATGTGGAGGATGCAAAGAGAGTAGCCAATAGATTAGGAATACCCCACTATGTAGTGAATTTCAGAGCTCTCTTTAAAGAAAAAGTAATCGCTAATTTCTGTGAAGAATATAGAGAAGGAAGGACTCCTAATCCCTGTATTAGATGTAATCAATATATAAAATTCGGTGCGCTACTCAAGAAAGCAAAAGAACTTAATACAGATTATATTGCCACCGGCCATTATGCCAGAATAGAATACGACAAAAATAAAAAGAGATATCTCCTTAAAAAAGGTGTTGACTATAAAAAGGACCAGTCCTACCTGTTATATACAATGACCCCGAAGCAACTCAAGCACACTCTAATGCCCTTGGGGGAATTTACCAAAGAAAAGACAAGAGCAATAGCTGAAGGGTTAGATTTGTCTGTGGCCAGAAAACCAGAAAGCCAGGAAATCTGTTTTATTCCCGATGATAATTACCCAAAGTTTCTGCAAGAATACCTGCCGGAAGCAGCAAGACCAGGTCCTATTCTAAATAGACAAGGCAAGGCTGTGGGAAGGCACTGCGGCATCCTATTTTATACTATCGGTCAGCGTAAAAGATTAGGTATAGCCGCCAAAGAACCATTATATGTAATTGCTATTGATAAGGAAAAGAATGTTATTGTTGTAGGCAAGAAAGAAGAGGTCTATACGAAGGGGCTAATCGCTACCTCTATAAATTACGTAGCCATAGAAAGACCAAAGGGTTCTCTAAAGGTAAAGGCAAAGGTAAGGTATCTTCATCAACCAGCGGAAGCGGTAGTTACTCCTCTAAAGAGAAAGAGAGCCAGCGTGAAGTTTAAGGAGCCGCAGTGGGCGCTTACTCCTGGGCAGGCGATAGTCTTTTATGATGGAGATATTATTGTCGGTGGTGGAACAATAGATCAGGTAGATGGTAATCTATAACCAGATAGCAAAAATAATTGCAGTTTGTAGAAGTAAGAAAAAGGGCACTAAGAAAGAAGTGATAAACGAGGGATTCCTCAAAGAGGATTACGGGCTTATTGGCGATGTCCATGCCGACTCTAATACCCATCGTCAGGTAAGCCTGCTGGCAATAGAAAGCATTAAAAAGATACGTGATTTAGGTCTAGATATAGGCCCTGGGGACTTTGCCGAAAATCTTACTACTGAAGGAATCAGCCTCGTTTCCTTACCAGTTGGCACCCCGATATCTATAGGTGAAGATGTTATTTTGAAGGTTACCCAGATCGGCAAGGAATGCCATATCGGGTGCGCTATCTATCATAAGGTGGGAAGCTGCATAATGCCTCAGGAAGGGGTGTTCGCTAAAGTTATTCGAGGCGGAAAGATAAAAGCAGAAGATAAGGTAAGGATTATAGAGAAACAGGAAATGAATGGAAAGATAGAAGATTTTTCTATACAGCGGGTTACCGAGAAAGGAAGGGATAGAGTTGAGGATATAATTGTCAAGGAAATTCCCCTGACTATTTTCTTGAATAATCAAGAGCTGGTGACCCTGCTCTGTACTCCGGGAGGTCTAAAATATCTGGCCATCGGTTTCCTCTATTCAGAGGTTCTAATTAAAAATAAGGGAGAGATTGAGAAAGTGGTGCTTGATGAAGAGAAGGGTGTTATATGGGTGAAGACTAACGAAGATAAAAATTTTGTTAAAGAACTTATGTTTAAAAGAGTTATAACCTCAGGCTGTGGAAAAGGAGCAGCTTTCTATAATCTGGTTGACGTTCCAGTTGCAAAAAAGTAGAGTCAAAACTAAAAATCTCACCCCAAGAAGTCTTTAGTTTAGTAAAGGAAATGCAGCACCAATCCCAACTTTATCGGGCTACGGGTGGTGTGCATAGTGCCGCCTTATGTGATAATAGAAATGTTTTAATCTTTATTTAGTGAGGATATCGGTAGGTATAATGCCATTGATAAGATATTTGGAGAATGCCTCTTAAAGGATATCCAGATAAATGATAGAATAATAATCACCAGCGGAAGGGCTCCTCAGAAATACTGCTTAAGATAGCCAGGAAGAATATTCCGATAATCATCTCCATCTCCGCACCTACTAACCTGGCAGTAAAGATTGCTATCAGGTTGGAAGTAACCTTAATAGGCTTTGCCCGGGCTAAGAGAATGAATATCTACACCAATGACTGGAGAGTAAAGTGAATAAAAGAGATGATAATTCAGAGTTAATAGAGAAGATTCAGAAACTTAAGAGAGAGAGAAATGCAGTAATTCTTGTCCATAACTATCAGCTTCCTGAAGTGCAGGATATCGCTGATTTCCGGGGTGACTCTTTAGGTTTAAGCCAAAAAGCCTCTCAGACCGATGCTGAAATTATCGTCTTCTGTGGGGTGCTTTTTATGGCTGAGACCGCTAAAATATTATCCCCGGATAAAAAGGTGCTCATTCCGGAGATAAAGGCTGGTTGCCCTATGGCGGATATGATTACTGCTCAAGAATTGCTTAAGTTGAAAAAGGAACATCCTCAAGCTATCGTGATAGCTTATGTCAACACCACTGCCGAGGTTAAGGCGGAAGTCGATATCTGCTGTACTTCGGCCAATGCCATTAGAATAGTAAATTCTTATGCTCTGAAAGATAAAGAAATCATCTTTGTTCCGGATAAATATCTTGCCCATTATGTGTCTACTCAGACGAAGAGAAAACTTATTCCCTGGGAAGGATACTGTCCGACACATGTTAAGATTCTGCCAGAAGATATTATCAGGCAGAAAAAACAACATCCGCAGGCCGAAGTCATTGTTCACCCGGAATGTACGCCCGAAGTAATCAAGTTAGCTGACCGTGCCCTTTCTACCTCGGGAATATGCAAATATGCTAAAGGGTCTGAAGCTTCCGAAATGATTATCGGCACGGAGATCGGCATTTTGCATCGATTAAGAAAAGAGAATCCTCAAAAGAGATTCTATCCCGCTACCGACCTGGCGGTCTGTCCTAATATGAAGTTGATAACTTTAGAAAAAGTGCTCTGGGCCTTGGAAGATTTGCAATACGAAGTAAAAATCCCGGAGAATATTCGTCTCAGGGCAAAGCAGTCGGTAGAGAGAATGCTGCAGATAAAGAGAGAAGAATAAGCAACTTGAACGTGCTGTTATTTTTTAATATGTTCTTTAATCCCTTACAACTTCACAAGAAAACCTAAAATTATTCCGCCGATTACGGTAAAGATAGGATTGACCTTAAATACAGCTGTCAACACAATCACAATAATAGCGACGAAAGCGGTCTTTAAATCCGTAATCGAAGTCTTAAATAATTTTAAAATTGCCACCGTAATAAATCCTATAGCCATCGGTCTAATAATTTTAAGAAGATTCTGAATTACAGGATAATCTTTGAATTGGGAATATTTCAAAGCGATAATATATAACGCAAGAAAAGGAATTGCAATAAGGCCTAAGGTTGAGAGGATTGCTCCTTTTATACCAGCAACTTTTGTCCCAACATAGGTTGCAAGATTAACCATAATCGGCCCAGGAATAATTTCAGACATAGCTACTAAATCAGTGAATTCCTGGATGGTTAGCCAATGATAGTATTCCACTACATACCTTTGTGCTAAGACTAACATAGAATAACCGCTCCCTATAGTAAACAAGCCCACTTTTAGGAACGTGATAAATAATTTATTGTATGGAATTTCAAAGTTCCCCCTCATCTATGTTTCCTCTCCCCAAGGGGAGAGGATGGAGGTGAGGGGGTTAAGTTCTGGCATAGGGACGGCTTTACCTGTATTGGCCTTTGCCGTGTTGGTTGCGATAGGGGGCAGAATTCCTCTGCAAAACTTCACCCCTTAGGTTATGCTAAAGTTTGACTGAATTGCTCGGTAATGATAATATTTCAGCAAATTTCGCTGCTAATCTATACGCTATCTTCAGTAGGGAATTGCGCTACTAATCTATCTGCTTTCTTTAGTAGTCCGCCAGTAGTGCTTGGCGGACGAGCAGAGTAGCTTCGTAGAAAATTACTGACAGCAACTATGCGAGAAGATTCGCTTCTTGATGTTCTGACAGCAAATGCGACCGCTACAAGGATTATACGGCATTAACTGAATATTTACAAAATATGAATTCAAAAAGAGTAGTAGTGGCAATGAGCGGAGGAGTGGATTCATCAGTCACCGCCGCCCTATTTAAAGATAGAGGTTTTGAAGTTATCGGTATCACGATGCAAATCTGGGAGCGTTCTGAAGATTGGGGTGATTGCGGTGCCTTACGCGGGACAGAGGATGCAGAAAGGGTGGCGGATAAATTAAGAATACCTCACCATGTAGTGAATCTCAGAAATACCTTTAAAGAAAAAGTAATCGCCAATTTCTGTGAGGAATACAGAAAAGGAAAAACCCCCAATCCCTGTATTAGATGTAATCAATATATAAAGTTCGGTGCTTTACTTAAAAAAGCAAAGGAACTGGGTGCGGTCTACATCGCCACCGGCCATTATGCCAGAATAGAATACGACAAAGATAAAAAGAGATATCTCCTTAAAAGAGGCGTTGACCATAAGAAAGATCAATCTTATGTTTTGTATGCAATGGCTCAAGAGCAACTCAAGCATACGCTGATGCCCTTGGGGGAATTTGCCAAAGAAAAGGTAAGGCAAATGGCTGAAGGGTTAGATTTGCCTGTGGCCAGAAGACCAGAAAGCCAGAATATCTGTTTTATTCCCGATGATGATTACGGGAAATTTGTTCAAAGTTATCTCTCGGAAGAGATAACCCCGGGTCCGATTCTGAATAAGAAAGGGGAAACGATAGGAAGACACAAAGGAATCATTTTCTATACCATTGGTCAACGTAAAGGAATAGGCATATCGGCTAAGAAGCCTTTATATGTGACCGGTATCGATAAAAAAACCAATGCCATTTTCGTAGGTCGAAAAAAGGAGGTTTATAGCCAGGAACTGATTGCTAATAAGGTAAACTTTATCGCCATAAAGGAATTGAAAGAGCCTCTTAAGGTAGAAGCAAAGATAAGGTATCTTCATCAAGCAACAAGTGCCATAGTCTTTCCGTTAGATAAAAATAAGGTTCTGGTAAAGTTTGAAAAGCCCAGGTGGGCGCTTACTCCTGGACAGGCGGTAGTATTTTACAATGGGGACACAGTTATTGGAGGGGGGACGATATTTAAAACAGAGAAGAAATAAGGAGACAAAGGAGGTATGAGAAAAATGCAAGAAGAGATTAAAAAAGTACTTGATGAGGAAGTGAGGCCAATGTTGTCCATGCACGGTGGAGATGTAGAGTTAGTTGAGGTAACCGATGATGGTATCGTCAAGGTAAGGTTAACCGGTGGCTGTGCCAGCTGCCCTGCGGCGCAGATAACCCTGATCAGCGTGGTTGAAAAGGCCATTAAATCCAAGGTTCCTGGGGTTAAGAAGGTCGAGGCGGTATAGCAGGATGAAATTTCCAGATTGGTATCATACATTCTATTCCTGTCGTAGTTGCCACTTTAATTAACCTATTCTCGAAATTGTAATTAAAAGTCGTGGTAAACTTAAGGTTGGTTGCCTCTGATGTTTTCTCTTCCTTGATTAAGTTCCCATTGTCATCATAAGAGTAACTAATAAGATAAGTTTCCGGTATTACTCCCTCTGGCCAGCCCTTCTTCTTTCCCTTCTCCCAGCCAGGGGGATGGCCTTTTCCTTCCCAGCCTTCCTTTTCTCCTTTGGAGAAGCCAGGAGGAAGTCCTTTAAGGCCTGGGGGAAGTAGTTCCTTTGCAAGATACTCCACAGTTCTAATTGTTAATTGGTTGTTCTCATTGTAACTATAGGCTTCCTTTAATCCTACCCCTTCCTTGGTGAGTCTGTTGCCTACGGAATCGTAGGAGTAGGCATAGTTATAGGGTTGTGTGCCAATTCTTACCTCATTGGTCAGTCTATAGAGAGAATCATAAGCATAGGTAACGACAGAGCCATCTGCTTCCTTTACTGTGGTTCTATTGCCTACCAAATCGTAGGTGTAGGCAAAGGAGGAAAGAATTTCTCCCTCACCTCCTTCCTCTCCCGCAAGGGGAGAGGGTGTAACGGAGATAAGTTGGTTGTTACCGTTATAGGTGTAGGTGGTTGTGGTAGCGCCATCAGTCCGATTCGTCAACTGGTTGAGATTATTGTAGGAATATGTGTAAGTGGTGGTTGAGCCATCATAGTGCATTAATGTCTCCCTATTACCAACCTTGTCAAAGATAACTTCGCTCTGGTTACCTGCTTCATCGTACTGGTAACTTGTAATCTTGTCTTCGGAATTGGCTACTGAGACAAGATCTTTAACATTTATTTCGAGTTTATCGATGCCGAGGCCA
>Ga0210006_1001493_pt1 | contig 16110 bp, 15 predicted proteins | sample CryGey02umfilter_2_FD_185452 | JGI IMG/M metagenome (GOLD analysis project Ga0210006, IMG submission 185452) | Groundwater microbial communities from aquifer in Utah, USA - Crystal Geyser 4/10/14 0.2 um filter (SPAdes) (version 3) | ecosystem: Environmental > Aquatic > Deep subsurface >... | reverse complement strand
GTTGCACAATCCGGCGGCAATGAGTTCAACAGACTGATGAGTATCAAGAACTTCAAGAGGGAATTTCTCGCCAATTTCCGATTCGATGATGCAGTCATTTCCTTCTGGAAATTCAACCGCAACATTCCGAGCTGAAACCTTGCCTTTATTCCATATCTTCAGTCGATAATTGCTGCTGCCAAGTTTTATAAACGTTGCTCCAAGGTCAGCTTTTTTGTCTGAAATTGATTCTGCGTCTTCCTTTTCAAGCAGGCGTTGATTCAGCTTCTCTTGGCTTTCGAGGAGAGATTTCTGCCGATCATTGAACTGGACAGTTTTCCATGTGGCATACGCTGAGAGTAAGAAAGCTAAGCCAGCAACGACATCGCTTGGGGTAAGGGAGATAGGCATTATTTGATCTTAATGAATTGGCTTCCCTTGAAAGCAGAAGCAAGTTTATTTTTAAGCTCAAGATCTAGATCCTTTGTAACCTCTTTCTCAATTTCTTTTATGTGTTCATCGACATTTTCGCTGTTTTCGCGGATTAGATCATCACGAGTAATTTCTCGGTTACATGACGCACATGTGAGCAACTCGGACTCGCCGTCGTCTGGCTTTGAGGAGGAAAACTGTGTACTGCCGCACGTTGGGCATAAGAGAGTAACAGAGCGATTGTATTTTTCAGAATCCACAGTAAACCTCTGTCAGTAAACCTCCGACGATTGATATGACGCATAACGTGGAGGTGACCGGCGCTGCGCGGCTTTATCGCGCAGCGTCCAGTGACTGAAGGGAACGGGGTCGACCGCCGGGTTGGACGTCACCTTGCTACGAACTCGCGTTTCGGATTCGTATTGCCTCATCAACCGCGTTTGAAAGGTGCTGTGCGATCCACGCGTATCGTTCCTGACTGGTGGTGCCGCCAGGGTTGTAGCACTTAACCAGCGAAGAGAGCGGCTTCTTGCTAGGTCCATGGGTTATGTGATCAAACGGGTTTTCTCCCGCAGCGACGGTCTCTCCCATCCGATTTTTCAGCCCATGAATCCTGATTCCGACCACGCCAAGACCATCTGTCCAAGACTTAATGATCTCGTGGTTGATCCACTTTCGCTTGGCCGTGGAAGCTCCAACGAGAACAATTGTGCAGGTTCTACCTTGCATTTGTTCCGCGATCCAGCGCTTGATTTTCTCGTCTTGATTAGCCCCACTGGCGATCGACTCCCAGTCGTTGTCTTTGGCTGGTTGATTGCCTTCGATTGCTCCGATCTGACGAACAGTGGATGCCCGCCAGTTGTCTGGTTCGTAATGAAAGCTATAGAAACATCTCCGTGCCATTTGGCTCCTCCCTTCAGCGATTATCGAACAAGGTACATCAGAAAAAGCATGACGACGGCGAGGCCGGCGTAGTAGATAACGAGGGTTCTTGACAATACAGCACCCAGCCATGTGTTTCGCGACTCGTTAGCGAATGGCCTTGTATCCATTGAGAAGTCGATCTTCGTTTCGTCGAGCATTCGCACGTAGTCATACAGCGCCCGAAACTTGCGCTCTTGACTTAAAAAGTAACCATCCAACGACCAGAAGATAAAAAGTGGGAAATAGGCAATCAGGATGTAGAACTGATTTGAGTCCTTGGCTGCCAGGGCAAATAGCGCGGCAATCAACGTGATGCTCCAGCCCTTTAAAAGGAACAAGTTGCCAGCCATGCGATTGACCGCTGCTTGCACAAACTCGAGGTGTTTGTGCTTATCTGATTGCGAACTTGTATCCATGATTACCTTGGTAGGTTGATAGTGACGCCCAACGTGCGAATTCAGCGGACGGCAAAATGCGCAGCTTTTTGACGGTCCGCTGGAATGACTTGTTGGGCGTCATTTTTCGACCCTCTTACATGTACCGTCAAATGACCAGCCAGACGTAGTAATGGCGAGGGTCTTGCTTAGAGTAGAAAAATATCCTTTTGAGTTGCGTTGAAAGTCATAGATCTGAAGCTGATCTCCAACCTCAACAACGTGCTCAAAATATTCAGTCGTTTGGTTCGGTACCTCCAGCCATACCGATCCATCGGAGTCACTCCACAAGCCCACCCACCACCGATACTCGTGCAATTTCATGAAGATTGTGGCTTGTCGCGAATTGTTCTGAGATGAGATTTCACCGGGGCATTGAAAGCGTGTTTCCACCGCAGAGAAATTGACAATAAAGAGAAACAGGCCGAGAGCCGCGACCAAGAATGCACCCAAGTACTTCAGCAACTTCATAATTGCTCCCTTGACGCCCAACAGTCATTAGACGGACCCATCGGTCCGTATTATTGAAAATAGTGAGGCGCGCATTCTTCTCATAACCAATTGAATAATTGTGAATCACCTGTTTTTGTCTGTCCGCATATGCATAATAGTACGGGCAGGCGCGAATGTCTCCTGCGGGCTGCAAAACGGAAGTGATTGAGGGTGCTTGTCATCGGCAGCTTTGGCCGAATTTTGGCCATTCCTAGACTTCATCCAATCCGTAGATATAGCAAATAAGGATAATTAATTTTCAAGCTAGAGCTCATTTTGGCTCGGTACATATCCACCTGTCGTTACTGTGGATAGACTTGCCATCGTCATATTTCATATATGAACACCGATCCCAGCGAGACACGGAATTTTCTCCATAATTGCAGTTGTGCCTCAATGGATAGATTTTGCACTGTTGAATCTTTGGATAAATCCCTAGGGGAATCGTGTCGATGGCTGGATCAAGTGTTCGGCGTGTATCGGCCTTACGATTTTCTTCTAAGAGTCTTTCACTTTCGTTACGACAAAACTTTGCCTCGTTGATGATTGAAGAGATATCACTTTCAAATTTATCGACAAGGTTTGCAACCTCGATTGGTAGCTTGCCTCGCCGACATGCTGCAACGAGACTACCAAAGTGTTTTTGTGAAAGTTCAGGAAAGCTCGTCATAACCTTAGCCCAAGCCTCTTGCTTTTGATCAACGACTAGCTTTTCAAGAAACTTTGCACGCTCGTAGCTTTTGATCCATTCAGTTCCTGTTGGCATCGACTCATCTCCTATTTCAGAATCTATTAACGTCGATTTGCTTGAAAAACATAAGCACTGACACAAAGCGCAGCGCCAGAAAGACAACTGGCAATCGTTCTTTGAACTGCACTTGCTATTTCTTCTGAATCAACTCAATCGAATATCCATCAGGGTCACGAATAAACGCAAGCACTGTGGTGCTGCCTGTCATCGGCCCAGCCTCACGAATGACTTGTCCGCCATTCTTTTTTACCTCCTCGCAGAATGCGTATGCATCTGGCACCTCAATCGCCAAATGACCGAAGCCCGTTCCTAATTCATACTTCTCCACGCCCCAGTTGTAGGTCAGCTCAATTGCTGTTTCCTTGCTTTCGTCTCCATAGCCCAAGAAGGCGAGCGTGAATTTGCCATAGGTATAGTCCTTCTGGCGCAGGAGTTTCATCCCAAGGACGTTAGTGTAAAACGCAACGGATCGTTCAAGATTGCCAGTACGAATCATAGTGTGGAGTAAGCGCATTGTGAATTCCTTGTCAGCATGTGATGCAAAAATAGCTTGAATCATAGTGCAATCGCGTACCCCCGAATTATTGAGGCGCAAAAGATGTGTTGACTGCATCAGTGTAAATCCCCAAATCAACCCGCTCCCTTTCCAATCGGCCACGCTCTTGATCAATCTGATCCTGCAACTCAGGATTGGCGATGTTGATGTCATTCGCAACAGCAAGGCGGATGGCCTGTCGCTTGAAGTCATCGCTACCCATTACTGATAACTCATTTCCCCACTTTTCCGACCCAAGCTGTAGCACTGCTAGAACAGCTTCGTCACTTATATCTCGAACGGCAATTTGGCTGCCCCTATCAATAAAGGCAACAATATCTGAGCCATGGCGTTTGTATTCGACTTCATCTCCTACTTTGTGGGCTATAAACTCGCCGATATCGATGCAAGGCAATGAGGTGGCAGGCCCCGATACAGTTGATTCAGATTTCCGGTAGTCAATCAATGGAAGGACATTGTTCATATCCTGCAGCAACTTCTGTCGGTCAATTTTTTGCAGATCTCGGATTTCAGACAATCTTATGGTCTGAGCCTCTTCAATCATAATGAGCTTTGCATTTCGTGCTTCATCGGAGAGCATTTCATCATTCAAAACGCCTTCCCTGAGCTGCCTTACTTTCCCTGAAATACGATTTCGCAAGGATTTCTGTTCCGCCAATAGCTGACCGCGCTTATCTTTACGCTCATCTTTCCTGTCCTGGCGCTTTTGGCGTTCGATACTTTTCTGCGAAACTTTGGGTGGGTGAATATGGGGTGAATCTTCGAATTCACCCCATATTTTAGTGAGCTTGATGATGGTGGCATTGCGGTCAACACTTGATGCCTTGTCGCCATTGATTAGCGCACCACTTCCTTTTTTCTCATACTGGATTCCGGCCTGGTAGGTGCGCTTGTGAAATTCCTGCCACGACATGGAAGTGCTAATAATGTCAGCGAGTCGCTCCGGCTTTGGAACTGCGGTGCTCTTAACACGCTCAATATCCTGTGTTTCTGCATTCACCCTATATCGGTTTTTGACCATCGGCCTCATGCCTAGTGCATGATTAATGCGTGCGCCAATCTGTTCAGCCTGCAAGATTGGAAATTTTATGTCCAGTGCTTTGAACGTCAATGGATTGATGCGGTTCACAGCAAGGTGGATATGAGTATTGTCCGTATCTCGGTGCGCACCCCAGGTGTATTGATGGAGTTGAACCTGTAAGTGTTGAACTGCGATCTGAACGCAACGACGGATTTCATTCTCGCCAACCGTGTCATTCGATTCAAAACTAAAGATGAAATGCTCGATCGGGTCATCACTCACTCGGTTGTCTCTCGCCTTTGCGATATCTGCGGTCTGTCGCATCTCCGCAGCAATGCCTTCAGGTGTTTCACTCATGACGGCATTACTTCCCCGATAAAGAACCCGCTCACCACCTGTCTTGGCGATCTTGTCTGGATCAGGATTTCCAATGGGATCGTGGATGTACATGACCAACTTCATACAGCGACCTCGGTCACCGTTCTTCGCATTCAGGCGTACCCCGATCACGCTCATTGAGGAATCCCAACTGAACTGCCAAGTTTTTTAACGACCGCATCGATGCCGCTCAATATCTGAGCAGTCATGTCATCGTGCCCCAATCCTTGGTTGTGTAAATTCTTCAGCAAACCACCGAGACTGTTGAGTTGGCTGGCAAGGACGGTTTGAGCAGGATTCAAGCCTCCCCCAGCATTAGCCAAGGAGATATGCGCCCGTACCGGATGACCTAACGTTCGGCGACGGACATATGCCCCGCAGGACAATCCCGCCTCGGCAGCCTGATTCTCAATCTCGTCACGTTCCTCTTGCGAAAAGCGAATCGACATTGGCTTGGTTAAATTGGCAGCGCGTCTTGGCTGTGGCATGACATCACTCCTCGATAAATTGTTTTGGCTGTGGCCTTTATGAATGTAAGAAGCGAAGCGCCGCACATTGCTTTTGCCCCGCAGGGCAGGTGGGAATGTAAGCGAAGCGTATTACATTCCCCAGCCTGTATATTTCATCACGATACAAATCTCTTGCATATTATCGTACAGCAGGTCCAGTTGAAGTCAAGCGTTACAGCGTGGAGACAGCTCCTTACCGTCAAAGTGCATCCCTCGTGATTGATTACACCAAGATCAAAATCTTTGCTCGCCGCATGGCGTTCCGGGGGCGGCAAAATACCCCCACCCCCAAACTCCATGAAGCATGAGTCGCTTCGTTTGCGTCAATGCCAAGCCGCTGTGCGGTCGGCTGACGGGGACCGTGGGTGTGCTCGGCAAGCCTGCACGCACGCCGCACCACTCCCCTGCCGAGCATTGACACCTACTTCACTCCGTTCCTTCACGCTAACGGATATTCTTGCTGCTTTGACCGATTCGACTCTTCGCGACAATCAATGCCATTGGAAATGGTTCAAATCATTTCATCTCGGATGGTTCAGTTAATTGGGGGAATTGGGTGGTTCACCCCAGTTCACCCTACTTACAACAGCAGCTCATCTTCTTCACACTTATTTCCAGCATTCAATAGAATTAGCGCTTCCACACAGAAAGACTAGAACGTTCGTGAACATTCCTTCATATAACAAAGATGTATATCTCCGTTGCTGGGAAATCGCCAAAAATCTATGGCAGGAGCACCCCAGTTTGTCCAAAAAAGAGCTGCACAATCACCCAACAATGCTTAGTGCGATAGGCGAGCGTAATGCTCTCTCTCAGGAAATGCTTCTGTCAGAGCTTGCCCCCTTCTATACCGACGAGCGTGACATTGCGCCCTATATGAAATATGAAGGATGGACGGTAGAAGAATGTGTCGCCATCTGGTTGAATTTAAATCCAAGAACTCTAGAAATAGTTAAAAAAGACCGCACTGGCATCGTCAAGCCATATGGCTCCACATTGATATCCAATGCTAGTGATTATCTTGAGCAAGCCAAGCGTGCTGCATCTGTTGATTTGGTAGCGTATGTCATTCAAGACGGTGCGATGCATATCCGCCCTAAAGATTTCTTCCGATGGGCTATAGGCAAGTGGGGTGAACCATTTGGATCTCTACAGCGACAGCTATATAGAGAAGTATTGGAGTCCAGCAGAACAACCCCAGCCACTTCCAAGCCCAGTAAGGTGGATCTAAAGAAAGCAGAGATTGCTTCCATCCTTGACAGGCTATCGGTTGCAGATACACATTTTGATCGTCTGACCATGCCTGGGAAAAGAGAAGACTTCCAAAATCTGTGCATTCAGATCAATCAAAAAATGTTCTCAGTCGCGCCAGAGACCTTCAACGATTATCTTGTGGGCTTGTGTACGTTCAGTTCTGGTGCGCGCGAAACTGACTATTACTCAAGAATTGCGACCAAGCTAGGGTGATATCCGTTTCACCTTAGTTCCCCCCATATTCAATTAAACCCCATACACCCTATAACATCAGGCTTTGTGGGTGACGCTAAATCCAAGTCACCCCAATTCCCCCCAATTCCTCAAGCTCATCATTCTGCTTAGCCTTGCGACAACTTATTCGCAACGAGATCAGCATGAATCGAGATAAACAATTTTGTATCCATGGGCATATTGCCATTGGCAGTTATCAACTTGTAGGGGGTGATGGCGATGGTGACGCTTAACCTTGAACAAGCGGCACATTTTCTTAATATCTGCCCAGAAGAACTGCGCCGCCGTGCCAAAGCGGGGAGGGTGCCTGGAGCCAAGGTGGGCAAATGCTGGGTATTTCTCGAGCCGGACCTTGCCGACTATGTGCGCTCGCTCTATTCTTCGCCTCGGCAAGCGTTGCGAGTGACCTTCGGAAAGGAGGTTTCACCATGTCACTCAAAAAGCGCGGTAACACTTGGCACATCGATTTCGTTGCGCCATCGGGAGAGCGAGTTAGATGCTCTTCTGGCACTGCCGACAAAAAGCAAGCGCAGGAACTGCACGACAGTCTAAAAGCCGAAGCATGGCGTGTGCAGAAAATGGGCGATAAACCCACCTACGTTTGGGATGATGCAGCTCTTAAGTTCTTACAGGAAACACAGCACAAGGCTACACACCGTGATGACAAAAGCCGATTGCGTTGGATACAACCGTATCTCAAAGGCAAGAAGCTCACGGAGATAAACCGAGAACTTATCAGCCGCATCGGGGAGATCAAGGCAAAAGAATCTAGCCCCTCAACTGCAAACCGTGTGCTGGCGTTGATTCGCTCAATACTACGCAAGGCGGCATTGGAGTGGGAGTGGTTTGATAAATTGCCGAGAATACGGCTCTACAAAGAAGCCAAGCGTCGAGTTCGGTGGTTAACACCTGAACAAGTGCAAACGTTACTGAAGGAGCTGCCACCCCATCAGCAGGACATGATGCTGTTCGCGTTATCTACAGGACTGCGCCAAGCTAACGTATTAAAGCTGGAATGGTCGCAAGTGGATATGGTTCGCAAGGTGTGTTGGATACATCCCGACCAAGCGAAGGCACGCAAGGCAATTCATGTTCCGTTGAATTCGTCGGCAATGGCTGTGCTGTTACGGCAAATAGGAAAGCATCCGCAGCGGGTCTTCACGTATCGCGGCAAACCGTCAGAAAATGCAAATACACGTGGCTGGCGGGCTGCTTTGAAACGTGCGGGCATAGAGAATTTCCGCTGGCATGATCTTCGGCACACTTGGGCAAGCTGGTTAGCTCAACAAGGAACGCCGATGAATATCTTGCAAGAGCTCGGAGGTTGGGAGAGTGAAACGATGGTTAAACGGTATGCCCATCTTGCACCTGCTCAACTTGTCGAGCATTCGGAGCGTCTTTCTAGTTTGCTCAATGGCACAAATATGGCACAAGCACTAGAAAAGTAAAAAGGGCTGCATCTCTGCAACCCTTATCTTATATGGCTCCCCGACCTGGACTCGAACCAGGGACCTGCGGATTAACAGTCCGTCGCTCTACCAACTGAGCTATCAGGGAATTGATGCGGGCGCTATACTAACGGCAGACGGGATTTCGGTCAACGTCCGACTGTACAAATAAGGCCGCGGGCTATCCATTAAAATCGCTTGACTACTATCCGAATACAATAAACGGCATGGATAAAAAAACGATCTTCATTAAAACCGGCAAAGGCGAAAGCGAGGTCTCCAGTATGTCGGGAGACATGAAACGCGTGCTGTTGCTGATTGACGGCGTATCGAGTCTGAACAATGTTATCAAGCGTGCGCCGCCGAGTTTGCGCGGAGATATTCCGGAAATCATGCAGCGTTTGCTGGATGCGGAATTGATTAACGACAAGGCGAAAATCAATGTTGGGTTGAAGATCGTCAGCCCGAGGATTGTTGCCCCTGCAACAAATCAGGCCGGAGAAGAGTTGGATTTCACCCGTGTATTCAATGCCCCCCGCGCTGCTGAATTGGCGGCAGAGGCGGCCAAGGAAAGAGCGCGCGCAGATGCGGAGGCGGCGGCAAGCAAACAAAAAGAAGAGGCTGCAGCTGCGCAAATGAAGGCGCGCTTGGCTGCCGAAGCAGCAGTCGAGGCCCGGCGTCAGGCTGAAGCGGCCGTGAGGGCGAAGGCCGAGGCCGAAGCGATCGCCAAACGCGAGGCGGCGGAAAGGCATGCGGCGGAAGTCAAGGTCAAAACTGAAGCTGAGGCACGGCTGCGTGCAGAGCAAGAGGCGATGCGCGTCAAAGCAGCGCTTGAAACGGCAGCGAAAGTACAACGCGAGGCTGAGGAGAAAGCCAGGCATGAAGCCGAGGCGGCTCGGATCAAAGCCGCGCAAGAGGCGGCACGTGTCAAGATGGAACTTGAAGCGATAGCCAAAGCGAAAGCAGAAGTTGAAGCAGCACGCGCAAAGGCCGAAGAGGAAGCAGCGCGTGCGAAAGCAGAATTGGAGGCAGCTAAAGCTCGTGCCGAGGCTGAAGCCAGGGCAATGGCTGAAGAGCGTTCCAGAATTGAAGAAGAACGCCAACGGCAGGAAGCCGAAGCCGCCCGCATCCGGGCGCAAGAGGAAGCAGCGGCCCGCGCCAGAGCGGAAGAAGAACGCCAACGGCAGGAAGCCGAAGCCGCCCGCATCCGGGCGCAAGAGGAAGCAGCGGCCCGCGCCAGAGCGGAAGAAGAACGCCAGCGGCAGGAGGCCGAAGCCGCCCGCATCCGGGCGCAAGAGGAAGCAGCGGCCCGCGCCAGAGCGGAAGAAGAACGCCGGCGGCAGGAGGCCGTGGCAGCTTCAAGCAAGAGTTCCGCCTTCAAGATTGATCTCGATGCATTAAAAGAGGTCGCTTCTGCACCTGTGATGGTGCAGCAGGCTGCCCCCGCTATTCCCGCCGAACCGATGCAGCAAACCAGCGTCGAGACGAAGAAGGAACAAATCAAACAGCCCGACATCGCTGCCGAGATGGCGCGCCTGAAAGCCGAGCAGGAAGCAGAGAAGCAGCGCTTGGAACAGGAAGCTCTTGAACAGGAAGAGGCTCAGCGGCTCGCTGCTGAACAAGCTGCAGCATGGGCCGAAGCCGAGCAGCGCGCAGCCCAGCAGAGCAAACTGGAAACAGAGCAAACCGCACTGCAGGCTGCCTTGGCACAAGCGAAAGCGCAGCAGCAAGCGTCGGGTCGCAGGCAGCGCAGATCCCTGCCAATCGGCAAGATTTTGGGCGGTTTGTTCGCGTTGGCGCTCGTTCTTGTTTTTGTGCTGCCCTTGTTTTGGCCGATGGATGAATACATCAGTCCGATCGAACAACGCCTGTCCGAACGATTGGGGGAGTCGGTGAAAGTCGGCGGTCTCAAGGCGTCGTTGCTTCCTTTGCCCAAGCTTGAAATCAGGCAGATCACGGTTGGCTCCAATCAGGCATTGTCCGTGGCAAGCGCCACGTTGCGCTTTGATCCTTTGACACTGTTCTCGCCCGACAAGGTGATCGATGAGACCGTGCTGCAAGGTGTGGTCATCGATGGGCAACAACTGGAAAAGGTGATGGGCTGGCTCAATGGATTGAACGGCAATGCATCGTTCTCCTTGCGTCAGTTGAATCTGCAGGGCGTGCAGATCAAGACGACGAGCATCGCTTTGCCGCAACTGAAAGGGAGCGCGCTGTTCGAAGGCGGTGAGTTTGCACGCCTGGTGTTGCACGACGAGACCGACAAGATGCATGTCGATCTCAAATCGGTATCGGGGCGGCTGCAAATCGCCTTCGGTATCAGGGAAAATTCGCTGCCCTTGTTGCCGCAAGTGAAGTTCAGCGATTTCAATGCAACGGGCGAGATCATGCAGGGTGGAATGGTTCTTTCGGAACTCGACGCACATGCCTACAACGGTATCTGGTCAGGCAGCGGAAAATTGAGTTGGGGCAAGGAATGGAGTGCCGAGGCTAGGATCGACGCCAGGACGATGGATATGGACAAGATGTTGCCGCAATACGGTCTGGCAGGAGAGGTGTTCGTGAACGGTGTCTTCTCTTCGCGTGGTGCCAGCCTGTCCGGATTGGCCGATGCGCTGCGCCTTGAAGCCACTTTTGAGGCAAAACGCGGCGTGATCAACGGTATCGATATGGTGGAAACGGCGCGGCTGTTGAGCCGCGAGCATCTGGTCGGTGGTCGTACCCACTTCGACCAAATGAACGGTTCACTCTTGCTGGAGAATCATGTCGTGCGTTTGCGTCAGATAAAAATCTCTTCCGGGATGCTGAATGCTTCCGGCTCGTTCGATATTGCAAACGACGGGCGGCTGGCGGGGAGTTTCAATTCTGAAATCAAGATGCGCGCGGGCAATAATCCGCTGGTCTTGTCCGGCACCTTGAAAGTACCGAAATTACAGGCGCGCTAGCAGGCCGTTAACGTGAAACTCGCGTAGCGATTCGTTTGCCCTTTCTCCCGCAGGGATTGAAAGGTGCCTTTCTCGTTCGCCTCCTCGCCCGCTTGCGGGAGAGGATTGAGGAGAGGGTATCGGGGGAAAGTTGGATAGGGGGAAACGGGCATGGCGAGTTTCATCATCAGGGGTGGCATACTCGCCATGCACGTTAACGGAAAAGATTGCGGAGTCCGCCCATCATTCCCGTGCTTTCCTTGGCCACAGGTTGCTCGGACGCTTGCCGATTCATTGTTCCCATTGGCTTTTCATCAGGTGCCGGCACAGCTTGCTGCGTCCTGGGCAAACCCAGCATTTCACCCGCGATATTCAACTGATCGGCGTAATCCACCAGAAAATTGATGCATCGCGCCGGGTCGCAACCCAATCGGGCGGCGGCAGAAATGTTTTGCCACGCCACGAATTTGGCGGTGGCCGGCATCTGCAGATTGGCGATCGTCACCACGTCGGCATAATCAGCCATCCCGGAATCATTGGTTCGTTGCAGATTTTCATAGCCCGCTACAACCTCGATGATCCCCGGCGGGAAATGCCAGTTATTCAGCAAGGCGACGCCGACACGCGTTGAAAAGCGGCGTACCAGTTCTTCCAGTGCGGCCTGTTCAAGCCTTGGATGAAAACGGTCGGCATAGATGCACAAAGGGAACGCGCCCAGATTGTGCACCATGCCCGCCAGCATCGCCTGCTCCGGTTTCAGATGTTTTTGATGGAGGGCGAGCACGAAGCTGCTGGCGGCGACCCTGCGGCTATGCGCCCACATTGTTTTCAGGTGGCGATCGATGATCGGGCTGTTTGCCTTGAATAAATTGCCCACAGTCACGCTCATCACCAGATTGCGCAGCATGCGATAACCGAGCCGTGCGATGGCCGCGCGCAGGGTGTCCACGCGCAAGCCGCCGGCAGCCGCGCTATTGGCGGCCTTGATGATGTGGGCGGAAATGACCGGGTCGGCGGAGAGCAGATTGACCAATTGATCGGCCGAAACATTCGGGTCGTCGATCAGTTCCCTGATCTTGATTGCGACATCCGGCAAGGTCGGCAACTCAAGTTTGCCGGATTCAATGGCGGACAAAACCTCATCCGCGATGGATTGCTGCTGTTCCATGCTCATGGTGTCAAGCCAGCGCTTGCGCGATGCGCGCCAGGGCCTTTTGCAGATTCTCCATCGAGGTGGCGAAGGACAGGCGGATATAGCCCTCGCTGCCGAAAGCGGAACCGGGCACCACCGCCACGCCCCCCTGCACCAGCAGATATTCGGAAAAGGCGAGGTCGTTCGCTTCCTTGAGGGTGCCTTTGGCGTGCAGTGTGGCGATGGCCTGACGCGCATCGGGGAAAGCGTAAAACGCGCCGCCGGCCCTGAGACACTTGAGTCCGGGTATCTTGTTCAACTCACTCACCACGTATTCATGCCGTTCACGGAAGGCTTTGACCATCGGCGTGATACAGCCCTGGTCGCCGTTCAATGCGGCTTCCGCCGCGACCTGTGAAATCGAGGTCGGGTTGGAAGTGCTTTGCGACTGGATGTTCTCCATCGCGGTGATGATGTTCTCTGGCCCGGCCGCGTAGCCGATGCGCCAGCCGGTCATGGCATACGCTTTCGACACGCCATTCAGCACCATGGTGCGCGGCTTCAGGTCGGGACAGGCATCCAGGATGTTGACGAATTTGCCATCGACCAGCGCGATGTGTTCGTACATGTCATCGGTGGCGATCAGAATATCGGGGTGTTGGCGCAACACTTCGCCCAGTCCTTTTAAATCCTCCAGCGAATAGACGGCGCCGGACGGATTGCCCGGACTGTTGATCACCACCATTCGGGTTTTTGGCGTGATCGCCGCCGCCAGTTGCGCGGGCGTCATCTTGAAACCCTGTTCGATACCGGCTTGCACGATCACCGGCTTGCCTTCGGCGATGAGCACGATGTCGGGATACGATACCCAGTACGGCGCGGGAATGATCACTTCGTCGCCGGGGTTGATGGTGGCCAGCGCCAGATTGAAGAAACTCTGCTTGCCGCCGCAGGACACCAGGATTTGTTTGGCCGTGTAATCGAGTCCGTTGTCGCGCTTGAACTTGGCGATGATCGCCGCCTTCAGCGAAGCCGTGCCGCCGACCGGGGTGTACTTGGTGAAACCCTTGTTGATTGCCACGATGGCGGCATCCTTGATGTGCTGCGGCGTATCGAAATCCGGCTCGCCCGCGCCCAGTCCGATGATGTCACGGCCTTCGGCTTTCAGCTTCGCCGCACGGGCAGTGACGGCGAGGGTGGGGGACGGTTTGATGGCTTGCACGCGACGGGAGAGTGACACGATTTTTCCTCTTGGGTTGATGGTTGGCGCGGATTATACGCGCCACTTCAGGCGCGGTGAATCGCTATTCGGAGGCGTCGTGTGTCCAGTAACGGCGATGCGTCCGACGCCAGGATTCCAGGCTCAAACCGTCCCGGTTCATCTCGATCAGAATCGCGCCGTCGCGGTCGGAACGCAGCAGTTCCGCCCCCTGCCGGACGTAGCGCGCAACGACCGTTGGATGCGGATGGTGGAAGCGGTTGCGGTAGCCTGACGTGAACACCACCTGTTGCGGCGCAACAGCGGAAACAAAAGCGGGGGTGGAGGAGGATTTGCTGCCGTGATGCGGCGCGACCAGCAGGGTGGCGGGCAGCTTGTCCGGATGCTGTTTGAGCAAGCGCGCTTCACTGGCCCGTTCGATGTCGCCGGTGAGCAGAATATGCCGCGTGCCGATGCTGATGCGCAATACGCAGCTTTGATCGTTATCATGTTGTTTGCGGCTGGCTGACGCTGCGCCAGGATGCAGCATTTCGAAAGTGACGCCCTCCCACTGCCAGACATCGCCGTCGCGGCAGGGCAGCACCGAAGACGCGTCCGCGAGCAGCGGATGATCGGCTGACATCGAGGTTTTAATCCAACCTGGTGCCAGCGCCTGGCGCACCGAGGCCGTGCCGCCGACATGGTCGAGATCGCCGTGGCTCAGGATCAATCCATCCAACTGTTCAATACCCAGCGCGCGCAGCACCGGCACCAGAATGCGATTGCCGCTGTCGGCTTCGCCGGAAAAATCCGGCCCGGTGTCAAACAAGAGCGTGTGTTGTGCGGTTTGCACCGCCACTGCCAGCCCCTGCCCAACGTCGAAAATCAGAATGCGCGCGCTGTCTGGCGCGGGTTTTTCGGGCGTAACCAGAAACATCGGCAACAGCAGGATCGCACCCGGCGCGCGCAAGGGAAAGCCGCGCGGGGCGAGAATCCATGCCGCGCCCACCACCCCCAGCGCGATGCTCCAGACGGGCGGCGCATGTTGCGTCCACACCGCCAGCGGCAATTGATCCAGCCAGTGCAGAAAATCCATGCACAGGGAAAGCGCCCAATGGGCGAGCGGTAACACCCAGTCCAGCCAAGGCAAAGCACCAAGCAGAGTCAGCGGCACTACAACGAAGCTGACCAACGGGATGGCGAGCGCATTGGCGACGGGCGAGATCAATGACAGTTGCTGGAACAGGGCAAGCAAGGGCGGGATCAGGCCGACCATCATCGCCCACTGCACTTTGCCGTAAGTTTTCAGCCAGTGCGGTTGCCCAAGGCGGTTCGCCGTCACGTAAAAGATCAACGTGACCGCACCAAAGGAAAGCCAGAACCCTGCTGACAATACCGCCCACGGATCGGCCAGCAATACCACGGTCAGTGCTGCCGCCAGCATCTGGCTGGGCGCGATGTTGCGGGACAGCATCAGCATGGCGGCGAAAGTTGCGAGCATATACAGCGTGCGTTGCGCCGGAATTTCGAAGCCGGAGATGAGGCTGTAACCCAGGGCGGCGAGCACGCCCACCAATGCCGCCGCCTTGCGTGCGGGGAAAAGCAGGGTCAGGCGCGCGCTGCGCCGCCACAGCCAGTAGGTCAGCGCGAAGAACATCCCGGCAAGCATGGTGATATGCAGACCGGAGATGCTCATCAGATGATTGATCCCGCTGCGCGTGAACAACTGCCATTGCGCCTGCGAGATGCTGGCCTGATCGCCGACGGCGAGCGCGACCAGGATGCCGGTGTAGGGTGCATCGCCCAATATCCGGTGGAAACGGTCGCGCACGTTTTCGCGCAGACGTTCGATCAGATAGCCATTGACCGCCGCTGCCAGCCGTTGCGGGTCGCCTTTAGGATGCACATAACCCGAGGCGCCCAATTTGCGTTCCAGCATCCACGCCTCAAAATCATGGCCGTGCGGATTGCTCGTGCCATGCGGCTGTTTCAGGCGTACCGTGAAGCGCCAGCGTTCGCCTGCATGCACACTGATCGGTTCTCTCTTGTTCCCATCGTAAGTGGCGAGAAGAATCTTGCGCGGGACAAGCGCGCCTTCTGTTTCCACCGTCTCGACATCGAACACGAAGCGCTGTCCGCGCTCGTGCGCGCGCGGCATCTCGGCCACCACGCCGGTCAGCAAGATGTCGCGCCCCTGCCAGCCGGCCGGCAGGCTGTCGGCTAAACGCGCCTCGGCAATCCATGCCGCATAGAAAAAACCGAGCAGGGCGGCAGCCAGCAGAATCAGGGCGCGGCGGGCCAGCCGCCAGACAAGATGATCGCCCTGCGGCAGGAGCAAACCGGCTGCCGCCAGCGGCCAGTAAAGCGGCAAGACCGGGAGCAATGCCTGCTGTTGCAGACACCACACACCGAGCGCAAAAAAGAGGGCAAAGGAAACCATGCGC
>Ga0210006_1001484_pt1 | contig 16201 bp, 12 predicted proteins | sample CryGey02umfilter_2_FD_185452 | JGI IMG/M metagenome (GOLD analysis project Ga0210006, IMG submission 185452) | Groundwater microbial communities from aquifer in Utah, USA - Crystal Geyser 4/10/14 0.2 um filter (SPAdes) (version 3) | ecosystem: Environmental > Aquatic > Deep subsurface >... | reverse complement strand
TCCTCGCAATGACAGCAAAAATTGAAAATTAATTAAAAATATATGCCTAAAAAGTTATCTTTAAAAGTAATATTACTGTTGCCGTTGGTCGCGCTGACCCTGTCTGGCTGCGGCTTGGCGGTCACCTCTACCGGTTCTTCAAGCGTCGCCGGCTCGGGCGGAGCGACTGACGGCGGCGTTTTTAAATCAACCAACAAGGGGAATAATTGGCAGCAGCAGGTTTCCATCCAGACCGTGGGCCGTGCCAGGAATTTTGCCGCGGCCGACATTAACGCTTTAGCCCTGGACCCCGGCGATAATCAAGCGATTTACGCCGGCAGCGTGGCCAATGGCCTATTTTATAGCTATGACTCCGCGGCCAGCTGGCAAATAGCGGCCGGTTTAAGCGCGGCCACCATTAATGACGTAGCCGTTGACCCGAAAAATAAGTGCGTCATCTATCTGGCTTTAGACAACAAGGTCTTAAAATCAGCCGATTGCAATCGAACTTTATCCGAAGTTTATTTTGACAATGATTTAACCGTCAAGATTACTGCCTTGGCCATCGACCAGACCAATAGCAATAACGTCTTTATCGGCACCTCGCGGGGCGAAATAATTAAAAGTTCGGACGCCGGCTCCAGCTGGCGCACTCTAAACAGATTTAACGGTCAGGTGGACAAAATCGCCATTAACCCGTTTGACGCCAAGATTATTTTTGTCGGCATCGACACCAAGGGCGTTTTTAGGTCAATGGACGCCGGCGCCACCTGGGTCAGCTTGGCCGATAAGTTAAAAGCCTTTGATGATATTTTACGTTTCCGCGATTTGGTTTTAGCCAAAGAAGAAAAAATGAGTGTATTTTTAGCCACTTCCTACGGCTTGCTGAAATCAACTAATGACGGCGACACCTGGTCCAAGATAGAATTAATCACGCCGGAAAAGGATGCTAAAATTAATGCCCTGGCGGTTAACCGGGCCAATGCCAAGGAAATATATTATGTTACCAACACCACTTTCTATCGCTCTTTGGACGGGGGCAAGAATTGGACTTCAAAAAAATTACCGACCAATCGCGCCGGTTCCGCCATCTTAATCGACCCGAAAGATTCGGCGACTATCTATTTGGCGGCGAAAAAAGCGAAAAATTAATGTTGTCATTGCGAGCGACCGAAGGGAGCGAAGCAATCTCACGTATGTCATCTTTGGACAAGAGGTTGATGTTCGTGAGATTGCTTCGTCGCTAACGCTCCTCGCAATGACATTATAAATATGAATAAATACATTCAAGCGAAGCAGGGAGACTTTTCCAAGACGATTGATTTTTTTAAAAAAGACATTGCCAGCTTGCGGACCGGCCGGGCCAACCCCGGAGTTTTGGACGGAATTTTAGTTGAAGCTTATGGCGCCAAAACTCCTTTAGTCGGCCTGGCGTCGATTACCGTGCCGGAGGCCAGGAGCATCGTCGTCTCTCCCTGGGATAAAAATATTACCAAGGAAGTGGAAAAAGCCATTACCGCCGCCGCTTTAGGTTTGAATCCGGTGAATGAAGGCGATAAAATCAGGCTGGTGGTGCCGCAATTGACCGAAGAAAACCGGAAAGAATTGGTGAAAAAACTAAGCGAAAAAATGGAAACCGGAAGAATTTCCCTGCGCCAGACCAGAGATGAAATCAAGGAAGCGATTGAGGCTGGGTTCAAGAATAAAGAAATGAGCGAAGACGATAAATTCCGTTTTATCAAAGAGCTGGATGAAGAAGTGTCGCGGCGAAACGATGAGTTGAAAAAAATTAAAGAAAAAAAAGAGGAAGAAATCATGACAATCTAGAATTATATGCTTTTAACCATAATAACTTTTTTAATAGTTTTATCGGTTTTGGTCTTCGCCCATGAGCTTGGGCATTTTTTAACCGCGCGCCGGTTCGGCGTTAAAGCCGAGGAATTCGGCTTTGGCTTTCCGCCGCGGGCTTTTGGCATTTATAAAAATTACCAGGGCAAATGGAAATTTGTCTGGGGAGGAAAAGAAGTGGCTGACTCTCCGGGAACGGTTTATTCCATCAACTGGCTGCCTTTGGGCGGCTTCGTGAAAATTAAAGGCGAAAATGGCCCTTCGGCAAGCTCAGGGCTGGCGGAAGATGAAGATAAAGACAGTTTTGCCTTTCGGCCGATTTGGCAGCGGGCCGTGATGCTTTCGGCCGGCGTGGTAATGAACATTGTTTTGGCCGCCATTTTAATCAGCGTCGGCTTTATGATGGGCCTGCCGCAGGCGCTGGACGGCTCTCTGGACTCCGGCGCGCTCGTGAGCGACCGGAAAATTCAAGTAGTCCAGGTGGTGAAAGATTCTCCGGCCGAACTGGCCGGACTGCGGCTCGGGGATACGATTTTAAGCATTGACGGCAATGAATTCGCCAATTTTGAGGAACTGCAGGCTTACGTCAACGCCAGAATCGGAAAAGTTTTAGATTATAAAATCGGGCGCGGCGCCGAAACGCTCGAAGAAAAAATTACGCCGGTTGTCATGGCGGAAACCGGCAAGGGCGGCGTCGGCATCGCCATTTCGGAAACCGGCATTGTCCGCTATCCCTGGCAGTTGGCGATTTGGCAAGGCGTCAAAACCACTCTGATTTTAACCTGGGCGATAATCGTGGCGTTCTATGAGCTATTAAAAGGATTAATCATGGGACAAGGGGTGGTGGCTGATTTGTCCGGCCCGGTTGGCATCGCCACTTTGACCGGGCAGGTGGCGCGACTGGGATTTATTTATTTAATGCAATTTACGGCCTTGTTATCCATCAACTTGGCGGTGATAAATTTTTTCCCGTTTCCGGCCCTGGACGGCGGCCGGGTGCTGTTTTTAATCATTGAGAAAATCAAAGGCTCGCCAGTTAAAAAAGAGGTGGAAGGCGCGATTCACAATATCGGTTTTGCCCTGCTGATGGTGTTAGTGCTGGTCGTTACCTTTAGGGATATAAACAGGTTTAGCAACATCTTTAATAATATTTGGGATAAAATTTTCTAACCTGTCATTGCGAGCGACCATAGGGAGCGAAGCAATCTCACGAATGGCAAATTTGGTACAAAAGTTATTATACGTGAGATTGCTTCGTCGCTACGCTCCTCGCAATGACAATAATTCTTTTATGCAACTAAATATCAAAGCTACGAACTTAGAGTTAGCGCCGAATTTAAAGGACTACGTGCAGAAAAAAATGGACGCGCTGGATAAATATTTGGGCAAATTGAGGGTGGTGAGCGCCTATTTTGAGGTCAGCCGCACCACCAAACACCATCTTAAAGGTGAAATTTACTCGGCCGAAGCCAACCTGTCCTTGGGCAGCGATTTGCTTAGAGTGGAAAAGACCGAGAAAGACGTTTATAAAGCCGTTGATAAAGTCAGGGACCATTTGGAGTTGGTGATTAAAAAGTATAAAGATAAAAAAATAGACCGGAAAAAGAAAAAAGTTAAGTTGGGAGAGATGATTGAGTAACTTGTCATTCCCGCGACTTGCCCCGTTAAATGCGTAGCATATTTAACTGGGGAGGCGGGAATCCAGAATCTCTTTGTCATTGCGAGAAGCCTGTAATCAGGCGACGAAGCAATCTACGGTTAGCTGGTATAAAGACGCCAACTCAAACCCCCAAACCCCATGGTGATTTTTTAAATTATTTCATTTTAATAAAAAAGAAAAACCGCCAGTTAAAAGAATTTTTTGTTCAATTTAAACCTTACACCATAGCACATTTTTATAATTATGTCAAGAGGGCGGTTTCGCATTGATTTTTTACTAAATAAGTAGTAGAATTAAGATGTTTTAATCACGCTATGGCGTGTTTTTTATAATAAATATTATGAGCATTTTAGATAAAATTTTCGGCGACGCCAATGAAAAAGTTTTAAAGATTCTAAAGCCGGTGGTGGAGGAAATTAACGGTTTGGAAAAGAAATATCAGGTCATGAGCGATGAAGAGTTGCGCGATATGACAGCGGAGTTTAGGAAGAGGTTGGGAGTTGAAACTGAAATTGAAAAAATAAAATCCCCCCAGCCCCCTTTGTTAAAGGGGGAGTTAGACGCAATTTTACCGGAAGCCTTCGCCGCGGTCAGGGAAGCGGCTAAAAGGGTTTTAGGGCAAAGGCATTATGACGTTCAGCTGATGGGCGGCCTGGTCTTGCATCGCGGGCAAATCGCGGAAATGCGCACCGGCGAGGGAAAAACTTTGGTGGCCACTCTGCCGGCCTATTTGAACGCGCTGGCCGGCCGAGGCGTGCACGTGATTACGGTTAACGACTATCTGGCCAAGCGCGACGCCGAATGGATGGGGAAGGTTTACAGCTTTCTGGGTTTAAGCGTCGGGTGCATAACCCATGAGTCTGCCTATATTTATAATTCCGGCCAGAATTTCCAATTTCCAATTTCCAATTTCCAAACAAATTCCAATGACCAAATTTCCAATGACAAAAACGAAAGCAAGCTAATTCTTGTACCGAGGAAGGATGCCTATAATTGCGACATCCTCTACGGCACCAACAATGAATTCGGCTTTGATTATTTGCGCGACAACATGGTGCCGGATTTGGCTTCAATGGTACAGCGCGGTTTGAATTACGCCATCGTGGACGAGGTTGATTCCATTTTAATTGATGAAGCGCGCACGCCTTTGATTATCAGCGCGCCGGCCGAAGAATCAACGGAAAAATATTATAAGTTTGCCGAGCTGGTGGAGCGGCTCAAGGAAAACGAAGATTACAATGTTGACGAAAAAATGCGCGCCGCCATTTTAACCGAAGCCGGCATGGCCAAAATGGAGGCCTGGTTGGGCGTGGATAATATTTACACTTCGGCCGGCTTGGGAGACGCCCACCACATTGAGCAGGCGCTAAAAGCGCGCGTTCTCTTTAAGCGCGACCGAGACTACGTGGTTAAGGAAGGAGAGGTCATCATTGTTGACGAATTTACCGGCCGGCTGATGTTTGGCCGGCGCTACTCGGAAGGCCTGCATCAGGCCATTGAAGCCAAGGAAAGAGTGAATATCCAGCGCGAGTCGCTCACCTTGGCCACGGTTACTTTTCAAAATTATTTCAGGATGTATAAAAAACTCTCCGGCATGACCGGCACGGCCGTGACCGAAGCCGAAGAATTCGCCAAAATCTATAAACTGGAAACCGTGGTGATTCCGCCCAACCGCCCAATGATTAGGAAAGATTTAAACGACTTAGTCTATCGGAGTGAAATGGGAAAATTCCAGGCCGTGGTAGCCGAAGTTAAGCGCCGGCACTTAACCGGCCAGCCGATTTTGGTGGGTACGATTTCCATTGAAAAAAACGAACTGCTGGGCGAAATGCTTGAGCGCGAAGGCATCAGCCCGCAGATTTTAAACGCCAAGCATCATGAAAAAGAAGCGCAAATCATCTCCCAGGCCGGACGGCTCGGCGCCGTAACCATTGCTACGAATATGGCTGGCAGGGGAGTTGATATTATACTTGGCGGAAATCCGGTCGATATTACTGAGCAGAAAAAGGTTTTACAGGCAGGCGGTTTGCATATCATCGGCACGGAGCGGCACGAAGCCAGGCGCATCGACAACCAGTTGCGCGGCCGCGCCGGCCGGCAGGGCGACCCGGGCTCCAGCCAATTTTACGTTTCCATGGAAGACGACTTAATGCGAATTTTCGGCGGCGACCGCATGAAAAATTTAATGGCAACTTTAAAAGTGCCGGAAGACCTGCCCATTGAAAACGGCCTGGTGTCGCGCTCAATTGAATCGGCGCAAACCAAAGTAGAAGGCAATAACTTTGATATCAGAAAGCATTTGGTGGAATACGACGACGTGATTAATAAGCACCGCGAAACCATTTACCGGAAGCGAAGAGAAATTTTGGAATTAGCGGAAGATAAAACCGTCATTGCGAGGAGCGAAGCGACGCGGCAATCTCCGGTTAGTAGCGATGAACCCGGGATTGCTTCGCTCCCTCCGGTCGCTCGCAATGACAAAAAAGGATTGTCTGATATTATTCTTCAGATGATAGACAATGAAATTGACCAGGTGGTGATTTTCCATACGGCCGCGGAAAATACCCGAGACTGGAATATCAAGGAAATTTTTCAAGTGACTTCTACGATTTTTAAGGTGGAGCCGAAATTGAAAGAAGACTTGGCCGCGTTTTTGCAAGACGGCGATAAACTGGACAAAGTTAAAATCAGGACAAAAATCTGCGAGCATTTAATGGTGCTGGTTAAAACTGATTATGAAAAAATTTCTAAATTGGCCGGCCAGGCCGGCATAAACTGGCAGCAAGTTGAAAAAGCGGTTTTGCTCCGGTCAATTGACATGCTCTGGGTTGAGCATCTGGAAGCCATGGACCATATGCGCGCCGGCATTGGGCTTCGCGGCTATGGCCAGCGCGACCCGCTTATAGAATACAAAAAAGAAGCCTATATTTTATATAACGAGCTGAACAATTTAATTCAGAAGCAGGTAGTTTATTCAATTTTCAAAGTGGCGGACTTGGGAAATTTCGCCGCGCCGGTTTTAAAAATGGGTCCGCGAAAATACAGCGCTCCGGCCAAGGAAATGGAAAAAGGCTCTAGTCAATTTGCCGGTTTTAAGAAGGCTGGCGCGGAAAAAACCGCCACGGTTGATTTGGTGCATGAAAAAGTCAAAGACGCTTCCGGGCAAAAAGTCGGTCGTAACGACCCCTGTCCCTGCGGCTCGGGCAAGAAGTTTAAAAAATGCTGCGGCAAATAAGGGCGAATTCTCCCTTGATTTTATTTTTTAGTTGAATTAAGATAAATTAAGACAAACAACTTCGCTTACACCTTTCCAGGTGTTATTAATTTATGTCCGATAATATTCTGCAAAAATTGCTGAATCCCAGCGCCCGCGGCAAAGTCTGGTGGGTTTTTGTTTTGATAATTATTTTGGCGCTGGGCGCCGGTTTAATTGATTTTGGGGATTACTACAATAAGGCCATTGATAAATTAAAAATGCCGTTGCCGCAAGTTAAAGAAGTGCCATTCCGGCTGGGTTTGGACCTGCTCGGCGGCACGCAATTAACTTATCAGGCTGATGTTTCGGCCATCGCGGCCGCGGACAAGGGTAACGCGGTTGAAGGCGTGCGCGACGTGATTGAAAGAAGAGTGAACGCTTTTGGCGTGAGCGAACCCAACGTGCAGATTAACCGCACTTCAGGCGGGGATTACCGCATTTTGGTGGAGTTGGCCGGCATCAAAGACGTTAAGCAGGCCATAAAAATGATCGGCGAAACTCCATTATTAGAATTTAAAGAAGAGAACAAGGAAAAAAGAATTATGACGCCGGAAGAAATCAAGCAGCTTGAAGATTATAATAAAGCGGCGGAAGCGCGCGCCACTGAAGTTTTGGGCAAAGTTCTATCCGGCGGAGATTTTAACGCCTTAGCCTCGGCCTATAGCGAAGATGCGGCCACTAAAAATAATGGCGGCGACCTGGGCTGGCTTACGGAAAACGACAACGCGGAAATTTATGATTTGGCGAAAAACATCGCCGTGGGGAAAACCAGCGCGGATTTGGGCAAAGCAAGCGGCGGCTATGAAATTTTAAAAGTTGAAGGCAAGCGCACGAAAACCGACCCTTTCACCAACGCGGCAGTAAAAGAAGTCAAAGCTTCGCATTTATTGATTTGCTATGACGGCGTCAGCGGCTGCGAAAGCGGCCTGACTAAAGAACAGGCTTTGGAAAAAATCAACAGATTAAAACAAGAGGCCACGCCGGCGAATTTTAAAGACTTGGTCAAGCAGAATTCCACCGAGCCGGGCGCGCGCGACACGGCCGGGGAGTTGGGCTGGTTTTCTACCGGCCAGATGGTTGAAGTTTTTGAAAAAGCGGCTTTCCGCCAGGCCAAGGGCGCAATTTCCGCGCCCGTTGAAACCGAATTCGGCTACCATTTAATTTATAATCAGGACGAAAGAGAGGTGGAAGAAATCAGCGTCAGGCATATCTTTATAAAAACCAAAACCGAAGAGGATATTATCGGGGCGCAAAGCGACTGGAAAAATACCGAACTTACCGGAAAAAATTTAAAATCCGCGGCCGTGGAATTCGACCCGAACGACGGCTCGCCCGAAGTTTCTTTGAGCTTTGACGATGAGGGCGCCAAGATGTTTGAAGACATTACCGGCCGTAACGTAAATAAGCCGGTGGCTATCTATCTTGACGGCTACGTCATCAGTCAGCCCACGGTCAATGAAAAAATTTCCGGAGGCAAAGCCGTGATTTCCGGTAAATTTAATATTACTGAAGCTAAACTGTTGTCGCAAAGGCTTAACGCCGGCGCTTTGCCCGTGCCGATTGAGCTGGTCAACCAGCAAACCATCGGCGCCAGCTTGGGGCAGAAGTCGGTGGCCGACAGCTTAAAAGCCGGCTTAATCGGCTTCGTCGTCATCGCTTTGTTCATGATTGTTTTTTACCGCCTGCCCGGATTGATGTCGGTTTTGGCTTTGCTGGTCTACGGCCTGCTCGTGTTCGCTTTGTTTAAAATCGGCTTTTCCCTGGCCGCCTTGATTTTAGTGGGCATTTTTTTGTTAATCGGCATTACGGTCAACAGCTGGTTTATTTTGTTCGCCTTTTTAAGTTATATTTTATTGTATCTAATCGGCGGTTTGGCGCCGGTAACTTTGACTTTGGCCGGACTAGCCGGAGCCATTGTTTCGGTCGGCATGGCGCTTGACGCCAACATTTTGATTTTCGCCAGGATGAAAGAAGAAATCTTAAATGGCCGCCCGCTAGCTAGCGCCATTAAAGAAGGCTTTAAACGCGCCTGGCCGTCCATCCGCGACAGCAATTTCAACACCTTGATCACTTGTTTAATTTTAATCATGTTCACCACCAGCGCGGTTAAGGGATTCGCCGTAACCTTGGGCTTGGGCGTGATTATTTCCATGTTCACCGCCATTTTTATCACCAGGAATTTTTTGGATTTAATACCGTCGGCTTGGCTGGAAAAACGGCCTGGCTTGATTACATCAATTAAAAAATAATAATTTGTATAGTCATTGCGAGCGACCGGAGGGAGCGAAGCAATCTCACAAATAACAATTTTTAACTAAACTTGCCATTCGCGAGATTGCTTCGTCGCTAACGCTCCTCGCAATGACAGAATGAGCTATGACTAATTTCAAAATAATTCAAAAGAAAAATATCTGGCTGGCGATTTCCGGAGTCTTGTTTGTTATTTTTTTGGCGGCAATGCTTGCTTGGGGTTTGAAATTAGGCATTGATTTCACCGGCGGCAGCCTGCTGGAAGTTTCGTTTAAAGGCTCGCGGCCGACAGTTGCCCGGGTGGAGGCCGGTTTGGCCGAATTAAAATTAAGCAGCTTGATTGTCCAACCAGCGGGAGAGCAAGACCTGCAGCTTAAATTTCAGGAAACATCCGAAGAAGTCCATCAGTCGGTTTTGGCTAAATTAAACCGGCTTGCCCCGGCGGAAGAGTTGCGGTTTGAATCGGTCGGGCCGTCAATTGGACAAGAGCTAAAAACTAAGTCGCTTTATGCCATCTTTTTCGTGCTGGTAGCCGTCTTGATTTATATTTCCTATGTTTTCCGCAAAGTTTCTAAGCCGGTTGCTTCCTGGAAATACGGCTTGTCGGCCATTATCGCCATGTTTCACGATGCCGTTATTACCGTGGGCGTGTTCGCGGTTTTGGGGCATGTTTACGGCACGGAAATAAATACGGCTTTTGTGGCCGCGGTTTTGACCGTGCTCGGTTATTCGGTTCATGATTCCATCGTGGTGTTCGACCGCATCAGGGAAAATTTGCCCAAAAGCGACTTGGATTTTCCCGGCACGGTTAATTTGAGCTTAAATCAAACTTTGTGGCGTTCGCTAAATACTTCGCTGACCACGCTGTTGGTTTTAACTTCAATTGTCATTTTCGGCGGCGACACCATTCGGCCGTTCGCTCTGGCTCTGGCCATCGGAATTTTCATCGGCACTTATTCTTCCATTTTTTTCGCTTCGCCCTTATTGGTGATTTGGGAGAAGCTGGGGAAAAAATAGCTGTAAAATTTAGATAAATATTTAAAAAAACGGTTGCGTTTTAGGAGCAGCCGTTTTTTGACAAATCAGGTTAATTTGGGGTAAACTGGAAAGGTAAAATAATATCATGCTCAACAAATTTTTCGGAAAATTTAGCAAAGATTTAGGGATTGACCTGGGCACGACCAATACGCTGGTCTATACGCCGGAGAAGGGGATTGTGATTAATGAGCCGTCGGTGGTGGCGGTTAATCTGCGCACCGACGAAATTTTATGCGTGGGCGCGGAAGCCAAAAAAATGCTGGGCAAAACCCCGCCGCATATCCAGGCGATTAAGCCATTGGTTGACGGCGTGATTTCCGATTTTGAGGTGACGGAAAAAATGTTAAAGTATTTCATTGACAAGGTGCACTCGGAATATTTTACCCTGGTGCCGCGGCCGCGGGTGGTCATTGGGATTCCCTTGGACATTACCGAAGTGGAGAAAAAAGCCGTGGAAGATGCGGCTAAGTCGGCGGGCGCGCGCGAAGTTTTTTTAATTGAGCAGTCCATGGCCGCGGCCGCGGGCGCGCGCCTGAACGTTACCGGACCGCAGGCCACCATGGTAGTGGATATCGGCGGCGGCACGACCGAAATCGCGGTGATTTCTTTGGGCGGCGTGGTTACCTGGAAAACTTTGCGTCTGGCCGGCAACGCCATGGATAACGACATTATTCAATATGTGCGTGAAGAATTTAACATTTTAATCGGCGAGCAAGTGGCGGAAAACATTAAAATTAAGATCGGTTCGGCTGGCGGCTTAAAAGAGCCCATGGAAATGCCCCTGCGCGGCCGCGATTTAATCAACGGCCTGCCCAAAGAAGTCCTAATCACCGATACCCAAGTCAGGGAAGCCATGCAAAGAATTATCCGGCAGATTATTGAAAACATTAAAATAACTTTGGAAACCACGCCGCCGGAATTGGTTTCCGATATCTATGAGCACGGCATCGTCTTAACCGGCGGCGGCGCTTTACTGCGCGGTTTGGACAAAGAAATCGCCTTGGCGACGAAAATTCCGGTAAGGGTAGCCGAAGACCCGCTGACTTGCGTAGTCAGGGGTACGGGCATCTTGCTGGCCGACCCCGAACTTTTGGCTAAAGTGTTATCGCCGGCAACCGAAGAGTATTAAAGCAATTTTCAATGAATGTCAAATCAAATGTGAAAAAATACGCAGTTGTCGCGGTAATCATTCTGCTACTTGTTTTTTCCCATTACGTAAAATTATTAAAGCCGCTGGAAGGGGTTTTGGGCCGGGCCTTGACGCCAGCGGCCAAAAGCCTTTATTCCCTTAGCTTGAATTTGAGCGGTATTTTTCAAGAGCAATCCGCCAATAAAAATTTGGCCGAGGGGTTAAGCCGGGCTAAGGAAGAAATTAGCCGGTTAACCGCCCAAAACGCCGAATTAAAATTTTTGGAAGAAGAGAATTCGGTTTTAAGAAAAAATTTGAATTTTTTAAGGCCGGCCGGCGGCCATTATTTAATGGCCAATGTTGTTTCCCGCGGCGCCTTAGCCGCCGAGTCTAACGACCGCCAGTCGGTGGTGATTGATAAGGGCGCTCACGACGGCCTGTTTCCCGGTTTGGCCGTGGTCAGTTCAACCGCTGACGGCGCCTTAACTCAAGGCGTAATTATCGGCAAAGTTGCCAAGGTTAAAGAAAATATTTCCGAAATATATTTAGTGACTAATAAAAATTGTAAAATAGCCGCGGCGATTTTAGGGGAAAATAAAACTGCCGGCATCGCCCAGGGCGAATTGGGCTTAACCGTGCGTTTAGATTTTATACCCCAGACGGAGAATATCAAAATCGGCGACCTGGTGGCCACTTCCGGGCTGGAAGAGAATATTAAGCGCGGCTTAGTCGTCGGCCGGGTGGCGCAGGTAGCCAAAGAAAATAACCAGGTTTGGCAGAGCGCCGTCATCGAGCCGCTTTTAAGCCTTGACAATCTGACGCTGGTGGCGATTTTATTACCATAAATACTTTGAAAACTTTTTTAGAAAAAGTTTTCAATACTTTCAAAAAATATATGGAGATTAAAAAAAATTACGAGCTGGCGCCCCTGACTACTTTCAAGGTTTCCGGCCGGGCGGAATTTTTTGTCGCGGTAAAAAATAAGCGGGAGCTCCTGGCCGCCTTAAACTGGGCCGAAGCGGCCAAGTTGCCGGTTTGGTTTTTTTCCGGCGGCAGCAATATTTTATTCAGCGGCAACCAAGTCAAGGGCTTAGTCATAAAAATATCGGGCGAACGATATTCAATTAAAGGCCGGGTGATAGCGGCTTGGGCCGGCACCGGTTTGACCAAGCTGGCTAAAGCCGCCGGCGAGCAAGGGTTGACCGGCCTGGAGTGGGCTTACGGCGTTCCCGGGAGCCTGGGCGGCGCGGTGAGGGGCAATGCCGGCGCTTACGGCAGTGAAATCGCCAGCGCCGTGACCGAGGCGGCCGCTTATGATTTTAAAAAAAATAAATTTGTAAAACTGACTAACCGCGCCTGCCGCTTCGGCTACCGGCAGTCAATTTTTAAGCAAAATAAAAATTTAATAATTTTGCATGTCAAATTGAAATTAAATTCAGGCGAGCCGGCGGAAATAAAAAACCTGGCCGGCGCGAATTTTCATCATCGCTTGGCCACCAAACCCAAGCAGCCCAGCGCCGGCTGTATTTTTAAAAATTTGGAATATAAAAATTTACTTAAAGCCAATCCCGCGTTGGCGCGCGAACTGGCGGCCAAAGGCCTGGTCAGGGGCGGAAAGATTGGCGTCGGCTACTTGATTGATCGGCTGGGATTAAAAGGCAAAACTTGCGGCGGCGCTAAAGTTAGCCAGCGGCATGCTAATTTTATCGTTAACACCGGGAAAGCCACGGCCGCTGATATTAAAAGCTTGATAAACCTGATTAAGAAAGAAATAAAAAATAAACATAAAATTAACCTGGAAGAAGAAATACAATATTTCGGCAACTAAACATAGCGGTAAATCCTGGTTAATTAAAGGCTAATTTTAGCCTTTTTAATTTATAATTTTTTTTACCGCCTTGACTAATAAAAAAAAATATGTTAATATATTCCCATAAAATAATTAGACAAAAACTCATTAGTTTAGTTTAATATGTTTTAATTTTATGGAAAATAGTTCTATTTTGGACCAAATCATCTCTAATCATCAAGCCGAAGAAGTCGCTAAGCTTGACGGCGTTGAGGTTATCAATAATTTATTTAGCGAGCTAAGCGAAAGAGAGCGCGATGTTTTAAGCCGGCGCTTTGGTTTAGCCGGGGAAAAGAGAGAGACTTTGGAAGAAATCGGCAAAGTCCATAAGCTGACCAGAGAACGAATCAGGCAGATAGAGACTTCCAGCATCAAAAGATTAAGGCTGTTAGAAAATCTGGACGATTATTTAAGCGGTTTGAAAAATGTTATTACTCATCTTTTGGAAGAGCATGGCGGCCTGATGGAAAAGGAATATTTATTTAATAATTTAGTTAATTTTTCTTTAGGCGCCGGCAAACGGGGCGACAATGAAACTAAGCATAAGCGTTATTTTGATTTTTTGATTTCCCGCCTCCTGCATGATGAGTTTGAGGAAATAAATAATTCCCCTTATTTTAAAAATTCCTTTAAATTAAAATACCAATCGCTTGAGCATCTGGAAGAATTGGCGGAGGAGCTTTTGCAGAAAATAAAGGAAACAAAAAAGATTTTCCTGACCGATGAATTAATAAATTTGTCCAAGGAGCTGGATGCCTACAAAAAGCATCAGGCTAAATTTAATCAGCCGACCAATTTGGATGTTTCCGGCGCTTTGGCCAATGATTTATTTGAGGAAAAAACCGAGCTCGTAAATCAGAATAAAGCCATTTATTCGATTTTTCAGGCGGCTCGGGAAATTGAGCAAAACCGCTTCGGCCACTGGGGTCAGGCGAGCTCGCGCGAAATCAAGCCAAAAACCATCAATGATAAAATTTATTTAGTTTTAAAAAATAGCGGCAAGCCAATGCATTTTGCCGAGATCGCCGACCGGATTAACCAAATCAGCTTTGACCGAAAGAAAGCCAACGCCGCCACGGTCCATAACGAATTGATTTTGGACGAAAAATATATTTTAGTCGGCCGCGGGCTTTACGGCTTGAAAGAATGGGGCTACCGGAAAGGCACGGTGGCCGACGTGATCGAAAAAGTTATCACCGAAGTCGGCCGTGCCTTAAGCCGCGAAGAAATTATTGAAAAAGTCTTAGGCCAGAGACTGGTTAAAAAAGCCACCATCAATTTGGCTTTAATGAACCGGGAGAAATTCGAGCTGGTGGGCGGAGATAAATATTACCTTAAAAATAGCGCGGAAATAAAATAAAGAACGGATTTGGCAAGCCTGAAATTAAGCCGGCCCCACAAATCTGTTTTTTATTTGGCAAAAATGGGCAAAATATGGTAAAATAACGGCAGTAGTTAGAGATTAGAAATCTAATGTTTAAATAATGGATTTAGTGATAAATATACAACCAATTTTGAATTTTTTAAGCCTGCCGCCCGGCCAATTTATGATGATGCTGTTTTATTATATTGGCTGGTTGCCGTTTTCCTTGACTTTTCTTTGGGGCGTGGTTCAAGTTTGGCTAAGATACATTCGTTTAGCCTATGGCGCTTCGGAGAAAGCCATCTTATTGGCGATTGACGTGCCGCGAGGCAACGCCCAGACGCCCATGGCAGTGGAAAACATTTTTGCTTATTTGGCCGGCGCCCATTCCACCAAAGATTTGTATGAAAAATGGTGGCTGGGCGAGTGGCAATTGTATTTCAGCTTTGAAATCGTCAGCATCGGCGGCTACATCCAGTTTTTGATTTGGACTCCGGAGAAATACCGCAATTTGGTTTATACCGCGGTTTATTCCCAATACCCAGACGCGGAAATTACCGAGGTCAACGACTATACTGAAAGCTTTTCCGCGCAGTTTCCGAATGACGAATATGACATTTTCGGCAGTGAGTATAAGCTGACGAAAAATTCGGTCTATCCCGTAAAAACTTATAAAAATTTTGAACACCAGTTTGGCGAAGAAACGGAAACTCAATATAAAGATCCGATGGCGGTTTTAATGGATCTGCTGGGCAGCATGAAGAAGGGCGAACAGCTTTGGTACCAGATTTTAGTCATTCCGATTGCACATACTTGGGCGGATGAAGGCGACGTGGAAATAAAAAAAATTATCGGCGAGAAGGTAGCAGCCAGCGCTCTGCTGGACAAAATTTTTGAAAGTGCGATAAACGCCCTGGCGGCGTTTAGCGAAGCGATTTATCGCCTTTGGGGAGACATTGACGCTACCAAGGCTGAGGAAAAAGAGCCGCAGTTTAGGATGATGAATTTAAAACCTCGTCAAAAAAAACAGGTTGAAGGCATTCAGGAAAAAGTTGGCAAAGTCGGCTTTGCCGTAAAAATCAGATATGTTTATATCGCCAAGAAGGAAGTAATCAATAAAAACAAGGTGGCTTACGGCTTCACCGGCTACATGAAGCAATTTAATTTTAATGATTTGAATTCCTATAAGCCGGATACGGGCGACGGCGGCACCATAACCAAATTACAATACGAGAAGATTTTCGGCAATTACCGCCTTAATTTAAGGAAAAGGAAATTAATGACCGCTTATAAATTCAGAAGCGACTTAAGGGGCCGGCTGCCGCATATCCTTAATACCGAGGAATTAGCTTCCATCTGGCATTTTCCGATTGAAGCCGTGGTTAAAACGCCCTTAATTCAGAAAGCGCCGGGCCGGAAATCAGAGGCGCCGGCCGGTTTGCCTTTTAGCATTGACAATACGGCCAAGGAACTGGCGGACAGCGGGCCAAGAACCAGCGGCGATATCTTCAATTTGGCAGAGACCGGCGCCGGCTCGGGGGTAAAACTCAAAGCCGAACCGCCGGGTAATTTGCCGGTAGTGTAAAATATGCCCCAAGACATCACCGTGTTCGCGGAAACTAATTTCCGCAACCAATTTAAAAAATTTGGCATCAAAGACGACGACCGGCGCCGGCATATGTATTTAATTGGCAAAACCGGCATGGGCAAGTCGACGATTTTGGAGAACATGATTATTGACGACATCCGGTCGGGCAAAGGCGTGATGGTAGTTGACCCGCACGGCGATTTGGCGGAAAAAATTATTGAATACATACCGTCCAGCCGGG
>Ga0210006_1001482_pt1 | contig 16224 bp, 17 predicted proteins | sample CryGey02umfilter_2_FD_185452 | JGI IMG/M metagenome (GOLD analysis project Ga0210006, IMG submission 185452) | Groundwater microbial communities from aquifer in Utah, USA - Crystal Geyser 4/10/14 0.2 um filter (SPAdes) (version 3) | ecosystem: Environmental > Aquatic > Deep subsurface >... | reverse complement strand
TATAATTCTATTAGTAACACTTGCATCTGCAAGCGTTTTTATAAATGAAATTGAACTAAATCCTGAAGGAACTGATAGCGGCAATGAATGGGTTGAGATATTTGCAACATCTAATACAAACATAAGTGAATGGTATCTCACAGATGTGGATGGCAATGCTATTTATCTTCCAAACACCAGTTTAAGTGAAAATAGCTTTTATGTTATTGAAGGACTTGATGAGTTTGTTAATTCAGAGGAAAATATAACTCTTTATAATAAGTTAAACGTTTTGCAGGATGAAGCTTTAGGTTTAAGTGATTCTGACAATGATAACCAAACATGGCAGAGAGTTCAGGATGGCAATGGAGGGTTTGCATTTAAAAATTCAACAAAGGGAGTTTCAAATCAGCTAACTTTAATAAGCTCTAAAGCACACTATCCAGGATGTTTAGTTAAGAATGATGAAGTTATTTTAAGTGCTAATGTAACTGGGTTTTGTGTTAATGAAGTTATTTTTTCAGTATTTACCCGAGATGGACAGTTAAATATTACTGGAAATACTGAAGGAAGTAGTAATTATACTGCAGCTGTTAATACCTCTTTGATAGATGCTTATAATAATGTCCTATGGACAGTTTATGTAAAAAACTGCTTTAATCAAACTGCTAGTGATGGCAATGAATTCTTTTATTTAAATAACAGAACTGAATTATTGGTTAACTCAAGCACTCCTGATGGAACAAATGGCTGGTATCTTACAGAGCCACTTTTCATTCTTGAAAATGGAGATGCTTTGCAAACTTCTTACAGATGGAATGGTAATTTCTTCACTTACACAAGCATGTTTGACCTTGATGGAGCTCCTAACAATGGAAATATCACAGGTGGAACTCAGGTATTAAGATACTGGAGCGATTTTTCATGTAAAACAGAAAATGAACAGGTTCAGGTGTTTAAGTTTGACTTTTTAGCTCCCACAATAATTGATCTGACTCCTGGAAGTTCAAGTATTATAAACAATGTTAATCCTGAAATAAGCGCTTATTTTGATGAAGTTTACCAGGGTAACTCTGGGGTAAACACGTCAACACTTTCAATGATGTTAGACAATGTGAATGTGGATTTTACCAACAAAAGTTTTGGCCTTGATGCTAAAATAAAATACAATGCAAATAACTTATCAGAAGGCATTCATACTGTAAAAGTAAGCGCAATGGACAAAGCAGGGCATTATTCTGAGCTTGAATGGATATTTGAAGTAAACTTAACAGGGTTAATTATTGATCTTAGCGTGAATTCACCTGTTAACGAACTTTATGATAACAAAAATGTTCCTATAAATGTTACACTAAATAAGGAAGCTAAATATATTAAATATATTAATCACAATGATAAAAGGCCAAGCTGGAAAGTGCTTTGCACTAACTGTGATAATTATGGAGAGGCAAGCGTTAAAACTAAAAGACTGTTAGAAGGAGATAATAACTTAAGTTTTATGGCAATTGACTCTTCTGGCAATGAATTTACTGAAAATGTGTTCATATTCATTGATTCTATTGCCCCTAAAATAAAAGAAGTTGAGCCTAAGAAAGGGTACATAGACAGCAGCTTTAATGTTGACCTTGTTGAAGCTAACCCTGTAAAAATGTTTATTTCATACACAAATGGCACTGCAACAATGACTAGCGATGTTAACTTAAGCGAATGCACAGCTGTTAAAAGCATAAAGTCATGCAATGCATTTATTGATCTTTCTGAGTTCAATGACCAGAGTATAGATTATTACGCTGATTTAACAGATATAATGAACAAATCAGTACAGTCTAAGATAAACAGAGTTATAGTAGACAGTGTTACCCCTGTTATTAATTCTGTTGATTTTACAAGCATAGGAAAAAGAGTTGAGCTTAAGATAGCTGTTAATGAAAGCAATTTGGATGAAATAAGCTATATTGACCTGAATGACAGAAATCCAAGAGAAAGAAGGCTTTGTGCAAAGTTAGATAGCGACGGAATGTGCACTAAAATTATAACTTTCAGAAATGGAGAGCATGATTTAACAATATATGCCTACGACAAGGCAGGAAATACTGCCTTTGTAAATAATATTGAATTCCATATAGTATAAGGACAGGCATTTAGCTATTTCATTTAATCCCTAATTATTTTACATATCTTTTAATATTTCAAAAATTAAGCAAATACTTCTTCTAAGACTTTCATATTAATCTGACCTAAAATTTTTTATAATCTCACTAAATACTTTGCCATAAAAATCTTTTTTTATAGAGCATAATTTTCTTTTTATAATGCCTTCATGAATTGTGAATATTCTATGGGGTCTTACAGCACTTTTAAATGGTAAGCTGTTAGATTCAAAGTCATTTTTATTTATCTCTATGTCAGTTTCATGTATCTTACTTGTTACAAGACAGCATATTCTGTCCTCTGTTTTGTTTATTTTATTATTTGAAATTATTAAAGCTGGTCTTTGTTTATTTTCAGTTAAATCAGAATAAGGAAATGGGATAAGAACAATATCTCCCTGATTATACATTATTCCACCTCTCATCTAATTCATTATCCCAATCTTTTGTAAGTGTTTTTTCAGAGGCAAGCATTGTAAAAATACCTTCCTTATCCTTATTTTTGTCCATTTTTTCTAACTCTTCAATTCTTATCTTTATCACTTTTCTTACAAATTCACTCCATTTTATTTCTGAATATTTACGCATTTTTTTATATACATCATCATCAATTGAAAGTGTTATGTTTGTCATGTCTAGATAAGTGAGCCCACTTATTTAAAGTTTTCCATTATCTGAAAAATTACTAGACTTATATTTTAATACTTCAAAAATTAAGCAAATACTTCTTGTTCTGAGCCTTTTATTAAATTCCAGTCAAGTTTTATCAATTGCTTAACTGCAGGATTATTTGTATTTAATTTGTATAAATCAGATTTCCCAACCCTTCTTGTTTTTATTACTATTTTATTTTTTATTAAATTATCAAAAAAAGTCTGGAGTGTTGAATAACTAACCCCGGAATTTTTAGCTATTTCAGTTAATGGATAGTCAAATGCCTGGAATGTAATAAGAAAATCTAAGACTTTCATAACTGGATTATTTCCAAACACTTCGATAAATATTGTTTCATTTTCCATATTCTACACTTATCCTACACTTACTTTACAATTACCCGTTATTTAAATGTTTCTACCTATGTTTTTATATTGCAATATTAGAAATATTTAAATATTCCTAAAATATGTATTATAATGGAATTTGGTGAAGATGACAAAATAAAGGCAACTATACTTTATCATTTAAGAAGAAAAAAAGTTATAGGAGGAGTTCATACTCATTTTGATACATTAAAAAGAGGATTTCCTTCACATATTGGAAAAGATATTGAAAAGCTCGCTAAAGAGTTGATTAAAGAGAGTTTTATTTTAACTAAACCAACTCCTTACGGACGTCAAGTATACCTCAACAAAGAAAAATTAAAGGAGATTGAAGAATTCATTAAGAAAATTCTTGGATTTAACTTTTAAAATGAAAAAAACAGAAATAACTTTTCTTATAATCATTCTTTTATTTGCGCTGTTCCTTAGAGTTTATGCCTTAGGACAGCCAGGAATGTGGGTTGATGAAACCATTTCTGGCATTGCATCAAGAGAAATACTTGAAAAAGGAGTTCCTGTCTTCGATTCAGGAGCAAGTTATATAAGAGCTTACGTGTTTCATTATTTGCAGTCTTTTTTTATGTTTTTTATGAATAATGACTTTGGAGCCAGGATTGCAAGTGTTCTTTTTGGAATGCTTACAATTGTGTTAGGATATTTTATTGGAAAAGAATATTCATCAAGATCGGGCGGAATTATAGTGACTTTGTTTTTAGCTGTGTTTTATCTTGAGGTGTTTTATTCAAGGCAGGCAAGATTTTACCAGATGTTTCAGTTTATGTTTTTTTTAACTTTATACTTAGTGTATAAATCTGCAGAAGATAAGAATTTTATTTATCCTGCCCTGCTTAGTTTTTTCATAACAGTTAATACTCAGACAGCGGGGCTTGTTTTAGCTCCTTTTTTTATTATATACAGTTTTTCTTATAATAAAACCAGATGGTGGCTTTCTCTGATTACACTTATACCTGTGGTTTATTATGCTTATGGACTAATGGCCTTAACAGGAGGAGCTCAAAGCGCTGGCAATTATATCTCCAGGTATTCAGAATATATAGATAATGTAAAATATTTATTTGTGCTGGTAATACCCGGAATGATATGGAGTTATATTAAAAATAAAAAGCTGACACTTTTATTAGTAATTCCTACACTAACTCTTTTGTTCGGAGTGTTTTTTGTCAAGCTCTTTGCTTTGAGATATATGTATTTTTTTGTTTTTGCTTTGGTTTTTTACAGCTCAATTTTAATGGCCTATCTTTATGACAAATATGGAAACTATATGGTTTTGACTATCTTTGTTCTCTTATTCTTCCCCTCTAACCTGCTTTTTGACTATAATTTTGTAAATGTTATAAAACCGGTTGATTACAACTTAGGGGATTTTTCAGCTCCTGTTATTGGCTACAAGGCCATTCCAATAAACCTAAGCAGTGAAATAGTTAATTCTAATAAAACAATAATGACCTTTTTCTCTCCAGGAGTTGAATGGTATCTAAGAAAACCAGATTATGTTTTTCCCTTTTCCATGAGTGGCATTGGAAATGATTCAGTTAGCTATAATGGAGCAGATGTTTATTCAGGAGCAAAAATCAGCACAGAAAAGCCAAGTGAAGACTTTTATTTTATAGCTGATAATTTTGCTTTGTCAAAGCTGACCCAAAGCCAGAAAGAGCAGTACAGTTTAATAGTGCAAAACTGCAGTACAAGATACACTTCTAGGGATTTAGCAGTTTATGACTGCTGAAGGTTAATAAAATAGGTAAGAAGTAAAGTATAAATTTACCTTATATAATTATCTCCATTATGGTTTCTTCTCATAACTTCATATTCAGATGCTGGTCCTAGACAGTCTAATGAACCTCTTCCTAAACTTAAAACATTTCTGCATATTCCAGAATCTAAGTTTACACTAAACGTAAGATGAACTCCTCTTGGAGAATATTTAAAAAAAGCATCTTTTTCTATAGCTTTATAAAAATATCCTATAGCTTCTAATTCTGAGTTTCCAGTTAATCTTACTAAATCTCCATGCCTTACATCTTCTTCAAAGAGATTTAATGGCTTCCTTTTTCCCATAATTTATGCAAAAATAACCTCTTTATAAGTATTTATATTGCAGGAAATATCGGTAATTAAAACTTAAGTCTAAAGAGGAAATACATAATATCTTTGCCTGATTTTAAGATAGTTAATTGGATTTCTCCAAATAGGGAATTTGCAAGTTATTTATACCACCCTTTAGGAGTCCTTACCTTTTTACTACATTTTTCATGAATCCAAACTCCATTCCATTCAATATATTTTTTATTTATTTTTGATGGCCGAGTAAAACTAATTATTTTGCTTTTTTCATCTAAACTATCCAATTTATTTTTACAAACACTGCATTTTTTATATCTATATCTAATATATTTTTTATTAGATAATACTCTCATCAAAGCTTCTTTTTCCCGTTTAAGTTTTGGCTTGCAGGAAAAATTATGATCTAATACTGGTTTGTATCTTTTTTTTAACAAATCTCTATAAAGATACTTATTACAGTCAATATCACTGCAATCTCCATCTAACCCCCAGATTATTTCATCTAACTTCTCTTTCAAAAATAAATATTCGTCTAAATTTTCAGATTCCATCTTAATTAAATTTGCTCAGTTTTAAAAATTCTTCAGGATTTAATATCATTACATTATTTAATCTTTTTACTTTTAGTAAATGATTGTCTTGAGTTATTATAAAATCAGCCTTTCCAGCTATTGCAGTTTCTAAAAATTTATTATCATTTGGATCCTCTTTAATTACATCTAGTCTTTCAGAAGATTCAGCAATAATCGCCCTCTCAATAATAACATTTCTCCAGCTTTCTATTGTTTCTTCATCCAATTGAATCTTAAAATGTTTTAATGTATTTAATAATTCTTCAATAATCTCTAAAGAACTAACTAATTCAAACTCTTCATTTTTCCATTTATCTATAATTTTTGAACAAAAGTTTCCATCCCAGAATATGCCTGAGATAAAGACATTTGTATCTAAAACAATCCTCATTTTTTTCTAGTTCCATTTATAGCTTCTTCTATATCTTTCTCTTTCAGGCCTTTATTTTTTGCAAACTCCCTTGTTTTCTTAAGCAGTTTATCAAATCCATCAAACGAAGACATTTCTAGTTTTTTTAAAAGGATTGTATTTCCTTCGCCAATTACAATAAACTTTTCTCCCTCACGAATTTTGAGCTTTTCTCTTAAATTTTGAGGAATAACCACCTGCCCTCTTGAACTCATGCTTGTTATTTCAATATTTTCCATTTTAACCTCCTGTAAGTTTATCTTATTAGTAAGTTTATCTTATTTATAAACCCTTTGGATTTTCAATTTCACTTATCCCTAAGAATGATTGTACATAACAATCATTCTGCTATAATAACTTTTAAATAGTAATTTAAAGCTTTAGAGGGAATAATACTCATAAAAAAGGGCATATGGCTGTTGAAAAAAGAACTCTGAAATGGCATCATTATTTTGTAATATTTGTATATTTAACTGTAGGACTTGCCATTTTATCACTTTTAATAATTAATTTAAACTCTAAATTTTTTGGAATTACAGGAAACTATCTTATAAATGCTGAAGAAAACGATTATTCAAGCAAACTTGGAAGCTTTTACATAGACAAAACTCAGGTATTAGGAAATACTAAAGAGCTAAATGGAAATATTGCAAGGCCATTTATCTCCCAATAAACATTTAATATTGTTTTCAAACCAAAAACAGTTATTCCTGATAACTCTACAGGAATACTTGGATTAAATTTAATAGGAACTGGAGATTTATACATAAATGACAAATTAGTTATTCCTGACCTTGAAAACTATGAGCTATTAGTCAATACGCAAAAAGACCAGGTTTATGTAAAAAAAAGCATTTTGAAAGAAAGCTATATTAATTCTGAAAGTGCACTTGATTTCATATACAAAAACTATCCAGCTTCTAATATTTATTATTTTTCAAACACAAACAACATTGAAATCCCAAAATTTGAAGACTATAATCGAAGTGTAACATTCATCAACACAAGTTTTAGAGGAGATCTAAAACTGGCCATTTATGTAGAGGATAATCTAACTTTAAGCTTCACAAAGCAGGACTTAAATGATTATGTTGGAAAAGACGAATATGCACTTTCAATTACAGACATAAACAACAAGGTTTATTTTAATAAAAACTATGAAGATGATGGAGAGATAAAGAACAGCAATAAAATAGGAGCTGGACAAAATTTCAATATAACTCTAAACAATCTGCCAGGAAGTATTTACTATCTGACTTTTTCAAAAGATAGATTTAATGATGCGCCTGACTCTTCAATAAAAAATATTAAGATAAATTCAAACAAAGTTGTCTTTATTGGAAACATTCTTCCCTGGAGCAGTTTTGAAGTTTATACCAAAGTCCAGAACAATAAATCTATTGGATTTTTATACTGGTGGAGTGGAAAAGACCAGATAATAAGCATTCCAGAATATAGGGAAAAAGAAATAGTTTTAGATAAAGACTGGGTGAACAAAAGATATAACTTGTTGCTTTATTCAGGAGATTATGAAATAAAAAGCGATGTGGGATATTTATGGATATACACGGATGTTTTATCAACAAAGCCAAACTCATTTTTTGTTATTCCACTAAACAAAGAAAATAATAAATTCAACAGCCAGGATATAATAGTTATAGATAAAAGTTATCTTAACATAGATGAAAATGACAAAGAAATGTCTTATTTTCAGGACTTAAAGCTTGAAAAAGAAACCAAGGTTAAGATGAAAGTTATCGGTGACAGCTTATATCTTAAAAATATAACGCTTGAACTAAAGGAGTAGGTAATATGCCAGATAAAAACAACAAAGGTTTTCTTTATAACTTTCCTATAAATAAAAGTCATATCGACAGAAATCATATTTACCAGTCAACTTCAAAACACTCTTCAATAGCCACAATAATTTTATTCTTAGTTATTTTAGCACTAAACTATTATAAAATAATACCCGAGCTATACAAGCCTATTTATTTTTTTTATCTAGCTCTTGCAATATCCACAGTTTATCTTGCCTTTAAGATAAATAGTTTTAATGAAATTGAAAAAAAAGACTCTCCTATTATTTTTATTTCAAAATACCTTTTCCTTTTAACACTTATAGTCTTAGCAATTAACCAATTCCTTCAAAGGCCTTTTGTTACATATTTAACTCCTTATATTATCGGCCTTTCAATAGCTTCTGGTTTCCTCACTTTTTACAGCAATAAAGATAGTGTGGAGAAAGAGTTGGAGGAGGAAAAAGAGAAAGAAGAAAGAGATGAGGCGAGAAGAAAGCAGGACTTCCATAACAAGTTCCCAACCCTCAACAGGATTCCAATAGTCCGAAACATCGTGAGGTGGATGTATAAAGAGGGCTGGTGGTATGTGTTAGCTTTATTATTAATAATCATACTTTTTGTTGCAATAAAATACCCTTACATGGGTTTAGACTTTTCAGGATTGCATGATATGAAATATGTCTCATATGTTGAACCTGCAAAACATATGATTGAACATAGCAGCATGTTATGGAACGAAAGAGAGTATATCGCTGATCCAATTACATTACCCACTGGGATATATGATACTTGGGGATATTACCAATTTATGGAACATGGACTATACTTCACATTTAAACTTTTCCCTTGGAATAGTATAGAATTTAATACTAGGTTATTTATGGCTTTTATTGGAGTTTTAATTTTAATTTCATCCTACATATTTTTCAAAAAATTCTTTGATAAAAAACAAACTCTTCTTATATTATTGTTATTAAGTATTACATTTACTTTTCAATTTTTCACATATGTAACTGTTTTAGATCCAATAAATATTTTGTTTATGTTTATTTCGCTTATTTTTCTAGTTAATGGTATTGAGGAAAAAAATATTAAATCGGTATTTTTATCAGGAGTTATCGCTGGAATTGGAATTAATATTAAGTATCATGCTTTGATTTTTTATTTACCTATTTTTTTAAGTATAATTTATATGTATAAAAAAATAGAACATTCTAATAAATTAGCTTATTGTTTAATTATTTTACCTAATTTCCTATTGCAAACGTTATTTTTTAGGATGAGTTTTAGATATCTCCCAAGAAATCCTTTATTATATGGATTGATTTTTATCTTAATAGTGTCTCTACATTTTTATCTATATTTTAAGATTGAAAAAATATATAAATTGATAGATAAATTATTAAGAAATAATAAAGCAATTATTTTAATTTATCCATCAACTTTAATTGCTTCAATTTCTATTGTAACAATTTTATTAAAAATTGATTGGATTTATTTATTATTCAAGGATTTCATAACAGACAAGTATTTAATTTTTAATTGGAGTATGTACAATACTCTTTTAATTAGAATAAAAGAATGGGTTACTTGGCCAATTTATTATCTTGCATTTATATTTTTGTTAGGATTATTTTTTATAAAAGATAAAAAAGTAAAACTAATATCTTATACTTTTTTTGCAACAGCTTTTATTTATTTTGTTTTAACCTCAAAAGTTTTATATTTTCATGAGTATTACTTTCATATAATAGTTATTAGTTTAATTGTTTTAGCAAGTAATTTTTATTTTGTGATAAAATCTCAGAATAATATACGCCTAAAAATTTTGGTTTTTGTATTGTTAATTTTATTAATTTTTTCTCTTTCATACCCTATTATTAATAAAAATTTATCAAAACAAACTTCTGGAATAAAGGAAGTTGCAGAGTATCTTAATGATAATATGTTGGATGATGAATTCTTTATAAGAGATGTCCCAACATCGATATCCTTTTATTCAAATAGGAAATCTTTTGAACTTAATGGAGATAATCTTGGAGTTAATTTAGATTTAATTACTGAATTAAAAAAAGGGGTAGATAGTGGGGAAAATCTTGATGATTTATTAAAAAGATATAAAATCAAGTATGTGGTAGTTAATAAGAAAGATATATTTGATAAAAGAGGGTTTGCATATTTATTTGATGATAGTCTATGGAAAAACGATCAAACTTCTTTTAGAAGTAAAATAATACTATGTGAGGAAGAAAATAAATTTTGTTTAAGTCAAGAAAATAATATCCTATCTGAAGAAATTTATAAAAGAGATGTCTCAGAACACTTTATTCTTGAAAAAGAAATTGGAAATTTCTATATCTATAGAATAGATTAACCATTAAAGTCTTTAATCTTAATAAAATAGATCACTCTCAACCCTACAGCCATAAGAAAACTGCAAATAGTAAAAGAATAGACTACTCCAATATATCCAAAATAATTAATTAAGATTATACTTAAAATTGATCCAAAAATTCCAAGGATTAAATAAAACTTTGCCATTAAGCTTGCATAACCTGTAGGAATCAATATCCCTGCATCAAATGTCGCTGCCCAAACATTTGTTATGTAAATAATTAAACATAATAAAAAGGTTATATTAAAATAATTTTTAGCATAGTATTCTGGGAAATATACTTTAAATATTAGAGGCATTATTAGATAAAACAAAAGTCCTAATATTAAACCTGTGACAAAAAAAGTTAATGTATATTTTATTGATTTATTATATACTTTCTTGAATTCTCTCTTTGCAGATAAAACTGCAAAGTTTGGTGCTACTACTTGGCCTAGTAAAGTAAATGGAAATAGTAGAAGCATAAATATCTTTGTCAATAACTCATATGTAGCTATTTCTTCGATGTAATTATAATAACCCAAAAGCAATATTCCAAACCTAATAAAAAGATAATTTCCAATTATGGCTAAACCATAAATAAAAGAATACCTACCAACTTCCTTCATAACACTTTTATTCCACTTAACCTCAAAATCCCGATACCCTAAACCAATACTTATTAACAGGATAAGATAAAATAGGTTTTGGGAGATTAATGCTCCAATTAATCCATATTTTGAAATTAAAATATATACAAAAACAATTGAAATTAAACCTACCATTGTTGAGATAATTGCCAGTTGTTTGAATCTTTTTAATCCTCTATATATTCCATCATATAGGGATGTCATAGGGGCTAAGAAAATTAAAGGCAATAAATAAAGAACATAAACATATTTGTCTTTAAGATACCAAGGACCAATAATTAAAGTAAGTATAGAGATAATAATCGTTAAGGCTAAAATTATTATTCCTGAATTAAATAAAACAAGCTTCAGCTTTTTCTTATCTGTAACATTATATTCGGCAACATATTTCGATGTTGCTGTTGATATTCCAAAATCCCCAAATATTATCAGGAAAAATACAATTGCAAGAACATAATTGTATATTCCGAAGTCATAAGGGCTTAATAATTTAGCACACAAAATGAAAATCAGGAAGATAATTCCTTGTTTTGCCCCAATTTGCAAACTTCTCCAAAAGAAATTATCAATTGTTTCTTTGTGTTGTTGGTATTTAGCTTTTGCTTTTTTTATCATCTTTTAATAATTCCTCGTAAACTTTAATTAAAGAGTTAACTGGTCTTTCTAATGTGAACTGTTTAAGATATTTTTCTCTTAGTTTATTACTTAGTTCTTTTCTCAATTTATGATTTTTATTTAGATTCATAATTTTTTTAGTTAAATCATTTAAATTATTAAGATCAAATAATAAATTACGTTTAAATTCTTTTAATATTTCTTTATTCCCCCCAACATTACTTAGAATACAAGGAACACTCATGCTCATAGCTTCAAGAACAGAAATCGAAATACCCTCATAATTAGAAGTAAGCACAAAAGCATCCGAAACAGAAAGCAAAGAGTTTATTTCATTATGCTTGATTTCTCCTAAAAGGAAGATATTTCTTTGTAAGTTATTTTTATTTATCTCTTCTTGTAAGTTACTTTTTAATGGACCATCTCCTGCAATTAATATCTTATAATTAATTTTATTTTTTAAACGTTTTCCCAAAGAAATTAGCATTCTCTGGTTTTTAACATCAACAAGCCTTCCTATGTTCAATATTACAAATTTATCCTTCAGAGAATATCTTTTATTTAAATTTGAAACAAACTCCTTATTAATCTTTATTTTAGATAAGTCTGGTGCACCATTATAAATTACTCTTATTTTGTCCTCTTTTATTTTATAATCACTAATTAACACATTACCCAAGTCATTACTAACCACTATAAATCTGTCAATAAAATTGGAAAACAAGTACTTTCTTATTGCTCTTTTAATAAAATTATCTTTGACATCATATTTTAAGTCACCATGTAAATAAACAATTAGTTTAATATTTTTAAAAAGTTTTAGGATAGGTCCAATAAAGTATGTAGCTGGTGAGTTTAAGTGAACTAAATCAATTTTCTCTTCTCTAACAAATTTAACTAGTTCAAAAAAAGTTCTTGGATTGTAGTAACTACGTTTAATATAAAAAATAGAGGAATCACTTGTTCCAAGACGAACATTATTACCTTTCCCGATAAGACCTATATAAATGTCTAACGTTTTATCCTTTCCTAATAACTTCAAGTCATTAAGCAAAACCTGCGTAGAGCCACCAAGAATATTTGAGTGCAAAATTAATAGATTAATCTTTTTCATTCAAAACCTCTTGATAAACTTTTAATGTCTCTTTTGCACATTTTTCCCAAGAAAATCTTTTTACATTCTTATACCCTTCTTTAATTAGCTTAGCTCTAAGCTTTTTATCTTTTGTAATCTTTAACATTGCATTCGCAATGTCATCAACGTTGTATGGATCAACCAATATTGCCCCTTTTCCTGCAACTTCTGGCATTGAACTTACATTTGAGGTTATTACAGGACATCCACAGGCTTGTGCCTCTAATATTGGTAGACCAAAGCCTTCGTAAAGAGAAGGATAGATTAGAGCTTCAGTTATATTATAAAAATTTGCAACAACTTCATCAGGAACGTAACCTAAAAAGTAGATTTTATCTTTATTTTTTGCGCTTTCATATGTCTCAAATATTTCTCTATATTTCCAACCCTTTTTACCAATTATTACTAAAATAATATCTTTTTGTTTACCTACAATTAAATCAAAAGACTTGATTATATTTGAAATATTCTTCCCAGGATGGATGGTGTTAACAGATAGCATAACCCTTTGATTAAAGTTTATTTTATGTTTATTGTTTTTAGTTAAGTATTTACTAACAGCATTATAAGAAGAGGATTTATTCTTTTTATGATATATTTTTTTGTCAAAGGCCAAGTAAATTACTTTAATTTTCCCTTCATCTACATTTAAAAACCTAATCAAATCTTCTTTAGTATTATTTGAGATAGTGATTATTTTATCGGATACCTTCACATAATGAGGGAAGATATACTTCCAGTACACAAGATCTTTAATTTTGTAGTTGTGCGGGTTTACATAATGATTAAGGTCATGAACAGTAATAACTCTTTTAAATTTTCCAAGAATAGGAACCGAACTTTTGAGGCTATGAATTAAATCAACTCTATTTTTTTTAATAATTTTTGGGATAATAATATTCTCATAAAAAAGTCTTAAAATACTATCATTTTTTATTTTACTTGGAATACATTTAAAATCATTAAAATGTGTTGGCCCCATTAAAATAAATTCTTTTTTGTGGTTTAAGCAATTAAGCAAATTTTCAGAATATATCTTAATTCCCCCAGGAACAGAAAGTGATCTCGCATCAATGCCAATTTTCATTTCAATTTCCTCGATTTAGCAACGAGATAAAAGTTAGTTTTTAAAAAGTAAGGCATTTTATCTGGATTAAATAGCTTAAATAAAAAGACACCCGTTCTTCCCAGTACCTTATTTACCTTTCCTATAGTAAAATCATTTAATATAGGTATTTCAACAAACTTTACTTCGAATCCATTTTTATTAAATCTTTTTTTTATTTGCCAGTAATTATGTAAAGAACAATGGTATTCTCTATACTTAAAAGATTTACTCTGAATAATCTCCCACGGGATATTAGTCCATTTGTTGGGAGTTCCTAAAAGATAATATCCTCTTTTTTTAAGAACTCTCCTTACTTCCTTAAGATGTTTATCACTATCAGAGATATGTTCAAATACATCAAAACTTAACACTACATCAAATGAACTATCTTTAAAATTGAGCTTATCCCCAGACATTGTTTTAAGAGGAATGTTTCCAAATAGTTTCTTCCCTTCTTTTACCAAGTTATAATCAATTTCAGTTCCTGTTATGTTATAACCTTCCTTTTTTAGGTGATGGATTAAACTACCCTTTCCTGAACCTATCTCCAATATTCTTTTATTTTTACTAAGAATCCTAGTTTTTCTTAAAAAAATAATATTAGATTCAAAATTTCCGAGGTTTACTTGTTTAACTTTATTTTTTGAATAATAATCTTTCATCTCACTCCCTCCTCAATCTTCTTTGCTAAATCTTTGATGTCCTTGGGCTTTGCATAAATTCCTTTGTTTTTCAAGATTCTCCTGTTGTCTTTTGAATCAAAACAGACTACTGGAAGATTCATTGCAAGATAATTGTATACTTTTGCATTAGCTTCCCCGCTTTCCAGAGTTTTCGGAGAAACTGCAATATGACCAAGCTTTAGGTAAGATGGAGCCTTTTCATATGGAATTTTCCCAGTAAAAGTTATTCTCTTTTCTATGTTAAGCTCTTTGGCAAGTTCTTTTACTCTTTCTACTGGATAACCCATAATTAAAAAATGAAATTTATCATTTACATATGGAATTGATTTGATAAGATAATCAATTCCTTTATATTCCTGCAACCCTCCAAGATAAACAACTATTTTCTTATTTTTTGGAAGTTTTAGGTTTGCTTTCTTAACTTTTGGATTAAATAAAGAAACATCAGGATAGTCTTCAATTACCTCTATTGGTTTATCTGGTTTAATCTCCCTTGTTATAAATTCCTGCAATGCTTGTGTAGAAGTTATTATCTTATCCGGTTTTTTAGTTATGTATTTTTCAACTGGCCAGACTAATTTTGATATCATCCCTTGCTTTTTTATTGCTCCCTGCTCTGACAACTCCCCTACCAATGAGCCCTGGCTGTCAAATATTAACTCTTTATTGAATAACTTTTTAAGGACTAGCCCAATCATTGCCCCTTCATGCAAATGAGCATAAATAATGTCATAATCATTATTTCTCATCTCTTTTATTGATCTAAACAATAGAAATAAATCAATAAACGGCTTGTATATTGAAAAACCAACCTCTGTTTTTCTATATCCAGGAAGATTAGCTGTTCTTTTTATGTTAACTCCTTTCATATCTCTGCCAATTGGATAAGTTAAAAGATCAATGTTAAAATTACTTCTTTTTAGTCTAAAGTAGCTATTTAGAACCCTCATATGGCAACCCCTATCTGAAAAAAAGGGTGTAGGTGCAATCATAAGAACGTTTCTTCTCTTTTCCATTTTACATTATATTCACCTCTGGCTTTTAAAGTTTATATGAAGTTGGGTTTATACTTTGGTAATTTTGATATTTTGAATTGATTTAGAAATATCTCTTTAATTACAACTAGCAATTAAAGGGCTAGTATACTCTGATTGCCTTAATGGAGGAAGCTGGATTCTTATCTCATTTCCTTGGTAACTAAAAACCAATACCATAAGCCAATTATTTCTATAGTTTTTACATTCTATAGAAATATCATCAAATGATTCCAATAGTTTTTTAGTAACTATTTTATTTAAAGCAGAGAAAAACTCGCTTGCGTAAAACACCTCGAGTCCAACTACCCCTTTATTTTTATCAATATCAATATTTAAAAATTCTGAAAATTCAATAGTTTCAGAAGGTTTATGTTCATCATCATAGATAGTAAAAACATCATCTTCTTCATCATAATGTATCTTCAATGCCATGAATATTCCAAGTATTTAGAGTTTTTTAAACTTTCTTTTATAGTTTTTTAAAGTTTGTCTGCCAATTGGGTAAACTGTGATTATTCTTATTTTATCAGTGAATTTTAAAACATAAACCCTTCCTGTTTTTGAGCTGTATACAAAGTACAGTTT
>Ga0210006_1001481_pt1 | contig 16236 bp, 14 predicted proteins | sample CryGey02umfilter_2_FD_185452 | JGI IMG/M metagenome (GOLD analysis project Ga0210006, IMG submission 185452) | Groundwater microbial communities from aquifer in Utah, USA - Crystal Geyser 4/10/14 0.2 um filter (SPAdes) (version 3) | ecosystem: Environmental > Aquatic > Deep subsurface >... | reverse complement strand
ATGGGCTTTTTGCCTTTCGTGGTCAAATAAATTCGAAACCACCCCCTCCGCAAGGAGGGGGTTTGTGATATGTCTCTTCCTCGTCTCAAACTTCGCTCCCAAGTCGTCAAACGCATGCGGCAGTTTTTTGATGAACGCGGATATCTTGAAGTGCAAACGCCGCGGCTCGTCGGTCTCCCCGGACAAGAACCCTATCTTGAACCGATGTGGTCGTCTGTGCGCGAGCAGGACGGCGCTACGTATAAAGCGGCGCTCATTTCTTCGCCGGAGTATGCGATGAAGCGCTTGTTAGGAAATGATTTAGACAAGATTTACGATCTTGGTCCCTGCTTTCGCAATGAGGAGCCTTGGGACGTAACGCATGATCCGGAATTTTTAATGCTTGAATGGTATCGAAAGCAAATAGGAATTCAGGCTCTCATGGATGAAACGGAGGAGCTGGTACGTTTTGTTTCGTCGCAGGTAGAGGCCCCGCAAGCTCCTTATTTGCCTATCGGTCCGTTTCGTCGTCTCACCGTAAGTGAAGCAATGAAACTTTACGCCAACATGGATCTCTTGCCCCTTCTTGGCGATCGAGAAAAGATGAGCGAAGTCTGTCGTTTGCATGAGCAGAGCGTGCAGGAAACGGATACGTGGGATGATCTTTTTTTCAAACTCTTTCTGTCGGAAGTGGAACCGTATCTTGGATGGAATCAAGATCATTCCAAGTGTCAGCCGACGTTTCTCTGGAATTATCCGCTGTCGATGGCGGCGCTCGCAAAAGCGAATTCGATCGATGAACGTTTTGCTTTGCGTGCCGAGCTGTATATCGGAGACTTGGAACTTTCGGATGGCTTCGCGGAGCTCACGGATTCGGTGGAACAGCGAAAACGCTTTCAGGAAGAACAAGCTTTGCGCCGCTCTCTTGGAAAAGAGGTTTGGCCTATTGATGAACGTTTTATGGAAGCACTTCCTCGCATGGGAAATGCCGCTGGAATGGCTTTTGGCGTCGATCGTCTTGTGATGCTCCTTGCGGGCACTGATTCTATTAGTGATGTCATGCCTATTCCGGTTCGAAAGCGCTTTTAGTTGACGAAATGGCGTTGGTCGAGCATGCTCTTGTCAGATTTTAACTATTCCACCGTGTTATGGCTTCACCAAATGAAATTAAAAAGAACGTCGTAATTCAAGACGCGCAGGGCCTCTGGGTTGTGTCTGAATTCCAGCACGTGAACCCGGGGAAAGGCGGCTCATTCGTTCGTACGCGGATGAAAAATATTCAATCTGGCAAAGTTCTTGAGCGTACGTTTAAGTCTGCCGAGACGATTGATCTTGTAGCCGTGGATCATCGGCGCATGCAGTTTTTATACAAAGATCAGAGTGGGTACGCGTTCATGGATAATGAAAACTATGAGCAGACTACCATGTCGGAAGAAGATGTGGGTGAGCAGGGGAAGTATCTTCGCGAAGGATTGGAGGTTCATATCACCGTTTATGAAGGCAAGCCTCTTGCTGTCGAGCTTCCAAAAAAGATGGTATTCAAAGTTACTGAAGCGCCGGAAGTTGTTGTGGGAAATACTGCGAGTGGAGGAAACATGACAAAAGAAGTTACGCTTGAAGGCGACTTAAAAATTCGCGCTCCGATGTTTATCAAAGCAGGGGAAGAAATCGTCGTTAATACAGAAACAGGGGAGTACGTGGAACGCGCAAAATAACAAAACCCCCGCCAAACGGCGGGGGTTTTGAATTGTGTTTTAGTATGTGGTTGTAAGCTGATAACGCGAAGTTTCGATGGATCCCGGATTCGAGGCCGAGGTTACGATCGCGTGGATACGCGTGTTGACCGGGCTCGCTCCGGTGAAGTAGCTCGTCGTGCAAGTGATTGCTCCATAGCAGGTTGCGATCGGGGAGCTTGAGCGCTCGTCATAGACGCGCGTCACAAGATCCGCGGTGCGGGCATTCGTGTCGAGCACATTTGCGGAAATGTAGATGGTGCCGTTTGTGCGCAGATTTGAATTCGGATTGAATTCGATGTTTACATTTCCTGCGAGCGTATCCGTCGTGCTACCGGTTGAAGATGTGCCGGTTGAACCGGTGATTGTGAAATAAATCACAGGACCATCTTGGTTCAGTACAAAAGCTCCATTACGATCGTAGATGTGCGCTTCAAACTGCGCCTGGGTTTCGCTGCCTAGCGTATTTACCGTGACATTAGCAACACACCAGCTTTGGTCATTACAGGTTTGTACGATTGAGCCGTTGCGAAGATCGCGAATCTCAATACGGTTTCCTATGTAATTCCAGTTACCTGCGTTAAACGCATTAGCAGTGAGTTTTACTCGATCACCGGAAGCAATGGATGTTTGATCCGCCTGAAGCGTGAGACCGTTAACGTAGTTAAGGCCGTTGTTTGACGATGAATCGGGATACGCGTGTACGATGATATCAGGTAAGCTCCAGACAACGTATTCGTGATTCGCGCTCATCACATATGCTCGAAAATTGTATTCGAGCTTAGTGGACGATTTTTGTGAGAATGTGTACGTGTAAGAGCATGAGTTGCTATAGCAAGTGTTAAGCGTCACCGCGTTCGGTGCTGATCCGTAGTTCTGATGGACCATGCGCAAGTATCCACCGGTTGGAAGCGTGCCCCAGTAGTTCGCGTTTAATGTAACGCTTTGACCTTGGGTTACGGTCGCGTGATCCGCGCTAAGCGTCAGCGTTCCATTTGTACTTGTGCTGCCGTTGAAATATACAACGGGAGAATACTGGGTAGCGATTGCGGAACCGGCATTGTTTTTAGCGGTCGTAATATATTGCACAGAATTTATCCCGATTTCCTTAATCGGGTAAAGCGTTATGGAGCAGTAGGATGTGTTGTAGCAAGTTTTTACCGTTTCATTGCTTGCAACATTTTTAATTTCAATACGTCCGTTGGCCGGAAGCGTTCCATTATAATTAGCTGTAAGTGTTACGGCTTCGCCTGAGTTTATGTATGCTCGATCCGCGCTCAGCGTAAGCGAGCCAGTTTGGTTCGTGCTCCCACTTGTCGCGGTCTTTAACGAATCATGCAGATACGTCACGCCATAATATTCATTACTGACATTGTAATCAGACACGGAGTAAATTGGCGTACCAACCGTGTAGTCCGTGAAGAATGTGTCAGGGATATCTTTTACCTGAAGGCGCCAGTCGGCACCGTACAAATCACGTGCAAGCGATTCGCTGGTCACGTGGCGAAGTACGGCGTTTTTTGAAACAGCATAGACTTTCGGATCTGTTTGAACTTTGACCAACTTCGCACCCGGGCGATAGGTCACGTTCTGATTGCCAAGCGGAATGGCCTGGAGATCAGCATCCGAGATATTTGTGACGGTGTCAAATGATGGGAACCAGGTGAAATAGGTGCTTGCATTCGGAAAGGTATAGCGTTTTCCGTCCGGAGCATACCAATACACCGTTAAGGCGCTTTCACCGCGAACGGCGGTGTTTGTTGTTGCAGCTTTCGCAGTATTGCCAAGACCCATAAGCGGGGAGGCAATAAGCGCGAATGTGAGTAGGGAAATGAGAGTTTTGCGCATAGAATATATTATGTAGCTTAAAGCCAACCGTAGCACAAAGATGCGATTTTGTCAATCCATGGCAGATAATATTTTCTACACTGACTTCAGCTTTTCTGATAAGCTTATGACATGAAAATACTGCGCTCTCTGGGCTCCGGTTTCTTCGTTCTTGTCCTTCTAGGAAGTGGTTGTTCCACGGTGCCTCCTTACACTCCAGGAGAAGTACCGACAGCTGCTCAGCTGGAGCAAATGACCCCTGAGGATATACATGCAAATATGCAGACGATGCTCGAAAAAGATCCGCCGAAGAGCCTATCGGAGGATGAACGTTATCAGGAATTAATGCACTCGATTAATCTTATGAAAGCGGGGCGTATTGAGCGTTTTGCCGATTTTCAGGGAATGAATGCCTTTTCCGCAGATGGGAGCGCAAAGATCGTGAAGAATGATATGCATTATCAAGTGGTTTTTTCGGAAGATTTTTCCGTGGCTGCCGGACCGCGGCTTGTTGTTTCGGCTAGCAACGGTTTGAGTCCAAGCGATAAAAAAGCGCTTGAGCAAAACGGCGCAGTTCGACTCGGAGAGCTCAAGGCTTCGTCTGGTATTCAGACATATGATTTGCCTGAAGGCTTTGATATAAACCAAACAAAGTCCATTGTTATTTTTTCGGAGCCGTTTCAAACTGTGTTTGCTGTAGCGAATATTCAGTAGCTCTGGGATTGAAAAAATCTCAAAACTAAGATACGCTCCAGCTCGCACAAAGTTGTATATGCATGATGGGCAAGTGGCGGAATTGGCATACGCGCTAGGCTTAGGACCTAGTTCCTGAAAAGGATTGTGGGTTCAAGTCCCACCTTGCCCACCATACGTTTATAACGATTCAAAAAAGAGCGCCCCGGCGCTCTTTTTTGTTAGGTTTTTTTTGTTTTTATCACAAGCACGGTCATGTCGTCCGGCTTTGAACGGATATCGTCGTCTTCCTCTGAAACAGCGAGAGCTGCTCTTGTGAGTTCCTGGGCGGCTCGTTCCGGGTCGTCTTCGTATTTTCTTGTGATGGCTTCGATTTGTTCATCCGTGAGATTATCATGAATTCCATCACTCATAGCGAGAAAAACATCACCGCGATTTACATCAAAGGTTTGTGGATTAGGATGGCTGGAAATAAGTACGGTATTTAAGACAAAATGCCGCACTTCTTCCAGTGTGAGCTGGTCGACTTTTCGGTTTTCTTCTTTTGCGACTTTGTCAGCGAAGGCGACCATGCTTAGAAAATATTTATCTTTCTTTGCATATTGTTTTAGCGTTGATACTCGGACGGAACGGGAAATATCTTCCGCATCCATAATTGGAATTCCATCCGCATCGGGTACTTCATGTTCGATAAACATCTGAACAATGGAGTCGTCTTTACTGAGCTGTTCTAAGGCTCCGGCGCGCAGCCGATAGATTCGACTGTCTCCAATATTCACGATGCTCACTTTTTCTTGCCCACGCGCATCTTCCCAGAACTTCCCGAGCGAGAGTGTTGTGTCGGCTCCTTTGAGCGCTTGTACACGTCTATAAATAGACATGCTGGCGAGTACGCGTATAGCAGTTTCAACATCCTCTTGTTGGAGTGGCGCTTCCTCCTTTTCACTGAATACTTCACGAAGTTGATCATTGGACTCAGCGAGGATTGCGCTTTTTTGGAGGGATTCCGCGACAGCTTTTGATGCAAGATCTCCGCGCACAGATCCGCCCACGCCGTCGGCTACGCAAAAGATTCCTCGATCCATGTCATAGTAGGCAGTGTCTTCATTGCGTAACCGTCCTCCCTTTCCGCGTGTTGCAAAACCTACTTCCAGAAAAGGACTTTCCACGCGCTCGAATGTGAGCGCTTCTGGTTTTTGATGCGGCGCGGGAGTGGAATGCCAGCCTTCAAAAGGATTCATTTCCATACGCTTCGATGATAACATGAATGTATGCGTATACCTTGACAAGGAGCGCAAAATCATATAGGCAGATAGAGAAAGGAGCCCTTTATGACAGAGGAGCCAATTGACCTCTTTGTACACAAACATCTCGAATTTCTTCAGGGCATTGAGCGCATGTGGCCGCGCTATAGCAGCGCAAAACAGGAGCTGGAAATCTATCTCCAGCGCGAGCGCTCCATTCCTCCTTATTGGATCCGCACCTCGCTTCATATTAGAGCGCGGCATCTGAAAAAGCCCATGTTTCTCCCGCTTGATCTGCATTGGACGGATCTGGGTGGAAACGTTCTCCGAGCCATTGTCTCTCCCTGTCCTCCTGTGTTTCAAACGGAGGTGGCGGATGAGCTTGTCCCTATCAAGGAATTCCTTCTTGTCGCAGGCAGCTTCGCACAAGCTATTCCCAATCAATTTTGTGTGGCGGAGGAAGCTCTATCCGACTCTGATCCGCAAGACGACTGTCCTGCGTAAAAAACTCCCGCCTTTTCTCGAGGCGGGAGGATTTTTTTTATTGTGTGCTTGTTGCGTTCACCGTGGGCGCCTCTGCAGGTTTGAGATCCGTTCGGAGATTTTGTAGCTCTCCTTCCATGAGATCGAGCCGATCATTTACATTCTGCAATCTGCTTTGCAGCTGCGTATTTGCATTGAGCGATTCCGTATTTGAAATGCGCGTTGTGAACGCGAATGTCGCGTAGATCATTGTGACAGAGGAAAGTAAAACGGCCAGGACAATGATCCAGATTACAACATGCCAGTGGGCACCGTATCCGTCTTTAACGGGCGGACAAAACTTTACAGCTTCTTCTTGGATGGTTGGTTTTTTTTTCGTTTTTGTTTTTCTTGGGGGCATAATAAGGGACGTGAAAAATTTACAAACATATTGTAACACGATGGAAATCATCCCGCGAGGTATCCATTGACAAAAGCCGAAAAACTTGCTAGGACTCTAAGTACCATGAAGGGAGAAAACACATGGTAGTGGACATTCGATTAGGTTGGAAAAAGCGCGTTCTCCTCAGCATCGCGCGCGCGAGCGTTCGTTGTGATAGAGAACGTCGTCATGACGGCGAGCATCGGCTCGTTCTTCGACTTCACATCAAGCCCGGGAAACTGCAGAGTCTTCCCGGCGACATCGTTATGGATGACCTCACGGTTTACCTCACGCATGAGAACAAGACCGTGGCTTTCCAAACGTACTGGAAGGATCGTGAAGGCTCGCAATTCACGGCCATCCTGCAGCCGGTTAGGGAAGACCCCGCGGTCATCCCCAGCAAACTTACGCTTTCAGCTTTGCGTGGTTTCGCAAACAGTCGCACCATTCATTTTTCCTTCAGCCAGGCGGGACAAGTCTTTGACAATTCTGGGAGTGTGCCCGTCCTACGCCTCAATGAAGCGCATGACGAGAGCTAGCGCTCCAAGAGCTCCCTCTTCTTTTAAAACGCGCCCCGAGATTTCTCTCGCGGCGTGTTTTTTTATTCTCCTTTTTATTTAGGCTTTTTTATAGGCAGTGACAATGGCAGTAACGTCATCCATTTTTGCACGCGCGTTTCCATCTTTTCCTCGGATGGCGCGCTCGGTCGCCATGGTTTGAAGTTCTTTAGCCGCTTTGAGCGGATCATTTTCATTCTGTACCAGAATGGTTTGGATTTCCGCATCCGTGAGGTTATCACCGACACCGTCCGAGACGGTAAGAACGAGATCGCCATCTTCGAGTTCAACCGTTTTAATGCGCGGTTTAAACTCGGTGCCGAATTGTTCTTTCATAATCTTTTGCAGGCCAATGCCTTGCGTAATCATGTTTCGAAAACTGTCGAGCGTGACATATTGATTCGGATTGCGCACGAGCTTCATCACAAGCGGCGCAAGTTCCTTTCGTTTTTCCGCCAGAGCAATAATATCTTTTTTATCAATTTCCCGTGTGACGTCCGCATCATCTAAAACGGGCTCGCCGTTTTTATCTTTGATTCCTTCATCAATCAAAACTTGAACATGGGAGTCTTCGCGGGTGAGTCGTTCGAGGCCGCCTTTACGTAATCGATAAATACGACTGTCGCCAACTTGGCCGATGGTCATTTGTTCTTTTCCTTCCGCATTGCGCCAGACCTTGGAGAGCGAGGCGGTGCACCCTATTTGTTTTAGAAGAATATCCATCACTTTTTTGTGGCTTTCTTTTGACGGATCAAAGTCTTGTCCAAGTTGTTCTTTAAAAGATTCGCGTGCTTTCGTTTGAACGGTTTCGTTTTCTTGGCCAAGCCGTTCCACGGCATCATTCATGCGCTGCAAAATATCGCCTGTTGCCGCTTCGACCTCGTCTTTTGTAAGAGGCGTATTTATGTTGGCTTCATACACTTTTTTTGTGATGGGAGCCATGGATTCAATTTGCAGGCGCGTGAGCTGCTCGGCTGCCGCTGCGGATGCATAGTCTCCGGCAGGGACACCGCCCATGCCGTCAGCGACAAATTGAATACCGCGTTTTGCAGAATAGTAATAGGCGTCTTCATTTCGGTCGGGATGCGCCGGTGAAGCTTCTGAGGCTGCACCGATTTTGAAACGCCATCCGCCTTCCTTGGATTCAATGGTATGCAGCTCCGCTTTGTGAATGCCACCCGGAATTTCTTCCAGGTCATCTTCGGATAATGCAAGCTCCTCTTCCTCGGGAATTTCTTCCAAGTCCGCTTCGGATAATTCGATATTTCCATTCGGAATTTCTTCCAAGTCTTCTTCGGACAATTCTGTTACGTTCGCAGCTTCTTTTTGTTTCCGATAATCTTCCAAGCGAATAATCTTGGCTTTTTCATTTGGAGGCGGATCGAGTTTATCGATGGCCTTCTTAATTTCTTCGGGGCTTGCATCGGCAAGCGGGGATTCAAATGGTGGCATAACAGGGTATTATTTCAAAAAATAAGCGTTTTGTCAATGTGAATCTATTATTTGTGATAAGTCTTTCCTCGCAAGATAGCCTCTGTTCGGAACAGCTGTTCGAGCAGAATAATCTTTACGAGATTGTGCGGGAGCGTTTGTTTTCCAAACGATAGCACAAGGTCGGCGCGATGGCGCACAGATTCATCAAGTCCCCATGAGCCGCCGATGAGAAAAACGATGGTGATTCCATGATCCGTTTGCTGTTCCAGTTCATGCGCGAGCACTTCTGAAGAAAGATTTCTTCCTGTCTCATCAAGCGCAACAACGCATGTTTGCTCGGGGAGCTTTTTTAAAAGTCCTTCCGCTTCATGCGCTCGCGTTTTTGCGATGTCGGGTTTAGTGGAACCTCCATGGCCCTCCGGAAGTTCTTTGATACGTATTTTTATATAAGGGGAGAGTCGCGTAATCCAACTCTTAATTGCTTCGGATTGCCAGGCTTCCGTTGTCTTTCCGATGGCACGGATTTCATAGCTTTTCATACGTCCATTTTTCAGCCTCTGGATGAAGTTGTCCAGCGCAGTTTTTAATCTGTGTATTTTTTTCTAAAAACGGGGGAATCGTGAAGGATTATTCGTTGCGGCAAAGCCCCTTGTTTTGGGCGAATCTCTAAGGATTTTGCGATGATTTGAGAACACTTGACAAGGGTTTTGGATTTCTATACTATTGTGACACTTCAATTTACCATGTTCACTAATGCTTCGAGCATGTGAACCTCTGGAGACTCTCAATGAGCTATTCCTATCTTGCGAACATCGATTCGCCATCACGGCTAAGCTAATCAGAGATCTTCAGATCCCTGAAAGGACTTGGCCACAAACCGAGCCCTTTTTGTTTCCACGAGTTTGCCATGGACGAGCGACGCTTTCGAAGCGTAGTTCGTCCTTGTCCGACTCACCGGTTCTTCCAGAAGCGGACAAGGTGCAACTTCACAATTGAAGATGCGCGGCATAACGATCGAAACGTTATACGTGCAAGGCATAATCATTACATTAAGCAATAGCAAGTACACACCTTTGGTGCTGTCCGCATTTCCTGCAATCGCAGGAGGTCCGGATGGCTAAAACACGAAAGGGCGTACGGTGGATGACTAGGCAGAGAGGAGCCGATGAAGGACGTGGCAGCCTGCGAAAAGTCTCGGGGAGGTGGCAAGCAACCTTTGATCCGGGAATGTCCGAATGGGGAAACCCCTGTTGATGAACTCAGCAGACTCTATTCTGAATACATAGGAATAGGGAGGGAACTTGGGGAAGTGAAACATCTCAGTACCCAAAGGAAAAGAAACAAATTTACGCTGACTCTTTATCCCTCACGATCATTTTTTGGTCGCGACGGGATAAAGAGTCAGCAGGATTCCCTTAGTAGCGGCGAGCGAAACGGGACCAGCCCAAACCTATATAACTAACTTATGTTGCCAAAGTTAAACGCAAGTTTTTCTAAGGGGACGTAAGGGCGAGCGTGGGCTTTCGTTATATGGGGGTTGCGGACGGACGATGCACATCCCGCGATAGTGCACGGAGTATATTCTTCTTAATCGAATTTGCTGGAAAGCAAAACCAAAGACGGTGATAGTCCTGTAGATGAAAATAAGAATATAGACCGAGTCCAGATCCAGAGTACTACGAGGCTCGTGAAACCTCGTAGGAAGCAGGCACGACGATGTGCCAAGGCTAAATACTCCTACTGACCGATAGTGAACAAGTACAGTGATGGAAAGTTGAAAAGCAGCCCGGGAGGGCGATGAAATAGTTTCTGAAACCGTATGCTTACAAGGAGGTGGAGCGGGCTTAGGTCCGTCACACCGTTCCTATTGAAGAATGAGCCGACGAGTGTGCTATATGTCGCTCGGTTAAGTCCCCGAGGGGACGAAGCCACAGTGAAAGCGAGCCTGAATAGGGCGTTTGTGGCATATACACGACCCGAAACCCGGCGAGCTAGCCATGACCAGGATGAAGCGCATGTAAAAGTGCGTGGAGGTCCGAACCCACGAGCCGTGCAACACTCGGGGATGAGTTGTGGCTAGAGGAGAAATTCCAATCGAGCTGGGTGATAGCTGGTTCTCCCTGAAATAGATTTAGGTCTAGCGTTGGTCCATAGCGTGGCGGGGGTAGAGCACTGAATGGGGTCCGGGGCGCAAGCTTACGTACCCCAACCAAACTCCGAATACCGCCATTGCGTTCCCAATAGTCAGTCCATGGGGGCTAAGCTCCATCGGACAAGAGGGAAACAGCCCTGATCGCAGACTAAGGTCCCAAAATTCATACTAAGTGCGAAAGGTGGTCGGACGGCTTATACAACCAGGAGGTTGGCTTAGAAGCAGCCATCCTTTAAAGAAAGCGTAACAGCTCACTGGTCAAGCTGTCCGGCGCCGAAAACTTACCGGGACTCAAGTATGATACCGAAGTCGCGGGATGTGAGTGTCCTTCGGGACGCTGCATCGGTAAGGGAGCATTCTGTTCAGCGTCGAAGCGGAAGGCGTGAGCCACCGTGGAGCGTACAGAAGAGAGAATGTCGGCATAAGTAGCAAAAAAACGGGTGAGAATCCCGTTCACCGTAAACCCAAGGTTTCCAGGGCAACGCGAATCGTCCCTGGGTTAGTCGGTCCTAAGGCGAGGCCGAAAGGCGTAGTCGATGGACAGCAGGTTAATATTCCTGCACTTCCTTGTGTTTCCAATGGGGGGACGCATCGTTCAACTGATCGAGTCTCTTGGAATGAGACTTTGGGTACTCAGGGGTGTCTGGTAGGCAAATCCGCCAGACATAAGCCTCGGGGTAAGCGCAAGTCCTGCGAGAGCAGGACAAGGATCGGGACTGCGGTGCCAAGAAAAACCTCTAGGGCTAAGCATGAGGAAACCGTACCGGAAACCGACACAGGTGGGTGGGCATAAGTGTGCCAAGGTGTACGAGAGAAACTAGGTTAAGGAACTCGGCAAAACAGCGGCCGTAACTTCGGGATAAGGCCTGGCTGTCGCAAGACAGCCCTCAGCAAAAGATGCAAACCGACTGTTTACCAAAAACACAGCTCCCTGCTAAACCGCAAGGTGACGTATAGGGGGTGATGCCTGGCCAGTGTCAGAACGTTAAGAGGAGGGGTGAATCCTTCGGGAGGCAGCCTTGAATCGAAGCGCTGATGAACGCCGGCGATAACTATAATCGTCCTAAGGTAGCGAAATTCCTTGTCGGGTGAGTTCCGACCCGCACGAATGGCATAACGAGTTTGCAACTGTCTCAACCTAGTACTCGGCGAAATTGCAAGTGGGGTGAAGATGCCCTGTACGCGCAGTCAGACGAAAAGACCCCGTGAAGCTTTACTACAACTTGATATTGGGTAACGGCTTGGCATGTTCAGAGTAGGTGGGAGCGTAAGCACCAATGAGACACCACCCTTGCCCTGTCGTTATTCTCATTACGGACCGTGAAACCGGTTTGTAAAACAGTATCTGGTGGGTAGTTTAACTGGGGCGGTTGCCTCCCAAAAAGTAACGGAGGCGTTCACAAAGGTTAGCTAGGCGCGGATGGAAATCGCGCTGATCCCGCAATGGGAAAAGCTAGCTTAACTGCAAGACCTACAAGTCGAGCAGATGGGAAACCAGGACATAGTGATCCGACCGTACGATATCGGACGGCGGAAGCTCAACGGATAAAAGCTACTCCGGGGATAACAGGCTGATCTCCCCCAAGAGTCCACATCGACGGGGAGGTTTGGCACCTCGATGTCGGCCCATCGCATCCTGGGGCTGGAGCAGGTCCCAAGGGTTAGGCTGTTCGCCTATTAAAGCGGTACGCGAGCTGGGTTCAGAACGTCGTGAGACAGTTCGGTCTCCTGTCTACTGTGCGCGCGGAAGGTTGAGAGGACGATTCCTTAGTACGAGAGGACCGGGAATCACGAACCTCTTGTGAACCGGCTGTTCTACCAAGAGCACTGCCGGGTAGCGACGTTCGGCATGGATAAACGCTGAAAGCATATAAGCGTGAAACCAACCTCAAGATTAACCTTCGTATGAGGACCCTTCTAGACGAGGAGGTTGATAGGCAGCAGGTGTAAGCACTGTGAAGTGTTGAGCCGAGCTGTACTAATAGTCCCATGTTTTGGCCATCCGGCTCTTGCTGGATGGCGCCGTGTAAAGGCGTGTCTTGCAATCTATGTAAGAAAAGTGCCTTGCACGTATAACGATTCGATCCGATTATTTTCAAGGGAAAGCCCCATAAGCTTTCTTTTGAAAATACATCGGCCTTTTCTCCGCAGATACCTATTCTGCGGTGCAAAGGCCGGTGGCTCAAGCGACGAGGACCCACCCGTTCCCATCTCGAACACGGAAGTTAAGCTCGTCAGCAGCGATGGTACTTGGACCCAACCCGGTCCTGGGAGAGTAGCCCGTTGCCGGACCAGAAAAGCTCAGCATTTTGCTGGGCTTTTGTGTTACTTGGGGTTAGATAAAGCGGGTCTTTTCTTATTAAATAACAACCTGCTTCCTTTAACAAAGGACGTGCCAGTAGATAAGAAACTGAATATTATCGTCTTCTGCTCGGCCTGTAACAGGTCTTTGTAAATGACCCTATCCAGGGGATTGATGCAGCGCATGAGATTTTTCGCGTGAAAGGCCGGGTAATTCCGGTGTCTGCTGTGTCGGCGCATCTCTACGCTAGGTTGGAGGATGGAACCCTCACCGAGGGCGAGCATATCATCGGATGTTCCGAGTGGTCCGCGGGCGCCGATCCGCACATACTGGCTTAAGCCGGCCGTGCCGGTGGATCCAGAGGCTCTTACGGAAATCCGTGAAGCTGATCTCATCGTGCTGGGCCCCCAGTGATCTCTACACAAGCATCATTCCAGCGCTCCTCGTTGATGGGGTATCGGAAGCGATCCGTGGCGCAAATGGCAAATGCGCGTTCGTTATGAATCTTACGACCAAGACAGGCGAGACCGAAGGCTATCCGGCGAGTTGTTTCTGTAAGGCGATCGAGGAGGAACTCGGTCAAGGTCGAATCAATGCGGTTATCATGAATAATGAGGCTCCAACGGACGAACTGATCCATGAGTACGTAGAGATCTCTAGGACACCGCTTGTGGTGGATGATCTTGATGGCACGTCTTACCGGCCTATCCGCACGCCACTTCTCTCCGAAGGGGTGGCGATTACGTCACTGGCGGACAAGCTGGAGCGCAGGCTGTCTCGGCATGATCCTGACAAACTCGCGCAGGCTCCCCTTCTTTGCACTTGAAACACCTGACGTTCTGTTGGGTAAGACGGCTCATTATGAGCCGTCTTTTCATTTACTTGTAAATTTCGCGTAATTTTGCTTCACTGCTTATGCTTTCAGTCAACGTTAGGAGGAAGCATGAAAAAGGGTAGTTCAGCTTTGGGGCTTAGGATGGAAGAGCTTATCTCAGACATGGGGGAGGTGATTGAGGTATTCCTCGGGAACCTCGTGGATCCCTTCGATCACTGGTATCCCGTGGGAGGAGACGGCGAGGTGGACCGTGAGGAGGCCAAGAGGCTTTACCTTGGGCACGCGAAGGAGCTCGGTGACGATGACCTTAGGGGCCGCATGCCACCTATGCGGTATCAGCCGAAGAAGGGCTCATCCGCCAGCATATGTCTTCGGGAGTACAAGCCCAGTGAACATGGACTGTATGCCATCCGCAACGAGGCCGAATTTCGGGAGAAGCGCGCGTCGTTCGCCGCGGTCCATCCAACCATTCACACGATCGGCTCTCGGAACTTCTTCGGGGGCTATCTCGTGAACCTTGATTCGCATTCGGTGCTTCGGTCGCCGCTTTGGTTCGGGGAGCGGGTGACCATTCGCTTTGGCGCGAAGATCGTCGGGCCGGCACTTATCGGCGACAAGACCTTCGTCAACACGAATTCTGTCGTGAAGCGAGCCGTTATCTGCGCCGGTACCCAGATCGAAGAAAATGTTGTGCTCTCCGACTCGATCGTCGGGCATAATGTCTTCATCGAGCCGGGTGTGCATGTCTTGCATCGCACGGGCTTTAATGGCGACGGGGTCGTCATTCGGGACTATCGCGATGCGAAGCTCGCAGAGATCAAGCTGCCTCGTCGGAAGATTGGGGCGATCATTGGCGACAGATGTCGCATTGGCGCGGGTTCAGTGATTGAGCCTGGGACAGTGCTTCTTCCCGGCTGCAATGTGCCGAGGGGGGTGACCGTTTCTTCCGGCATCTACACTCCGAACCACTTCAAGGGCAGCGTAGCTGGACTCCAATACCCCACGACGCTTCCCAACTGCTCATGAAGAGCAAACGCCCCCACAGGGTTCTCCTGTGGGGGCGTTATGATATCCGTGCATTTTCAATTCCAACTATTTTGCTTTTTAGAGCTTAGCAATCTGATATTATAGTTGATGATTAACGGCGGTTATCTTATGAGGCGTCTCGTCAGCATTACTAGATCGGTATCTGTAATTTTTATTCCTATGTACAGAATAAAAAAATCTCGCTCACTCTCATTGGTTTTGCGCTTTTTGGTGCTAGCTGTACATAGTGGACTCTGACACTCTATAAAGATGGTTACGCGGCACAAAGCGCAAACTATGGATCAAGAGGCGAGTGTCTGTAGACCGGTTCAACAATAGCGAAAAAAGAAAAGCTTGATCGATTTTGATTGCGGCTATTCGTGCGATGCTAATAATATTTGCAATGAGGTCTGTGATGCGGGCGGATGTAGGAATAGCACCTTATCGGACTAGAAAACCTTAGCAGGAATACTAAGGTTTCGTGTTTGGGGAAAATCATATAATCATAAAAAGGTGTTTTGTGCATAGCGCTTCATTTGTGTACGTTATGCATGAATAAAATTATGAAAAACCTTTCTTTTTTTTGGTGGCCCCAGCTCTCCTTGGTGCGGGTTGTCTATCTTCGGATGCGGACGTGGCTCAAGAGCCCCAGTAGACGACGCCTTCAGAGAGTATTTCATTTCATAATAAGGGGATAAATGTGAATGCAATAGAAGAAACAATGAAGGCCTTTTTCAGCTATTTGAATGATCAGGATTAGCAAAGAGCTTATAGCCTTTTAGCAACTACATTCCAAGCACATCATCCATACGATGAATGGGAGGCTGGTTATAGGAATATTCTTAACTACAACATCGAGTCCGTATCTTGCACCGATGAATCCTGCGCTGTTGAATTTATCGCTACTGAAAATGATAAAATTGGTCTACGTAGACAGAGATATACTCTAAGGTATTCTTTAGTAGATAATGGGGACGGATTTTTCCAAATTGATTCTGGCCTTTTTCTATCAAGCGAGACTGTTGAGGTTATCAAAAAATATTAGCCCGTTGTTACCACTGACCAGTCTAATATAATCCCATCCGTTATTGAAAATATTTGTTCTGCTGATGATACTTATTCTGAGCCGCTTTCCACCGGTTTGGGCACTGTAATTCGCTCGAGTGGAATCGTTTGAAGCAATTATCATGTAAGGGCTCCAGCGGGCGGTGCTTGCGGTGCTGTGACGGCAGATAACCGAGGCATGGTTAATACGGACAGTGTCTATCTTATCGGTCCCTCTTTGCTGGAAGACCCATAAAAAGATATTTGGGTTTTTAGATTAATAAAAACGGGTGAAGAGCTCTTTTCGGGACTTCCGTACAAAGTATGCCAGCCAGAGCAGGCGCACATAGGAGATAGTTTACGTGTGCATGGATTTTCATTTAGAATAGCAGAAGAAAATCTTATGGTTACGGATAGTCTTATAAGCGGCATAAACGGTAACAACGGGTCATGTGTCATATCTGCGAAGATCGATCATGGAAACTCTTGGGGGGGGCGACAATGGA
>Ga0210006_1001480_pt1 | contig 16236 bp, 17 predicted proteins | sample CryGey02umfilter_2_FD_185452 | JGI IMG/M metagenome (GOLD analysis project Ga0210006, IMG submission 185452) | Groundwater microbial communities from aquifer in Utah, USA - Crystal Geyser 4/10/14 0.2 um filter (SPAdes) (version 3) | ecosystem: Environmental > Aquatic > Deep subsurface >... | reverse complement strand
CTTTCTTTTCATGACGATTCACTTCTGGATTCTCTGAAAATTCCGCCATTTTAAGAGAATCCAGAAGTGAATCGTCATGAAAAGAAAGTTTATTTAAAGACCGCGGGACAGAACTCAAAAATTTATATCCGTCAAGTTTATACACATCACCCGGCCTCTGCCCCGACTTAACGGCGTCAATAATTATCAATTTGTTTACTTTTGGATTATGCGGAAGCATATCGCCAAAATACGACGTTCCTGTATCGAAAAAGGATATGTTACACACCCCGCTGAATTCAGATTCGTATTTTTTTAATTCTTCTACGATATGAACCCCTATCCCTTCATCAGAAAGCAGGATGTTCCCCGCTCCTATTACAACGATATTTTTGTTCACTATATCAGATCTAAACCGTACGAATTTTATTTAAAACCTCACCGTTTATACTTACAAGATGTACCGCACATGCAAGACAGGGGTCAAAAGACCGCACTATCCTTACAATTTCAAACGGGTTATTCTCATCCTTGATTTTTGTGCCGATTAATGCCTGTTCAATAGGTCCGTGTTGTCCCTTATCATCCCTGGGCGATGCATTCCAGGTAGTCGGCACAACACACTGGTAATTATCAATTTTCTTTTCCTTTATCTTTATCCAGTGTCCCAACGCGCCTCTTGGAGCTTCTGTCAGGCCGACTCCTTCGGATTCATCCGGAATTTCGAATTTTTGAAATACGGGCTCGTCCGGTTTTAATTCAAGGACCCAGCCTGCCATTGCATCGGCGACAATTTTTGATTCAATTGCCCTTGCTGCATGTCTGCCTGCAACAGAAAACAAACTTACGGGACCGGTTTTTAATTCACCTAAAATTTTATCAACGATCTCCTTTACGACCCTATCTCCGGAAACATAATTTACAAGGATTCTTGCCAGGGGACCGACTTCATAAACACTGCCGTCATATCTCGGCGATTTCAGGAAAGAATATGCTTCTTTTTTATCCATCTCCGGAACTGTATCCCCCTGTTTCGGATTTCTTCCGGTAGTAGAATCGTTATACCATGAATGTTTTACATCCTCGGTAATCTTCTCGATTTCAACAGGCTGGCGTTTCAGGTCTTTTGATACCCTCCCGGACATTAAGAGTCTTTTTCTATTAACCAGATTCTTCTCTTTACCTTCAAGATCAAACCCTCCATAAGCCAGATAGTTTCCGCAACCCGCACCTATTGAAAAGTAATCGCTGTATTTCTTAGCCACTTTCAGTACATCGGGTAGATATATATTGTCAATGAATTCTCTTATTTCATTCAACCGCCATAGAAAATCCGTAATCTTATCAATCGTGGGTTTTATTGTAACACCGCCGGTAATAATACCGCAGTTATGAGGCGCCTTACCGCCGAATATAGCAAGCATTTCATGTGATTTCCGTCTGATTTCAAGTGCCTTTGCATAATGCATGGAAAACTCCATGTTTGTTTTATCGTCAAACCTATAATCGCCTTCATATCTCGGGAGAAATGGTGCGGGGTCACATCCACAGACAAATTTTTTCAAAGACATAAGCAATTCTTCGGTCCCGTCATATTTGGCCACCTGTGTAACATCCACGTAATCCAGTGCGGCAAGATGGTAAAAATGCAGGATATGTGACTGCAAAAAGTTTGAACCAAGTATAAGATTTCTGAGTATGCGTCCGTTATCCGGAATTTTATCGTCAATACCCAGTGCCGAATCAATTGCCAGCGCACTGGCGGTGGCATGACAGATAGGGCACACGCCGCAAATCCGCTGTGTTATCTGGTTTGCATCGAGAGGATATCTTCCTTTTAAAATAAGTTCAATCCCGCGCAACAATGACCCGCTTGATTTTGCCTCCTTAATCACGCCATTGTCAACCGTTGCTTCAATTTTTAAATGCCCTTCAATTCTTGTTACCGGGTCTATGACTATCTTCTTCATACCATTATCTCTCCTGTTGGCTATTATTCATTGACTAATTTTCATTTAACTAAATTCTCTATTTTCATTTTTTTATACATCGGTGACAGAACGTTTATGAACCCGGGTTCAGTGCAGCCTATACACGGACTTCCGTTCTGAACACACCAGTTCACCTTACTATTCCATGAACGTATCGGACAGTCGGCATTGGTATAGGGGCCCTTACAGCCAAGTTCATACAAACACCCCTCATCCGAGAAATCCTTTGCGAATTTACCTTTATCAAAATATGGTCTGCGTTCACAATTTTCATGCACCAGTTCACCGTAAAATAATTTAGGCCTTGCCAATTCGTCAACCTCGGGTATGCCGTACAATAAAATATTTGCCACTGTCCCGCTAAACCAGTCAGGATGAGGCGGGCAACCCGGAATATTAATCAAAGGGACATTGATATTTTTAGTTTCAAGAAGTTCCTTAACTGACCTTGCGCCCGTAGGATTCGGAGCACCTGCGGGTATACCTCCGAAGGCACTACAGGTACCGAGTGAAATAATAATCTGTGCATTCCTTGCCAGAGATTCCACCCCTTCTTCCATTGTCTGTTCACCCACTTCGCCGAATTTACCTTTTGGAATCGAACCCTCCACAACCAGAACATAACCGCCTTTCAGGTTTTTCTCGGTATCACGCAGAACTTTTATTGCGGGTTCACCGCTCGCTGCCATAATAGTTGTTAAAAATTTCAAATTGATATGCTTGCCCGGCAACAATTCATCAACCAGGATGTTTTTAATATTCGGACTTAACGCATTTAAAACGGAAACAGCGCAACCACTACAGCCTGCACACTGGTACCAGATTACCGGAATTTCTTTTACCATAATGTCTTACCTCATTTATCAAAAATTACCCCTCGCAGTTTTTATCTCAACACCAGATAAAAACTATTCGCTGGGGTAAACGGCACCATGTCCCGAATTACTCGGGACTGCCGTTTAAAACAGTCCGACAATTCTGCCGTCGTCCTCAATGTCAACTTTTGTTCCCGCGGGTATTGACGGCAGTCCCGGCATTGTTCTCATTTCACCGCATAGAGGATACAGGAAACCTGCTCCAATTGATGCACGGATATCCCTTATGGGCAGTATATAATCCTTTGGTCTGCCCTTCCAGGCAGGCTCGTGCGAAAGCGAGAGATGTGTCTTTGCCATATTTATAGGCAGTTTATCAAATCCTAATTTTGTATAAAGTTTAATTTTTTCTTCTGCTGCAGGCAGATACTGCACATCCTTGGCACCGTATATCTTTGTTGCAATAGCGTGTATTTTTTCTTTTATTGGTATATCAAGAGGATATAAGAATTTAAAATCAGATTTTTTCTCGCAGGCTTTAACCACTGCTTCAGCGAGTTTCTTACCGCCCTCTCCGCCCTTTTCCCAGACTTCCGAAAGGACAGCATCTTCCGCACCTGCATCAATAGATTTCTTCCTGATAAATTCTATTTCCTTATCAGTGTCTGTGGTAAACCTGTTTATAGCGACAACCACAGGAACACCGTGCAATTTTGCATTTTCAATCTGTTTTTCTAAATTACAAATACCCTCTTCAATGGCAGGTATGTTTTCTTTAACTAATTCCTCCGGCAGAGGCCTGCCGGCGACAACAGTAAATTTACCCGAATGCATTTTCAGTGCACGGACTGTACATACCATAACGATACAGTTCGGGACAAGCCCGGAATACCTGCATTTTATATTCAGGAATTTTTCCATTCCGCAGTCTGCGCCAAAACCTGATTCCGTAACGACATAATCAGTAAGTTTAACCGCAATCTGGTCAGCAATAATTGATGAATTGCCGTGTGCAATGTTGGCAAAAGGGCCTGCATGTACAAAACACGGCGTATGTTCTGTCGTCTGTAATAAGTTTGGCTTTAGAGCATCTTTCATAAGAACAGCCATTGAACCGCTGACCTTTAAATCTTTTGCTGTTACAGGTTTACCGTCATAAGTGAAGGCAACGACAATCCTGTCGAGTCTTTCCTTAAGGTCTTTTAAATCCGTTGTAAGTGCAAGTATTGCCATGACTTCAGATGCTACTGAGATATCAAACCCGCTCTGTAACGGGACGCCGTCTGCTCCTGTACCGAGTCCGCAGACGATGTTTCTCAAAAATCTTTCGCTTATATCAATAACATATCTCCACAATATTTTGTTCGGGTCAATGTTAATCTGTTTCTTATAATAGGCATTATGTAAGAATGCAGTGCATAAATTATGTGCAATACTGACAGCGTGAACGTCTCCTGTCAGATGCAGATTGAAATCTTCCATCGGCAGGACCTGGGAGTAACCTCCGCCGGCAGCACCGCCTTTTATCCCGAATACAGGACCCAATGAAGGCTGTCTGATTACAGTCATAACCTTCTTACCAATCTTTGCAAGACCTAATGAAACCCCGATAGTGTTTACTGTCTTACCTTCACCAAGCGGTGTCGGCGTAATTGCTGTAACATCAATATACTTTGCCTGCTTATTTTTCTTCACACGGTCAAGAATATTGAGTTTGATTTTTGCCTTATAATCTCCGTACAGTTCAAGTTCGTCTCTTTTTATCCCTGCTGACTCTGCTATTTCCGTTACCGGCTTTAGTTTGATTGACTGCGCGATTTCTATATCGCTTGGTACTTTCATTTTTTTTACCTCTCTTTGTTTCTACAGAAACCTACTGTATAGAATACTCCTTATAAATACCGCCACAGGGATTGCCTATATTTACCAGTACCTTTCTATCCTCTGGAAAAAACATTGCAGAAACCTGCGTTTCAAAAAATTCTCCGTGCCTGCAAATCGTATCTCCGTCACCCCGGGGTTTATTATCATGATCCATAAGTATATTCTTCATAAGATTCATATCAACACTACTCCTGCCATGCAGTAAATCCAGAGATCGGTAATATCTCTTTTCATTGGATTCGTGAATCCTTGTTCCTCTTATTGCTTTCGGTGATTTTTTTGAATAATAAGCATCGGAAGGAATGTCGTACTGTTTCATTTCAGGCGTCTGGAAAAAATTTGTGTTTACCAGAAAACCGTCCTTGGGATAGCGAAGCCCGATATGTTCGGGTGAAATTTCAACTGAAGCCACATTATTTTTTACATCAGCAAGTGTCAATATCGCTCCGTTGGGATACCTGAAATTTCTTATTAATGCAATTGCTTCATCAACTGTAGCGCAATTTTCAAGTATATCCTGGACAATCAAGGTTATGGGTAACCTTGCTTCTGTATATTCTTTTGTAACTCCGTAATTATAGATAACCACCAGACCTTTCTCGTTCATCCCGTCATGTGCCCCTGCAATAGAATGGTATGTAAGGTCAATACTTGAATATTTTCCTTTAGGCTTACTTATTCTTATAATATTGTCGGTAGTAAATCCTTTAATATAATCAAAATTTTTTCCAATCACAAGTTTCTTTCCATTAAATTTCTCTCGCAGTAAAGCTATTGAAAAACAACCCATGACAAAATTCACTTCATTTGATATAACTTCCAGTGCCTGGACACAATAAAGAGTATCCAAATCTGTCTTAGAACCTTCTGACAAACCAAGTATACGGTAAGCCTGGTTAGGAGTAATAATATCTATTGGTTTTTTAACCTTGTTCGTTCCAAATTTTTTAAATATTTTTGCAAACAAAAATCCTGGAAGGAATATCGGCTTAACGAGAGAAATACTTTCCATTTTGAGAATTCTTTTAAATACCCGCTGTATCTCACCCTTAAACTTTTCGCCCTGCTGGAAACCCATATCATAATAACTGCCTTCAGTAACTATAAAATTATGTTGCTGGGCTGTATGCATAGAGTTATATATCGTAGCATTTTTGAGACTATATTTCAACTTTAATTTGTGAAAAAACATAAGTTACGGCAGGGTATCTTAAAATTTTGATCCGAACGACATCTGGTGAGTGTTCCCTATATTACCATAGAATATTTTGTCTTTATTCAAAACCAAAATTAAAAATCTGCATATTTATTTAATTCATCCTTTGTCACCGGTGAAATTCCCAATCTGCTAAACTGTAACGTTCCTGCAAGAATTGCCAGTCTTGCTGATTCCAGTATGTCTTTCCCTTTTAATATAGCTGCACATAAAGTAGCCATCGTCTGATCCCCACAGCCTGTTTCATCCTTTGTTTTACCTGACTTAATGACAGGGACAGGAATATGAACCTGCAGAAACTGATTAAAAAGATATCCACCTTTTCTTCCCGCCGTTATGAATACATTCTCTATCCCGTTTCGCACAAGGATTTTTGCCGCGTGTTTTGCCGTTGCCATATTTTTTATTTCTACCCCTGTTAAGATTTTTGATTCATGCTCATTTGGTTTTATCAAAAATATTTTTTTATTTAACAATGTTCCGTAATCAATTCCTTCATTTATACCACCCGTATCAAGTATTACCTTCATATTATATTTATTTGCTTTCTTTACAGAATAAACAGCTGTATTCAAAGGGAGTTCCATAGAGAACGCAAGAATCCCTGAATTATTTCCTGCATTTTCAAAGAGTTGATTTGATTCTTCTATGTCACGCGGAGAAAAATCATTATTAACTCCAGGAAGCACGTAAATCTGATTATTTCCATTTTTATCTACAGGAATAAGTGCTATACCCGGGAATTTCTTTATTTTTTCAAAAGAGAATATTTTAACGTAGTCAGTATTCACTCCTGCTTTTTTCAGTGCCTCTATCGGAAATTTCCATAAATTATATGGGTCACTGGAAGTTCTTCCAATCATTGCTACTTTATCTTTACCTACCAGACAGGCTATCATTTGAGCAATATTCCGTGATTTACCGCCGGGACCTATCCTTAACTCTCCGCCAGGGTAAGTTCACCTGATTTAAGAATTTTATTAACTTTAAATCCTATAATATCGGTATTCAATCCGCCGGGAACTATTACTGAAATATTTTTTGTTGACATACTTTAAAAATTCCTAACAAAAAATCCTAATCTACTCCATTTTGTTCTATAACATTCTTATACCAAACTGCACTATCTTTTAAGATTCTCTTCTGTGACTTGTAATCACTGTAGACAATTCCGAAACGTTTACTATAACCGTGACTCCACTCAAAATTATCCATAAAAGACCATAAAAAATATCCTGCAAGATTAATTCCTTCAGAAATTGCTCTATATGCCGATGTAATATGAGTATTTAAATAATCAATACGATTATTATCATGTACATATCCATCTTTACTAATTATGTCATTAAAGCAACATCCGTTTTCAGTAATGTAAAATTTTGAAATACCGTACATTTCATGAATTAATTTAAGACCGTAGTAAATACAATCAGGATTAATATACCAATCCATAGTAGTCTTGGGATGATTTTCTGGATATGGAACAATTCGAAATCCGTTAGAACCGCATGTATTATCCGATTCAATCATACTTCCTGAATATATATTAAGCCCCATGAAATCTATAGGAGTCGAAATAATTTTCATTTCTTCATCGGTGATTTCAGAAATACCTGTATTCTTTTCTGGATATTTAGCTTTAGATAGTGGGTCAAACCACCAGGCATTTCCTAATTCTTTATCATTTAAATCCAAAAATGCAAGTTTTGCAGCGGATAAATCTTCCGGAGAAGTTGTCTTGGGAATCTTTACTGCAGGATTATGTGCAATACCAATTTCTGGTTGTTTTTTTGCATTACTTCTTATAGTCTGCACTCCTAATCCGTGGGCAAGTAGCATATTATGTATTACCTGCCTTATAACCTCTGGTTTCTCTTTAAGTCCAGGAGCATGAAGCCCATCTTTGTATCCAAAAACAACCGAACATGGCATTTCATTAAATGTCATCCAGTCCCTAACCCTGTCAGACAAACAATTCACAACTTCTTTTGCATAGTCATTAAAAGCATATGATGTATCTTTAACCCGCCAGCCGCCTTTGTCTTCCAACACCTGCGGTAAATCCCAGTGATACAGTGTAATAAATGGAATTATATTATTCTTTAAAAGTTCGTCAACCAATCTATCATAAAACGCTAAACCTTTTTTATTCACTTTCCCTTTTCCGGAGGGAATGATTCTGGGCCATGAAATTGAAAAACGATATGCTTTTAAACCGAGTTTTGCCATTATAGCTATATCTTCTTTAAAACGATGATAATGGTCACAGGCGATATCGCCTGTATCATTATTAAGAATCTTTCCGGGAGTATGACTGAATCTATCCCATATTGATTCACCTTTACCGTCATTATTCCAAGCACCTTCAATTTGATAAGATGCTGTAGCACATCCCCATAAAAAATTCTTAGGAAATTTTAAAGATTTTTCTGACATATCTATTCTTCACAACTTTACAATATATTTCATTTTAAATATATTTCCTGTCATAACATCTATTGCTGGGCGCCTATTGTTATACCGATACTCTGCTGGTAGGTGGCTGATGTGGTTAATGGCATGTCAAATTTAAACCAGATATTCCTTGACTCTGTCGGCGGGACACCTGTTCCTGTATATGTGCTCCCATTTACTGCATATATATTACTTGTACTCAATGTGTTTGTGCTCCATATTATGTCTTCATTATTGAACTCACTTGTAACTCCTGCTGTTGATTTAAATACGCCTTTTAGGACAAATACATTGTGATCCTGTGTCCCACCCATACTCCAGGGACTTCCTCCTGGTGTTGTTGTGGCACACCTTATTCTGTATGTCTCACTAACATTTCCTGTGTTGTTAACTGTTATTGCTGTAACTGTCATTGTTGAATCACCTACATTTACTACTCCCCAGGTGCTTTCACTGATAATTATGTCTATTCCTACTATTGTGAATTCTGCCTGGGCTGTTGCACCATTTGATATTGGAGACCAGTTCTCTGATACTTCATCTGTTGTCCACATCCTTATATAATATGTTGTTCCTTCCCATAACCCTGTGAGTGTCCTTGTTTGTGATACCATTGGCTGTGTTGTTGTAGTCCAGGTAATTTCATATTTGTTTTTCCAGTCGTAACTACTCACTGAACCGTGTAAAATATTTTACATAATTATTTTTGTAAAAACAAATCAATTTTTTCCATTCTCTAAAATAAACTTACCTAACTAACATTATTATAGCATATACCCCCCCCAGTGTCAATAGCAAAAAATATTTTTTCTTTACCCCTTGCGTTATCCTTATTTTTTTGCTATGATGAAAATATGGAAACAAATTCTACTTCACCAGTAAGTTTTCAAAAAGAATATATATTCCGAGGTCGTAAATTTAATCAAGAAGATATCCAGGTCATAAAAGGAATAGCAGAAAAATATTCAAATGAGAATAAAACTAAAATAATAAAAGTAGTTTGTGAAACTTTTAACTGGAGACAACCCAATGGTTACCTGAAAGATATGGCTTGTAGAGAAGCATTAGAGAGGATGAATAAAATAGGACTAATTAGTTTACCACCCATACATCCGGGTTATTATAGAAGACGAAGGAGAACATCCTGGAAAGAGATGACTGACATGGCAATCCCTGAGGTGGAAATAAAAGGTCTAAATTTTGATAATGTTGAGTTAAGGATGGTTCGTTGGACAGAACAAGAGAAACGATGGAATTATCTGATAGATAAATATCATTATTTAGGTTATCGCACCCCGGTTGGTCATTGTCTGAAATATCTTATTTACTGTAATGAAAAAATTCTTGGCTGCATAGGATTTACTGACGGTGTACTTAAGCTGAACATAAGAGATAAATGGATAGGCTGGAGCATAGAGCAAAGAGGAAGGAATCTCATGTTTGTAATAAACAATAATAGATTTTTACTTCTTCCCTGGGTAAAAGTAAAAAACTTAGCTTCTAAAGTCCTGTCAATAGCAACTAAACAAGTTCAGAAGGATTGGGAACATTATTATAATTATAAGCCTGTGTTGATTGAAACGTTCGTTGATGTTGGCAGGTTTATTGGGACTTGCTATAAGGCAAGTAATTGGCACTTTTTAGGAAGGACAATAGGCAAAGGTAGAAGAGGAATGAAATATTTTATTCATAACCAACCAAAAGATACTTATGTTTGTCCACTCTGTAAGGATTACTTAAGATGGCTGAAATGTTATTGAAACTTGAAAAGAAGAGCCCGATAAAAGTTTGTCTTGGTGCGGTTAGTTGCGAGACGGTTCAAAAGCTTATAGATGAGTTGCAGTTAGTTGGTGTGGAACTCAGAAAAAATGAACAACGGATCAGTGACCTTGAGGCAGATATCAAAGAGCTAAGGATATACTCATTGGAGTTAGAGCAAGAGAATAAACTACTGAAAAAAGAATTAGAGAAAGAAAAAGCAAATGTAAGATTACTTCAAAAGATGTTATTTGCCAGGGGGACCGAAAAGCAAGTTGAACAAAGGTCTGGTGCTGAAAAGCGAGAAGAAGTTGAGTATGAAGAAACTGAAAGTGGTTATGTAGTTAAAACTACAAAACGTGGTGCTAAAAATGGTCATAAAGGACATGGTCGTAAGATACCTGATAATTTACCAGTAAAGGAAGAAATCATTGATTTACCAGAAGATAAAAAGTGTTGTGAGATTTGTGGTAAGCCATTGAAAGATACTGGTTTGTATGAAGTTTCAAGTGAGATTTCTGTAAAAAAGGTTTATTATATAAAAAAGAAGAAGCGTAAGATTTACAAAAAAACCTGTGATTGTGATAAGTGTCATACACTTATGAAAGCACCCCAATCACCTAAACTTATTCCGAAGGGAAAATTTTCTATAGAGTTCTGGGTAGAATTGTTAATCAATAAATATATGAACCATCTGCCTGTAACCCGACAAATATCCGATATGAAGTCATATGGTATTGAAGTTAGCAGTGGTACAATTACAGGTGGACTTCAGTTTATATATTCCAACTACGTTATTGCTCTGTATAATGCATTGATAATAGAATTAAGGAAAACAAAACATTTACATGCTGATGAAACAGGGTATTATATTTTTCAAGAAGTTGAAGGGAAAAAGAACTATAACTGGTATATGTGGGGCTTTGTTTGCAAGAGTGTAATACTTTTTGTTCTTGATCCGACACGGTCAGCAAAAGTGCTTTACCAGACTCTTTTTAATATGACCCCAGATGATATAGAGAAATTGACCAAAAATAAGCCTGTAGATGCGAATAATTCTGAACCTGTATACATTGTGAATGCTGATAAATATTCCTCATATAAAGCACTTCAGAACCAGGGACTAATTGTTATAGCATATTGTTGGGCACACCAAAAAAGAGAGTTTGAAGATGCATTAACAAAATATCCTCAGGACCAGGAGTTGAAACCATGGGTTGAGATATGGATTACAAAGATATCTTTACTCTACGATGTTAATGATGAAAGAATAAAACATACCAAGGATAGCTATGATTTTAATCAGTATCACAATAAACTTATTGATATACTTGACTGGATGGAAAAAGAGATAGAAAAACAACAATATACACATCCAGCACAGATAGAAATCATGACCAGCATGAAACAACATTGGTCAGGACTGACATTGTTTGTACAACATCCAGAAATACCCATGGATAATAATCCTTGTGAAAGAGCATTAAGACCTATTGTTTTAGGAATAAACAATTACTGGGGTAATTGTTCTATCTGGGGTGGCCAGTTGCTGGCAGCAATGCATTCCATAATACAAACTTGTCTACTTCACAGAATTTCTCCAAGATCTTATCTTATTTACTATTTTGAAGAATGTACCAAAAGAAACTCTGCTCATGACGAAAACGAAATAGACTTATTTTTGCCACATAAATTATCAGAAGAGATTAAACAGAAGTTAAAAATTCCTGAGACAGAAGTGCTGGATGATACCTAACAAAGGCCGAAGCGTCAGGTTATTCATCTGCCAAAAAAATAAAAAACCCCGATAAATCGGGGTCAATAAATGCGTTTTTTTGCCTTAAACACGGTTCAGTGAATAGTTACGAAAAACGGTTATTGGGAAAGTTTAAAAGAGTATTGCATTATTTTTTAGTGAGTTTTTTGTGAAAACGGATAGCTTTTTTAGTTGTTTTAAGTAGTTTGCCGCCCGGTTTTTCTGCAAGTTGAATCAATTTTTGATACTCAGTATCAGTAAATTCTTCATCAGAAGGAATGATATTAATACGAGTAAGTTTTACAATATGTGCTTCAGGATCTATTATAAATCCGAGTGGTTCGCCACTGTTTTGTATTCCCAGTATCTGTCGTGCTTCCTTGGGAATAGTGACCTGGTATTTAGAACTTGCGTGAGTTGTTATAATTTTTTGCATAGCCAAGCCTCCCTGTCTGGATTGCAGCATCTGACTTTTTGCGGCTTACTCCTGTTGCTGCGGTTCTTGCGGAGGCTTTTCTTCCTGCTGGGGTTGTTCCTGTGGAGGAACTTCCTGCTGTTGTTTTTCCTTCTCTGCCTTCTGGGATTCTCTCTGTTTCAGTCTCTGCTGCTGTTTTAATAATTTAAGCGCAGCTTTTTTTCTTTTTAATCTTCTTTTATGCTTCTGTCTTATCTGATGTCTTCTACGTTTTTGTTTTGTTCTTGCTCCCATTTTCACCTCTTATCCGTTTCGGATAACTCTATTAATTTTTTCTACAATGATTTTCTTGGATTGAGCTCCTATCATCTGTTCAACAGGTTGACCGTTTTTAAAAATCATTAAAGTGGGTATGGCGGAAACGCTGTATTGTGAAGCAACCCTCCCGCCCTCATCAACATTAAGTTTGCAAACTTTTATTTTACCTTCATATTCCCCGGAAATCTCATCAATAATAGGTGCTATCATTTTACAGGGACCGCACCACTCAGCCCAGAAATCCACCAGCACGGGGATTGACGAGTCAAGGACTTCTCTTTTGAAGTTTTCTTCAGTTATTGTTATTGCCATATCTTATTCGGGTTTCTGCTCGGTAGCGGTTACTGAACAGAGTTTTTCCAGATAATCTAATCTATTGTCTACCAGTTTCTGTATTTCTTCTAAAAGTTGTTTGTTCTTATCGCTAAAAAGATGTTTAAACCTTCCCTGCGTCTTGAGGAATTCTGTTATAGGTTTCTTTTCCTTGGGTTTATACGTCCAACGCCAGACACCGTTTTCTACTTCATAAAGAGGCCAGAAACCCGTTTCAACTGCAAGTTTTGAAATATCCAGAGTATTTTCCTGCTCATATCTCCAGCCGCGGTGACATGGTGAAAGCACATTAATAAATGTCGGGCCTTTTGTCTGAAAAGCTTTTGTTGCTTTGTTAACCAAATCCTTCCAGTAGTAAATTGTCGCCTGTGCCGCATAAGGAATATGATGTGCTACCATAATTTCAGTCAATTCTTTTCTGAACTGCGACTTGCCCTGCAGGACTTTGCCCGCAGGTGCTGTCGTTGTTGAAGCACCGAATGGCGTTGAACCACTCCTCTGGACGCTCGTGTTCATATATGCCTGATTGTCATAACATACATAAAGTATGTTGTGCCCTCTTTCAACCATACCGCTCAGCGCCTGGAGACCAATATCATAAGTCCCGCCGTCACCGCCAAAAATTACAAATTTTATATCTTCTTTTATTTTACCTTTTTTCAGCAATGCTCTATATGCTGTTTCTACGCCGCTCATAGTTGCAGCAGCGTTTTCAAACGCATTGTGTATCCAGGGGGTTTTCCATGCCGTATAAGGATATATGGTGGTGCCTACTTCAAGACAGCCTGTCTGTCCACCTATTATAACCGGGTCCTTCGTCCCAAGCAGAACCTGTCGGACCGCAATTGATGCACCACAGCCTGCACAGAGTCTGTGTCCGCCGCTCAACCGTTCTGGTATCTGTGATAATTCTTTTATTGTCGCCACTTTCTTATTCTCTTACTCCCTGGTAATTGACCAGATTCTTTACTTTACCGGTGCTGGCTATTTCTTTGACTTCGCTGAAAATACTTTTTATATCTTCTGTGTAGATATCCCTGCCGCCAAGACCATAAATGTAGTTAACAACCGGAATAGAAACATTATTATAAAGTGCAGCTCTGACTTCAGCAAATAAAGGACCGCCCTGATTGGAGAAAGACTCAGCCCTATCAAGAACGGCTATTGCCCGAAGATTCCTGCAGGCATTAACAATTTCTTCTGCAGGGAAAGGTCTGAAAAACCTTATTTTTAGCATACCTGCTTTGATATTATTTTTATGAAGTTCATCTATTACTGACCTTGCAGTACCGCAGGTTGATGACATCGCAATTATGGCTATTTCTGCATCTTCAAGCCGGTAAGTCTCAATATAACCGTAATCTTTTCCAAAAAATTTATTAAATTCAGATAGTATTCCGGGTATTTTTTCTTTAGCGATTTTCACTGCTTCCGACTGCTGTCTCTTATGTTCAAAATAATAGTCCTGTAAATCAAGCGGACCGTAAGAGACAGGATTCTTTATATCCAGCAGCGGATATTTGGGTTTGTATTCTCCGATAAGTTTTTTTATGTCAGCATCATCAAATATTTTTACGCCTTCAGTTGCATGAGATGTTATAAAACCGTCCTGGCAGACCATTACCGGCAAAAGAATCTCGGGATGTTCGGCAATTTTGATTGCCGCTATTGTCATTTCATATACTTCCTGTGCATTTTCGCAGTATATATGCAGCCAGCCGGAATCCCTGGCGCCCATTGTGTCCGAGTGGTCGCAGTGTATGTTGATTGGTCCCGATAGAGCACGGTTTACTACAGGCATTACAATCGGTAATCTGTAACCGGAAGCGATATAGAGAACTTCCCACATTAATGCCAACCCCTGTGATGAAGTCGCTGTCATGGCACGGACACCCGCAGCACAAGCTCCTAATGTTGTGCTCATGGCGGAATGCTCGCTTTCCACCTGTATCATTTCTGTATCCACGATACCATCAGCGACAAACTGGGCAAATGTCATAACTATTTCGGTCTGTGGTGTAATGGGATATGCGGCAACAATATCGGGATTTATCTGTCTCATAGCTTCTGCTGCTGCCTGGTCACCCGTAAGAGGTATTATTTTATATTTATTTTCCATTAATTATTTTTCCATTTTAATACATTTTTTGGGACAAATCTTTGCACATATACCGCAGCCCTTGCAGTGGTCATAATCAAACCCGACCATTTTACCGTCTTTGACTTTTATTGATGAATCCGGACAATAAACCCAGCACAACAAGCACTGGCTGCATTTACTTTCGTCACGAACGGGTTTGAACGTTCTCCAGTCGCCTGTTTTATATTCCTCTGCGTTTCCGGCTTTAACTATCAAACCGCCAATCGGTATTTCTTTCCAACCTTTATTTTTCATTATCCGCTGACCACAGCATTATAGGCTTTTTCTATTGCCTTTATATTCCCTTCCATTTTTTCCGGACTGAGTTTTTTGCCTAATTTCTTTTTGAGTTGTTCCTTTAAATTATCAAGAGGAACAATCCCCGTTGCTTTTAATACCGCACCTAACATCGGGGTATTAGGTAAAGGGGCGCCGGTTTCTTCCAGGGCTATTTTAGTTGCATCTACTGTCCATACTTTGCCTTCGTTAAAATTAAGTTTTTTACGGACAGACTCGGGTTTTTCGGAAGTATTTACTATAAGGGCACCTTTTTTGTCCAACCCTTCTATTATAGGTACACTTTCAATCAGTGTGGGGTCAATTACAACTACAATATCAGGATTGGTAACCCCGCAGTGCAAATTTATAGGTAAGTCACTTACGCGGACATAAGATATCATTGGTGCACCTGCCCGTTCAGGACCATATTCAGGAAATGACTGGATATGTTTCCCCAGTTCAAGCGCAGAATGTGCAATCATATCGGCAGCGGTCTTTGCTCCCTGACCGCCTCTGCCATGCCATCTCATTTCTATTATATTCTTCATTCCAATATTATTGCCTCAACAGGACAGTTTTCTACTGCTTCTTTAACTTCAGGCTCTAAATCAGCAGTAACATTTTTATTTTTAACTCCCGCAGTATCATCTTCCATCACAAAAACTTCAGGACAACTGTCAACACAAAGCCCACAGCCCGTACACGTTTCTTTGTCAACTCTTACTTGCATAACCGTACACCCCTCCTGTAATTTTTTTAAACGGCAGCAGAGTTCTCCCCGATAAATAAGATAATCCTGCGGATAAATCGGGGGTTCCACCGACACACTGACAAAAACAGATTAGTATTCTACAAAAAAAGTTCCCGTATTGTCAAGTTTGCGAATCAAATCATCTAT
>Ga0210006_1001472_pt1 | contig 16277 bp, 12 predicted proteins | sample CryGey02umfilter_2_FD_185452 | JGI IMG/M metagenome (GOLD analysis project Ga0210006, IMG submission 185452) | Groundwater microbial communities from aquifer in Utah, USA - Crystal Geyser 4/10/14 0.2 um filter (SPAdes) (version 3) | ecosystem: Environmental > Aquatic > Deep subsurface >... | reverse complement strand
CGCAAAACCGAGACTAATTTGTTTTTTGCATTTTGTCCGCGCGGAGGAGGGGTCTGGGGAGGAATCCGCGCGGGCTTTTCGGATTTTTATTTTTGCGACATCAATGATAAAATTCAGAAATATGGAGAAACCTCATTTTGAAGCACAATTTGGACAGACAAAGAAAACGCTCGAATCTTCGCGAGCAGAAATTGGTGAGTTTCTGAAACAAGAAACTCTCGATGAACGAGATAGAGTTCGCCTAACTCGTGTTTTACAGTTAACGGAACGTTATCAACCTGAAAGAGAAGTTGAAGAACCAAAAGTTAATAAGTGGCGAAGCTATCTCGAAAGTGCATATCGGTTTTTACCAAGTAGAAAAAAATCACAAAAACCGATTGAAAATATTTCTGCTCGCTCTTATCTACTTGCTGAAAAAACAATTGCTTCGCTTCGCGAACTTCAACATATAGATTTTAAACTTGAACAAGAAAGTGGATTTTCGGAAGAGGAAGTTTTAAATCAAGAAAGGCCAAGCGAAGTTGAAAGAGAAGAAACATTGGACACGTCACTTACCCTTGAATACGAAAAGAAAAATTGGGGAGTAGAACGAGTTTGTCTTGATGGCGTACAAAATCACTTGCCGTCGGACTCAAAAGGTGAGCATGTTTGGGTGAGATGTTTAGTTGGTGGCAAATGGGTTTCTCTTACGGAAGCAAGACAAAAGAAAGACGAAATAGAAGCAGTTAGATTTGCTGATGACGGCGTTGGCTTTGATGTTAAAAATTTAGCTCTTTTATATTCCACAAAAGCGGGAGAAAAAGAGTCTCGTGGACAATTCGGAGAAGGTATGAAAATGATGGCGGCAGCCGCCTTGCGCGAAGGTTTAGAACCGGAAATGGAATCACAGGACTGGCGCGCAAAGCCAACACCAAAAGAAGTAAAAATATACGATACCAGAAACAAAAAAGATCAAATCGTTCAACAGCTATCATTTCAAGTCGATCATTTAGCTGGTGAACCAATGATTGGCTCACGCACAACATTTCACAAACCAACCGAAGTGTTTGTTGATGAGTTAATGCAAATTGAAAAGAAAGTATTAGCTTTGCGCGAAAATTACCGTCCTGTTTTTGTGGGAACCACTGGCGAAATAGTAGATCGTGAATCTGGCAGTTTATTTGTAAAAGGAATTTACGTTAGCGGTAAGAAAACTTTGTTTTCTTACAATTTTGAAGATGTAGAAACAAACCGAGACCGCAACAGCATTGTTTCGGAAGGTTTAGAAAGAAGAATTGCAAAAATAGTTCAAGAAATTTCTGATAAACGATTAGTCAAAACAATGCTTCAAAAAAGTATTTTGGAACCGGACGCAGTTGAAAGTTCTTTTTATGACTTGAGAGCCGAACACCCAAGCGTATGGATTGAAGGATTTTATGAAGCATTTGGAAAAGACGCGGTTTTGGATACTGGCTTCAAAATCCCTGACACTTTCAAAGATAAACCACTTAACAAAGTTAAAGTGCCCTCTGGTATGTCGAGTTTGTTATTACGAGCAGGAGTAAAAACTGACAGAGAAGCAACTCCAGATTTTTGGGAGGAAACAATCCCAACTTCATTGACGCTTGAATATGGAAAAGATATTTGGAATGAGGAAAGAATTTTGCTTGACGCTGTGCAAAATCATTTACCGAACGACTCCGGTGGTTCAAGTATTGGTTTGCGTTTCAAAACCAAAGATGGGAAATGGCATTCCTTTGAGGACTTACCAGATACAAAAGACGAAGAAATAGAAGCAATGAAAATCTATGACAATGGTCGTGGATATGATTCACGTTTGCTTGGATTTTTCTATTCAACAAAAGGAGAGGGTGAAAGCACGGGGAAATTTGGCGAGGGTTTGAAAATGCTATGCGTAGCTTCGCTACGCAAGGGAGTTGATATGACTTTACGCTCACAAAATTGGTCATCAAAACCTAGGGCATTGAGACAAGATGTTGATGGAAAGCAAATTGACCAGCTAGTTTTCGATGTGACCCACGCTGTAAAAAAACAAGAAATGGATGATGATAAAGGAATTTATCAAAGTAGCTCAACAACATTTGCAAATCCTACACCAGAATTATTGCAGGAGTTTAGACAGATTAACAAAAAAGTTCTCGCAATAGAAAAAACAAGACCAGTGGAAAGTACTTCAAATGGAGATGTGCTTTCGCTTGATGGTGGTATGGTTTATGTGCGAGAACTTTTAATACCCGGAGATCATAACTTACTTTTTACTTATCATTTGCCGAGATTGGAAATAAAAAACCGAGATAGAAGTTTTGTTGATCAACAAGAACTTTCTCCGGCAATTGCGGGAGTTTGGTCACAGGCAGAAAATTCCGAAGTTATTAAAAGCTTTTTATTCAAAGCAAATTTGGAAGCACAAAAAGGTGGTGGAAAAGATAAAGTAGAATTTGCGATGGATTTCACACCAAAAGACACAGAGAATTGGAAAAAGATTTTTGAAGAAGTTTTTGGAAAAGATACTGCTATCCGTGATATGCGTTCAGAAGATTATGACGCTATGCAACAAAATATACACGTTGGTTTAGAGCTTGTTTCTTTTCCATCTGCCGTTTATCGAGTTTTGCAAAGATTGGGATTGCCAACATACGAATCTCGTTTATCAGAAATGACTGATGTTGAGCATATTCCTAATAAAGAACTTACGGCAGAGGAAAAAGCGTTAATAGAAGTTTTAACTGCGATTGACGAGTATTTACCAAACAACAAGCCATCTGAAATTAAAGTTTACAAGCGCAAAACTGATGGTCAAAAAGTCGCAGCCGGTTTTGCTGATGGTGTAAACATCCATTTGCTACGCGAAACACTTTCTGATTTTACTCGCGCAGCAGATGTGTATGTTCACGAAAAAACCCATCACAATACCGGCGGAGCACAAGACGCAAGTCAAGATTTTAGAAATTATCTCAGTTTTGCGCTTGGCAAAATGGCTTTAGATCAATTGAAAAAAGTCAGACCAGATTTGATAAAGCCAGAGAGTTAGAATTTCTGATGTCGCAAAAATAAAAATCCAAAAGCCCGCGCGGATTCCTCCCCAGACCCCTCCTCCGCGCGGGCGGAATTCCGAATCCCCGCCGAATTCCAAAAACATTAGACGAAGTTTTGCAAAATCCTTTCCCCAGAAAATAGTTTTTGCAAAACCGAGTCCGAATTGAAGCCCCGCCACACTGCCCGAATACTTGGAGGGTAGAACCCCAAAAAGAAAAATGTCCTTTCCATTTTAGAAAAAATCCACCCCCGCGAAAATCAAAAGAGCAAGGAACATTTTTTCTTTTTGGGGTTGCCGAGTGAAGCGAGGCGGTGGCGGGGCTTTCGTGGAGCGTACGATTTAGTTTAGAGCCATCACGCACTCCGCGCGTGCGATACATTACCGATTTTGAAAATAGGTTCGGATTTGGTAAAATAAACGCACCACAAACGAACTAGACGGGATTCGGACTCGTAATTCCTGGATGACAAACCCAATGAAGTTACCAATTACTTCTACAAGCCCGATTTTCGCTTGAGATAGTATAAACAAAACAACTCCAAATTCAAATAAATGAAAGGGAGTTGATTTGTGTTATCCAGGATTAGCTCGTAAAACGAGCTTCACTTAGTCTAAATACATTGCACCATCAAAAAATTAGTTTCAGTCAAGCTTGAATGTGGACAAAAGTTTATTAAAATTTTCGTGGTTATTTAGAATTACAGAATGAACTATCTCGTACAATTCGTTTATATGTGCACTTAATTGCGTATATCTGACGCAAGAGCATTGGATGTGCGCCCTTGGGCTGTTGAATCTTATCACTACTAAACCGAGGTAACAATATGATGTTTTACATAAGCGACGATTGTCCAACGCGCCACCAGGTTACTACCTTCGCAACTTAGAATAATTAACTACGGCGGTAACCCGGCGGTTATAGCTAGCAATCGCGAAATTTTCAAACTTGACCATTACAATTCCGGTCTCTAACCACTAGCCACTTTGATCTCCATCCCCCTCGTTGTGATATAATATCCCCACATGATTCGATTCTCCAATGTCACTAAAACTTATCCGCCTGATACACATGCCCTCCAGCATGTTAGTTTGCATATTAAGCCGGGTGAGTTTGTTTCAATTGTTGGCCAAAGCGGATCCGGAAAAACAACGCTCGCTAAAATGTTGTTTGCCGAAGAAAAACCAACCCGTGGAGAAATTGTAATCGGGGATTGGGAAATTCATAAAATTTATCCGTGGCAAATTCCACAGCTACGCAGGCAAATAGGAATTGTGTTTCAAGATTTTAAACTTTTACAGCGCAAAACCGTTTATGAAAATGTTGAGTTTGCTCTTCAAGTTGCCGGGGAATCAAAAAAAAGAATCAAAGAAGTAATTCCTCAGGTTTTAAAAATTGTTGGATTGCAAGATAAAAAACATCGTTATCCTCGTCAGCTTTCAGGTGGTGAGCAACAAAGGGTTTCAATCGCACGCGCTCTTGTGCACAGACCAAAAATTTTAGTAGCAGATGAGCCAACAGGAAACTTGGACACTATTCATGCTCACGAAATTATCGAGCTCCTTCGCAAAATCAACGATTACGGCACAACGGTTGTTTTGGTAACTCACGATCGAGATATTGTAAACTCTCTTAAAAAACGCGTCATCACCCTAGCAGACGGAAAGGTTGTATCAGATGTAGAATGCGGTAAATACCATATTTCATGAGCATAATACTTTCATTTTCGCGGGTAATTAAATTTACTTTTCAGAATATCCTTCGAAATTTCTGGCTATCTTTTATTACAATGACAGTTTTTTTGTTAACACTAGTCACAATCAACTCTGTTCTTTTTATAAATGTTGTGGCCGATTCTGTTCTTGAGAGTGTTGAAAAAAAAGTAGAAGTAACAGTTTATTTTACACCTGAGGCGTCCGAGGATATTACAAAGGCAGCTCAGGGTTATTTGCGTGGATTTTTACAAGTACGCGATGTTCAATATATTTCAGCTGAAGATGCGCTTGCAACTTTTCAAGAAAGACATGCGTTTGATGATGTAATTTTGTCGTCGCTTAACGAAATCGGGGACAACCCATTTGGAAATGCTTTGGTGATTTCGGCAATGTCAACAAATGACTTCGATTTCATTCTAGAGGCTTTGGAAACTCCAGAGTTTTCGCCTTACATTCGGGACAAAGATTTTGATGATTATCAAACAATCATTGAAAAAATAAACGCCCTAAGTTTGCGTATTCGTATTGCAGGTTTTGCACTGGCAGCCCTATTTGGCTTAATAGCAGTTTTAATTATTTTCAACACAATTCGAGTAGCAATTTATGTTCATCGCGATGAAATCGGAATAATGAAATTGGTAGGCGCAAACGATTGGTTTGTGCGCGGGCCATTTTTGCTCGAAGCAATTTTATACAGTTTGGTAGCGGTAATTATGATGATTATCATAATGTTTATCTTCTTAACTGCTTCGGAAACATCGCTCATGAATTATTTTGATGAAAGTTATAACAGTGTTTACCAGTATTTCTTAAATAATTCTTTAATAATTTTTGGGGCGCAGTTTCTTGGTTTGGCTATTTTAAGTATTCTTACAACGGCTTACGCAATGCGAAAGTATTTAAGAGTTTAAATTAGAAATACGAAATCAGAAATCTTAAACAAATCAGAAATCCAAAATATGAAATTTAATTTATAATTTCGATGTTCGAATTTGTTTAGAATTTATAACTTCTGATTTAGAATTTTATGGCTCAAGCAGGCCAATATGGAAAACATAGGTTTTGGGAAATGGTGCCAGGACTTTTAATCTGGGGCACTTTTTTGTGGGCCATTGTGACATCTTTCTTTGCACCAGCCGTGGCTGTAATTTTTATCATAATTTTTGACCTGTATTGGACGATGCGGGTTTTATATTTTTTGATTTTTGTTGTTTACGCCTACAGACAATACAAAAACGCCATGAAGATCGATTGGTTGGCTGAGGTTAAAAAACACAAAGACTGGGAGCGTTTGTATCATGTTGTTTTATTGCCAACTTGGCAGGAAGGTGTTGGAATTTTGCGTGACGCACTAAACGCAATCGACAGAAATCCATACCCAAACGATAAGTTTATTGTAGTTTTGGGCGGCGAAGAAAGAGACATTATCAATTTTGAAAAATACGCAGCCGAGCTTGAACCGGAATTTCGTAATAGATTTAAACATTTCATGGTAACAGTTCACCCGCACGGCCTGGAGGGTGAAATCGTAGGGAAGGGTGCTAATTTAAATTGGATGGAAAAGCGAGTTAAAGAATATATTGATGAACAAAAAATTCCTTACGACGATATTTTGGTAACTGCTTTTGATATTGATACAGTCCCACATCCACAATATTACGGCCGATTAAGTTATTTGTTTTTAACAGAGGAAAATCCAACCCACGCCTCTTATCAACCTGTTGTTCTTTACTCAAACAATATTTGGGAGTCATCTGCTCCGGTTCGAATTTCCATGTTTGGTACAACTTTTTGGCTAATGAGCGAGTTAGTTCGGCCAGATCGTATGTGGACATTTTCATCACACTCAATGACTTGGAAGATGTTAGTTGATGTTGGCTTTCATGAACCGGATTTAATCTCCGAAGATTCAAGAATTTTTTTGCAAGGGCTTATTCGTTACAACGGTGACTATCGTAGTGTGCCAATGTTTTTGCCGGTTTATATGGATGCGGTTGAGGGGGATAACTATTGGGACAGTTTAAAGGCGCTTTACAAACAGCAGCGTAGGTGGGCTTGGGGAGTGGAGCATTTTCCGTACATGATGGATAAATTTCTTCATCTACCAAAGATGCCAATAAGAACAAAACTTCGTTATATTTTTAATGATATTGAAGGGAAGTTTACTTGGGGCACGGCGCCGATTCTTATTTTTGCTCTTGGCTATCTGCCATTTTTTGTGATAGGTGAAGCGCAGACCGCCCTGCTTGCCAACGCACCGTTTGTGCTGGAACGAATGATGCAGATTGCAACCGCCGGAGTTTTTGTAAGCGCCTTGATTAGTTTGTGGTTACTTCCTCGCCGACCAAAAGGTAAAAAGTGGTACAGCTGGATTACAATGATTTTACAATGGACTCTATTGCCGGTGACATTTATTTTATTCGGTGCTTTCCCTGCCATTGATGCTCAGACTAGAATGATGCTTGGAAAATATCTGGGGTTTAATGTGACAAAGAAGAAGGATAGGTAGCGGAGGGACAGTATATGGGTCCTAAAGGACTTATAGGACCAAAACAGGTCCTATTTTTAGCCCCCGTGCTTGACATAAGGCGCTTTTTTTATTACTCTAATTAGCCGCATTTCGCGGACGGAGGTTCTCATGAACAAGAGTCTTTTGCTGGCAACTTTGCTGGCGGGTTGCGGAGAAGGGAAGGTTCGGACCGTGTCTGAATCGACCGACGAAGACCAGGCCAGTGGCCCCTACGGCACCGGGCCAGTCGACGACGGCTACGGCCCGGAGAGTTCGGCTGGTCTCGCAACCGGCGAGTACGGCGACGCGCTCCCGCGGCTGTCAGACAGTCGCGGCCCCAAGGAGTACTGCGAGTCGATCAACGGCTCGGCGATCGCCTGGCGACTGGTACTGCCGGTACGCGACGAGTGGCCGGCGATCGAGGTGTTCTGCGGAACGCCTCACGGCATCGAGCACCCCGAGCAGATGGCAATCGACGGCTACATGCGGACGCCGTCGACCGCCATCGGCCAGAGCTGGATCGCGGTCGACGGCCAGACGGTCACGGCCAGCGTGGAACTTCACGAGGCCTGCGACGACAACATCTTGGTCGGAGTCGTCGACTACGAGCTGTTCAGTGAGGACGGCATTGCGCCCGTCATGGTCAATGGCGGTACGCCGGTCTGTCACACGGGTGCAGGCGCTCAGCTCTACGTGGTCGCCCCGCAACAGTCACCCACCAAGTCTCGGATCTGGCCCAACTCCTACTTGGTCCACTAGTGCCCACGGCGCTCGTCCTCGAGCCCAGCTTCTTCGGAGGCTGGGCTTTTCAGTTTAACCATTAAATGACGATCGTCATTTAACTGCACATATTTGTTTAATCGCAGTCTTGGCTATCGGTCCACCCCCTTGCTTTCGTCGGAGTGGGTTCTTTTTTTATTCCATTATTCCAGCGATCGCCGGTAAAATGGAATCGCGAATTTGATTTTAATTTGTAATATTAGCGATTTAAGAAGTTACACTTTTGCGGTGATCGCCTTAATAGTGTAATCGCACTTTCTTGCCACAAACACATTCTTCCTTTAAACTCAATTTATACACAAACAAGGTGCGCCTTGTCTCTACGCAATAATCATGAAGGCATATATTCACATTCTTACCTGGAACGATCGTCGGTATTTGCCGGATTTATTTGATTCACTTGAAAATCAGACTTATCAGGATTTCTCGGTCAGAATTTTAGACAACGGTAGCACCGACGGCACAGTTGATTATCTGCAACAATATTATCCGCACGCGCTAACCACCAGGAACACAAAAAATATCGGCTTTGCCGAGGGCCACAATCAATTAGTAAGATTTACACTTGATCATCTATCAGAATCAGAAATTAATGACTCTGTGATTATTTGGATGAACTCGGATATGATTTTGGAAAAAGATGCCATTAAAAATCTTATTGAAGAGTTTGAGCTTGATAAGACGGTAGGAATGCTGCAGCCAAAACTTTACCGCGCTTTTGGTGAAAATCTGGGTGATGAAATTTTAGAAGAAACAGTAAAGTCTGACATTTTAGACACGACTGGACTTGTTGTCGGAAAGTCATGGCGAATGTCTGACCGCGGAGCGGGCGAAATGGACAAAGGTCAATATGATAATCAAACTGATATTTTTGCGGCAACCGGCACAATGGCGCTTATTAATATCAAAGCCATTTTTGACACTCTTATTCAAAACGAAATGTTTGATAAAGATTTTTTTGCTTATCGTGAAGATTGTGACCTTGCCTGGCGTTTGCAAAAAAACGGATGGAAAGCAAAATTTGTACCAAGTGCTATCGCTTATCACTACCGTGGTATGTACGGGGCACAGAAGTTATCTATCTGGCGAAAGCTGATAAATAGAAAATCAAATAACCCATTTTTGGCCGCATATTCAACTAGAAATCAACTTTATGTTTTACTTAAAAATTTAACTTTCGGAGATTTAATATTTGGCTTACCATGGATTGCAGTTGGCGAAACCGGAAGGGTAGTTTATGGCATGGTATTTGAACCACAAACCAGAAAAAGATTAATTTCAGGTTTAAGGTCGATTCCGTCAATGCTTGAAAAGCGTAAGTGGATTTTTAAAAATGCCAAAGTAAAAGAAAAGGAAATAAGAAAATATGCACGAAATTGATGTTTCCATAATTATTGTTCATGCTTTCTCAAGGTTACTTGTAAGGCAAACCTTGCGTGGAATTCGTCGGGCTGCACCAAAATTAAACTATGAAGTTATCATTATCGACAACACGCCCGGTTGTAATTTGAAAGAAATATTAAATGATTTTCCCGAAGTTCGCTATCAAGCAATGGAAAAAAATATTGGTTTTGGCTCGGCGATGAATGTTGGTATAAGGCAGACGCGTGGAAAATATATTTTGATTTTTAATCCTGATATTATTGCTAAACCAGGATCGCTCGAAGAGTTAAAGAGTTTCATGGACGAAAACGAGGATGTTGGTATGGTTGGGCCTAAGTTATTAAATCCCGATGGTTCACTTCAACATTCATGTTATCGAATTCCAACATTCATGATCCCAGCTTATCGTCGGACTTTCTTAGGAAGATTTAATTTTGGTCGACGGGCAGTTGAAGATTATCTAATGATTTATGACAATCATGACGATACGATGGAAGTTGACTCATTGATCGGCGCTGCGCTTTTTACTCGTCGGTCGGCGCTTGACAAGGTCGGACTTTTTGATGAACAGTTTTTTATGTATTACGAAGATAACGATTTATGCCGTCGTTTTTGGGAAAACGGCTATAAAGTTATCTATCATCCAAAGGCGCAAATGGTGCATTACCATCGTCGCATTAGCGCTGATGGCAAATTCTTACAGCAACTAACTTCTCGATTTACTTGGATTCAAATCGCCAGCGCTCTCAAGTTTTTTAAGAAATATCGAAAATCAAGCAATCCTAGACAAAAATTATCATTAAATAAGGAAGTTGATGTATAATGCTTGCATATGGATTCAGCCGTTACAAATATCGGATCAGCGAATGATCAGACGGTGATCAATCAAAAATCACCAAAAAAGTACGGATTGTTAATTTCAATTATCGTACTTTTATTTTTACTTGTTTTGACTGTGCCTGTGATTATTGGCGCAGCCCGTTTTTATGACGGAACAAACAGTGCTAAAACGCATTTCGAAGCAGCCGAGTTAGCAATCACTGATTTTGATTTTGAATTGGCTGGCGAAGAATTGGACACGGTTTTGCTTGACATACAAAAGGCGCAGAGCGGTCTTCGCTATATGTTTGTTTTAAGAATTATGCCTTGGGTTGGCAGTCAGGTAAAAGCTTCGGATAAATTACTAGAAGCTGGAGTTGAATCAGTTAAAGCAGCGCAAAGTGTGGTGACAATCGCTAGTGATGTAAAAGTAGCTTTGCAAGAAGCTCAGTCGCTGTTAGCAGAGCTGGAAGTGCCAGATGGCGAGTTTAGTTTGGAAACAATTTCAGATGAAGCCAGACTTAGTTTGGTAAATACTTTAAAGAATTCAGCTGACGAATTAATAAATGTCCACACCAGACTGGTGCTTGCTCAGATGCAGATTGAATCATTTAATGAGATTTATAATGTTCATCCAAAAATAAAAGAGTTTGCCGAAGTGTTCCAAAACACATTGCCCGGAATGATAGACAGTGTTGAACTGTTGATTCCGGTGGCGCAAACCATCGATCAGCTAGCGGGAATTGGTGAGGCTAAACAATGGCTGGTGCTATTTTTGAACAATACCGAAATTAGACCAGGCGGTGGATTTATAGGTGTTTACGGTTTGATGCAAGTTGAAGATGGCGAAATCCAAGATATTTATTCAACTGATTCTTACTCTATTGATAAGTTAGTCGAAGACACGGAATATTCTGTTTTAGCACCTAGCCCAATCACAGATTATATGGGAGTTGACAACTGGTATTTCCGCGACGCTAACTGGTCGCCGGATTTTGCTGAGTCATCAAAAGACTCAATCCAGTTGTTGCGTCAGGAATTTTCTTATGCCGGTTTGCCAGTGCCTGATATTTCGGGAGTAATTGGAATAACTCCAACAATCGCGGAAAATGTTTTAGGTATTACCGGTCCTATTACTGTTCGGGGAATTACTTTTAATCAAGATAACCTAACGGAAACACTTGAATATTATGTTGAGTATGGATATCAAGATGTTGGCTCAACTTGGGAAGACAGAAAAGATATTGTTGGCGAACTTGCCACTGCGGTTCTAAACAAATTGTTACAATTACCGTTTAATGACTGGGGCGAAGTTTTTACTGCAGTTAACACTGCGATTGAGCAAAAACAAATAATGATTTATAGCGCTAACGAAGACGCGCAATTGGTATTTGATGAACAAGGCTGGTCCGGCGCAGTTGATATTTCAAACACTGACGATGTCTTGTGGGTAGTTGATGCTAACTTGGGCGCTCTTAAAACAGATCACGCCATCGAACGCTCAATTGAATATCACATAAACGAAGCAGGCGGAGACCTATACGCCACAGTTTATGCCACATATAAACATAACGGTGACTTTGATTGGCGCACAACTCGTTATCAAAATTATGTCCGAGTTTATGCACCGCTTGGCAGTAAACTAACGGCAGCATCATTATCAGATGAATCAATTGATATTGCTAGTTTTGATCAAGCTGATGAACTGGGAATGACTAGTTTTGGAACATACTTTAAAGTTGAGCCGGGAGAGCAAGAAGTTTTGTCGCTAGTTTATAAATTACCAGACTCAGTTAACACGGCAGTAGACAGTAAATTGTATCAATTAACAGTTCTAAAACAGTTGGGCGCAGATAATTATCCTTTGACGATTGACCTAGATTTTGGTAAAAAGCTAAGGGTAGCCGAGCCGGAGGAGGATAGTTCAAACTACGGTGACTCTGCTTATCAGTACAATTCGTTTCTTGATAAGGACTCGGTTTTCACAGTTCAGTTCTAATAAAAATCTAAAAAGTAGCAGGAGGCCAGGGCAGCAATCTGTCCTGGTGCTTGTCTATATATGTTTGATAAGAAAATCGGAATTGATCTTGGAACAACAACAGTTTTGGTGTATGTGCCAAAACGAGGAATTATTATTAACGAGCCGTCAGTAGTAGCGATTTCCAAAGCGGATAAAAAAGTTTTAGCAGTTGGGAAAGAGGCAAAAGACATGCTTGGCCGAACACCGGACACAATTATTGCTCAGCGTCCGCTTAAAGATGGGGTGATCGCCGACTACAGAACAACCGAGGCGATGCTTCGTTATTTTATTAACAAAACTTTGGGAGGATTTAGATTTTTGCGTCCAGAAGTTATGGTTGCAGTACCGGGGGGAATCACATCAACCGAGCGTCGAGCTGTTATTGACGCCGCGCTTTCAGCTGGAGCAAAAGCCGCTTATATTATTCGTCAGCCAATTGTGGCGGCGATTGGCGCAAATATTCCAATCGGGAGTCCGTCTGGACACATGATTGTTGAAATCGGCGGTGGAACAACCGAAATCGCTGTTATTTCTTTGGGTGGAATTGTGGCTTCTGATTCAGTTCGGATTGGAGGTGTTAAGTTTGATCAGGCTATAATGGAATATATCAGACGAAAATATAATTTAGCAGTTGGTGAAAGAACAGCCGAGGATATTAAAATTCGAGTAGGCTCTGCTATGTACATTGAAGATAAATTAACAATGGAAGTTAAAGGGCGCGATATGATTACAGGACTGCCAAAATTAATGGAGGTAAGCTCAGACGATGTGACAGAGGCAATTCAGCCAATGCTTGAAGGAATACTTTCTGCAATTAAGGAAGTTTTGTATGTAACGCCACCCGAGCTTTCAGCTGATGTAATGGATAAAGGGATTGTGATTTCTGGTGGAAGTGCCCAGCTGCGTAATTTCGATCGTTTAATTGCCGAGGCAACCGGCGTGCCAACTTATGTGGCTGAGGAGCCACAGATGTGCGTGGCTAAAGGAACAGGACTGGCATTGGACAATCTTGAGGCGTATAAACGAAGTGTGTTTACTAATTAGTATGAAAACCTACGGCGTCCCAGTTAATGGGTTAACAATCAAAAATTACACCGGCGTTGAAAAATACGCTTTGGCTTTGGTGCGGGAGATGATGAAGCAGCCGCTTTATCGAGATGAAAAAGTTGTTTTGTATTCATCACAAAAAATTGAGGCGCTTGAGCCATTGCCTTACGGCTGGGAGTGGAAAATTATTAAATGGTCGCCAAAAGGTTGGACACACTTAAGACTCAGTTTCGAGATGCTTATAAACCCAAGCGATGTGTTGTTTATTCCAGCTCACGAAATACCGCTTTTACATCGCCATACGAAAATCGTTAACACCATCCACGATGTTGCTTTTAAAATGTTTTCAGATTCATATTCGCTTTTACAGAATTTGCGTCAGCGTTGGTCAATTAGAAGATCAATTAAAGCAAATAGCGTTATTGCAATTTCTGAAGCCACTAAGAAGGATATTAAGCGATATTACAAAGTTAAAGACAGTAAAGTTTGCGTAATTCACCACGCTATTAATCCAAACGATTTTGAAACAGAAGATTTTGATGTTTTTAGAATATTGTCAGAATTTTCTCTTAAAAAAGATAATTACTTTTTAACAGTCGGACGAATAGAAGAAAAAAAGAATATTTCAATGTTGATTGATGCTTTTGAAAAGTATAAAGATGCTGGTGGCGTTTGCCAGTTAGTTTTGGTTGGTAATTATGGATTTGGAGAAGATGAATTGCGCGCGAAAATCAATAATTCTAGGTTTCGCGAATCGATTATTACTCCGGGCTATGTTGCAGACGAACATTTGCCAGCCTTGTTTGCTGGTGCGTCGGCTTATGCGTTTCCTTCAAAATACGAAGGTTTTGGTTTGCCATTACTTGAAGCAATGGCGGCAAGTATTCCGATTTTAGCTTCTGACATTCCTGCATTACGCGAAGTGGCAAAAGATGCGGCTTTGTTTGCAGGAGCATTTGATATTGACACTTGGGCAATCAATATGGAAAAGATTACAAAAGATGAAGGACTACAAAGGGAATTGGTAAATAATGGAAAAGAGCGCTTAAAAGATTTTTCTTGGGGCAAAACTGCTAAGCAGACCTGGAAAACACTTAGATCAGTATGATTGATTTAGTCCATGATTTAGCCTCGCTTGGATTTTCAAAAAAGGAATCAGCTATTTATATTTCGGCACTGGAGCAAGGAATTGCCAGCGCTTATCAGATTGGTAAGCGCGCAGGGGTAAATAGAGCCACAACTTATTCTATTTTACAGTCGCTTACAGCCAAGGGACTGATAACACCACTTCTGGAAAACGGTGAAAGTAGATTTAGAGCTGAGACTCCGCAAAGAATTTTGACGCTTCTGCATTTACAACAAAAAGAGATTGAGCAAAAGCGTTTGCTCGCCGACGAAATTGTTTTACGGCTTTCGGTTTTTCATAACATCGCCTCAAATAAACCGGTTATTAAGTATTTTGAAAGTTACGGAGGAATTAAATCACTTCAAAAAGAGTATGAGCTTTTAGACAGTGATATGATTCAAATTGTTGGGCTGGATACTTTAAAGGCTTTGCGTGGAACCGGAACAAATGTTGAGCATATTAAAGAATTAGAATTCAGATCAAGTAAAATAAGGGCAATAGTGGTAACAGATGATCCGGACAGTGTTCCTGAGTTTGATAATGTTGAGTGCGTAATTATTCCAACAGATCTTATTGATGTAAAAGGGGAAATGACAGTCTGCGGGGACAGGTTATTATTATTTTCTTATACATCGGGACTGATTGCCGTTGAGATTCACTCAAAGACAATTGCTGATACTGCCAGGGCAACGCTTGAGCTGGCTTGGCAAAGGGCAAAGGATTGGGCAAATCAACAAACAAAAACAACCGCCTAAGCGGTTGTTTTTGTTTTTGTAAAGAACATGTAGAAGATTAATCCCCTACAACAAGCTGAAGAGACATTGTCCCTCCCGCACCTTTTCTAGCACAGACATTGAAATATCATAGGCAGAACGGCAGAACCGTCTTACAGCTAGGCGTTTAATGATATGACAGTCTGTACCGGAAAAGGTGCGGGATGGAGCCATGCCAGGCATGACATATGAGGCAGTGACTAGCCCGAAGGCTAGTGTGCCTCGCAAACGCTCGGGCATGTGCATTAAGTCAGCTAGGCCGAGTCGATGCACTTGAGCGTTTGAAATTGTCCTCTCCTCCTTATAGGATTTGTGGGACAACCCGTCTCTTCAGCTCCTTGAAGGTGATTTTCCCAAAATTGTCGAGCTTTCGTTTCATGGGTCCTTGTCATCACCTCGCCGTACACTCTGGTACGCCTCGGCGCTGACATCCCGTTTAACGAAATCTCATCCAATTTTTGAAAAATCACTTTGTTTTGAATGATCACGCGAAAGTCACAACAGTTGTTATGAATTTTGCGTGACGGCCCGGGATAGTATTCCCGGGCCAAGCGGTTTTAGTAGCTCTCGAACCAGGACCACACCAAGAGCCCAAACATTCCGATCGTGCTTATGGCGTAACACGCAAGGAGCACGATGAGCCACACTGTCTCATCCCTGATTTTCTTCATTTCGTTTACTCCTTTGCTCGGATTGTGAATGTCCGAGCTGTGATTACATCACGCGAAATCTACAATGAAGTATTCAGGTAGTCGAGTGGTCGAGTATTCAAGTGATCTAGTTTTTGCTAATCACTGAATACTAACCATTAACTACTTTGTTTTCATTATAAATTTTGCGAGATAGGCAAAGAAAAAAAGCGGTCTTTTTCCTTTACCTCTGTAGGAATAGCGTTTTAAATGAACGGATAAATATAGCATAAAAATTGGTTTTTGTCAACCCCTCGTTCTGTCCGACGTCAAATGCGACATGGGCTCTATGTAGTAGATTGTTTAGCAAATTCTTTTGGCGTCATCATGTTTAGTGAAATATGAGGCCTTTTGTTGTGGTAATAATCTAGGAATTCATTA
>Ga0210006_1001470_pt1 | contig 16329 bp, 14 predicted proteins | sample CryGey02umfilter_2_FD_185452 | JGI IMG/M metagenome (GOLD analysis project Ga0210006, IMG submission 185452) | Groundwater microbial communities from aquifer in Utah, USA - Crystal Geyser 4/10/14 0.2 um filter (SPAdes) (version 3) | ecosystem: Environmental > Aquatic > Deep subsurface >... | reverse complement strand
GCAGGCAACACGACAAGATCAAAGACAGTCACTGTTCTCACCCCACGAAAACAAGAATCTGTTTTCCAAGTCATCCTCGGCAACTTCCAAGATATTTTCTCCTGGGTTGGAAAGGTTAGGGGGTAAATGATGTAAAAAAACTAGGAATATAAAGCCTAGTTTTTTATACATGATGTGTGGAAACATAATGCTGGGTATTGAACTGCTCTTGACAAAACTTTCAAAATGTGCTATTGTGTGTACACGATAGTAGCTTATAAAAGCTGCTTTTTTTATACTTTTATTTCAAAAAAAAGCCTTAACACAGCTAAAAAATATCGTACCATTCTCATTACCTAATACTCTAACTCTCTAACATAGAAGATATGGCATCAGAAATCACAAAAGCAATTCAGTTTTTGTCAGACGAAAAAGGCCTCGAATATGAGGAAGTCCTCGAAGCACTCGAAATAGCGCTTGCGGCAGCATATAGAAAAGATTTTGGAACAAAAATTGGAAATTACCAAGTGAAATTTGATGCGAATACAGGTGATATGGATATTTGGGATGAAAAAATTGTGGTTGAAGATGTAGATGAAGAACTTTTGGAAAAAGCACAAGAAGAATTGACTGCACTTAGAGAAAAAGCACGAGAAGAATATCGAGAGCTCAAGGAAGAAGAAACTGCACACCTTCCACAATTCAATCCAAAAACAGATATCATGCTCAAAGACGCAAAGGAAGTTGAAAAGAGTGCAAAGCTTGGTGATACGTTGAAAATCAAGCAAACCGTGCCAGGAGATTTTGGTCGTATGGCAGCAATGACTGCAAAGCAAGTTATCATACAAAAAATTCGTGAAGCAGAACGAAACAATGTGTTTGAAGATTTTAAAGAACAAGTTGGACAGATTGTGCAGGGAACCGTGCACAAGCGCGATCGAGGTGGCAATGTGCTCATTGATCTTGGAAAAATTACCGGTGTTTTGAGTGCTGATGAACAAGTCCGACGTGAACAATATCGTCCAGGAATTCGATTGCCATTCTATATCATCTCTATCGAGATGGGACCACGTGGCCCACAGATTGAATTGTCTCGAAAGAGTACAAAAATGGTTCAATCAGTGTTTGAACAAGAAATTCCTGAAATTGATGAAGGATCTGTTGTGATCAAAGCAATTGCACGAGATCCGGGGAGTAGAAGTAAGGTTGCCGTCTTTACTGAGGACAATTCTATCGACCCAATCGGTGCATGTATTGGTCAGCGAGGAAGTCGTATCACGACAATCATTGATGAACTTGGTGGAGAAAAAATTGACGTCATCATGTGGAGCGACAATGCAGAAGAATTTATCAAACAAGCACTCTCACCTGCAAAAGTTGCAAGTGTCGAGCTGAATGAACAAACAAAGGAAGCCGCTGTAGCTGTAGGAGAAGATCAATTTTCATTGGCTATCGGCCGTGGCGGTCAAAATGTACGCCTTGCTGCAGAGCTCACTGGATGGAGAATCACTGTTGTCGAAGATGGGAATGAAAAGCCCGTGGCAGTGAGTAGCGAGGATGACGAAGATGCTATAAAAGAAAAACTTGAGTTAGATAAAAAAGAAGCAGAAGAAAAAAAGGCTGATGAGGTTGCTGACGTTGTGAGTGATGAAGTGGCAGGCGTTGCAACTGAAGAAGTGAAAGAAGAAACTGTTGAAAATACGACTGACGTCTCTGAAGAAGAAGCAATAGACGCAGACAAAAAGTAACACTATAGTAGAAAAAACACACCGCCCTCACGGTGTGTTTTTTCTATAACATAACATTAGTAGTTTTTTTTCACTCTAAGAAGGAGTATGCATGTTTTTACATGGATGTATATAATTATACTCAAAAGCCAATTTAATACAAATCGGTTGATTCTTTCTTACTTATTCGCTATACTCTTACACGTAATATATATTCCATATTTATGACAGCATTTTTTACGACTATTTTGTACCAGCCAATTTTCAACCTCTTTGTTTGGTTATATGACTTCATCCCAGACATGGGTATTATTATTTTTATTGTCACCGTGGCTATCAAGCTTGCGTTGCATCCTCTGACAACAAAGTCCATCAAGGCGCAGAAGGATTTGCAAGAAATGCAACCAAAACTCGAAGCGCTCAAAAAAGAATTCAAAGGAGATCAGCAACGTATTGCTCAGGAAACCATGAAGCTGTATAGCGAACATAAAGTGAATCCGCTTGGGTCATGTTTGCCAATGCTGATTCAGCTCCCAGTCTTTTTTGCGCTGTATTATGTTCTCCGAGGATTGTTTGGAGAAATTCGATTCGATTTGCTTTATTCTTTTGTATCACGTCCTGAAAATATTAGTCCTATCTCACTCGGTATTTTTGATCTTTCACAAAAAAGTATTGTTCTTGCTGTGCTTGCGGCGGGAACGCAATTCTTTCAAGCTCGCATGATGCAGTCTCGCAAACCACCAAAAGAAGTTGGCGAAGGTGGAAAAGATGAGAGCATGACATCTATGATGAACAAGCAAATGTTGTATTTTTTACCAATCATGACATTGATGATTGGTATGTCGTTTCCTGGCGGATTGACACTATATTGGTTCCTTTCAACATTGTTTATGCTTCTTCAACAAGTATGGATTTTTAAAAAACATGGAGGTACTGATAGTGAGGCAGGTGTGATTGAAGGAAAAATTGTAGAATAGCTGGCAATAAGCAATACATAAGAAATCGCGTTGTTTCATGTTATATGCGTATTACGTATAAACAATTGAAGAAGCTTCCTGTGGTTACTCAGTCTGGGCAAGAGTTGGGAAGTGTTCATGACGCTGTTATTGATATTGAGGCTCATGTGATAGCTCTCTACGAAGTATCCTCATCAGTCTTGTCTACAAAAAAATATAGTATTACTCCTACTCAAGTTGTATCCATTACCGAAGAAAAAATGATTGTTAAGGATGCTGTTGTTCCTGATAAAGAACAGGAAAGTAGATTGAATCCGTTGTGGCAGGATACACGAGCGATTAGCTAACAATTCGTGGTAGACGGCATATGTTGATTTTTTGAAAACATACACATTTTTTGTGAATACCGAACCAAAACAAAAAAAAGACAATACGCAAAACAAGAAAAATCCCCAAGGGATGTCTGTTGAGGCCCTTTCACATACTGCTGTGTCTGATGTGGTACACGCTACTGAACATGCCCTAGGAAGTACCATTCATGCTGTCGGAAAAGGAGTCAAAGCTGCAGAACATGATGTTATTTTTGTAGAAAAAAAAGCGAAAAAATTTTGGCATATGTTGGGCCCTGGTTTGACGACTGGTGCGTCGGATGATGATCCTTCTGGTATCGCGACATATTCTCAAACAGGTGCGCAGTATAGTTTTCGGTTGATTTGGTTGTCTCTGTTTACTTTTCCTCTCATGGCTACTGTTCAGGAAATGTGTGCGAGAATTGGTATGGTGACGGGGCAGGGGCTTGCTGCAAATATACGACAACATTATTCAAAAATTGCGATTTATATTGCAACCTTTTTGTTGCTCACTGCAAATGTTTTTAATATTGGTGCCGATTTTGGTGCGATGGCAAAAGCGTTGCAGTTGATTTTCCCTTCGGTGTCATTTGGATTAGCAGTAATATTTTTTGGTGTGGGTGGTTTGCTCATGCAAATATTCATGAGTTATGGAAGATATGCAAAATATTTAAAATACCTTGCATTAGTATTGCTCTCTTATGTGATTACTGCGTTTTACGTGCAGATAGATTGGTCTCATATATTGTATTATACCTTTGTTCCCCATTTTGATTTTACCAAGGACCAAATTTTGTTGGTGTGCGGTATATTGGGGACGACGATTTCTCCATATCTTTTCTTTTGGCAGACATCGCAAGAAATAGAAGAAAAAAAAATGACCCGAGGAATGGCATTTGAAAAAAAATATCGTAAAGATATGAAGGAGATGTCTGCTCAGGATTTTTCAGCATCACGAGAAGCATACGAAACCGTACTGCCTGCATCAACGCCAAAACAAATAAATCGTATGAGAGTGGATGTATGGTCTGGTATGTTTATTTCAAATGTCGCCATGTTTTTTATTATTGCCGTTTGTTCCGCAACATTATTTTCTAATGGCATTACAAACATTGAAACAGCTGCTGACGCTGCTGGGGCACTCCGTCCGTTTGCTGGGGAGTTTGCATACTTGCTGTTTACGGTTGGTATTATTGGTGTTGGACTTCTTGCTGTCCCTGTCCTCGCTGGTTCTGCTGCGTACGCAGTATCGGAAAGTTTTGGGTGGAAATTTGGATTGAATAGAACATTGAAAGAAGCGAGAGCATTTTATGGAGTGATTGGATTGGCTGTCATTGTTGGTATTGGACTCAATTTTATTGGGCTTCATCCGATGAAAGCATTGATTTATTCAGCCGTATTGAATGGTCTTGTAGCACCGGTGATATTATATTTTATTGTCCGATTGAGTTCTCGAAAAGATGTGATGGGAAAGCATACAAATAAAAAATTGACGATGGTTGTTGGATGGACAACGGTGTTGTGTATGAGTCTTACTGCTCTTGCTACGATATATACATTTTTTATATAGTATTCTGTTTGTTGTTTCAGATCAAAAAAATATACGCCCCAAAAGGAGCGTATATTTTTTTAAAATGTGTAGTGTAGGTAACGCAAGAACTTTGTTCTCGCGCTACCTGCGTCGATGCTTGGACCCCCTCGCCTTCAGTTCTTGGCGAGGTACACCTTGACGGATCGCTGTCCTGGGATCCACGGGGTGTTCCCGAGAAATTCATCGGGACTCGGTGCCCACGCAGCATCGCTGATGGGTTGGATTCCCGTCACTTCACGGATCGTGATGTGTCTGGTTACCCTGTACGGGTAACATCTCGAATGATGTGGAAGCACCTCTGAGGTGGAATGGAGGATTACCACATGAACTTTCCGCCATCCACGAATCATGTCCCACAAGGAGTCTCTTCGCAGATCCCCCTGCTTCATGAGACGGAAGCCTGGAAAGTCCTTCGCGTGTTTCTCCTGGAACCATTCGCGTACTGTCACTGGATGCCCTTGATGCATCTTCGTTTTCCCCTTTGCATCCCGACCGAAATGGTCAGAGATGACGATATATATTATCACAATATGTACTAAAAGTCAAGATAGGAAAAAAATTGAAGAGTTTTTGTATATGAAAAACAATCCCGTTGTGTTCCGTTTTTCACTTTTCGATGGTACACTGGTGCTATATGAACCCAGTTCAGACCGCTATTTTCGATACTCTTGCATATTTTGATGTGTTTCATACACCTCTTACGTCAGAAGAAGTGCATTCTTTGTTGTGGAAACAAAAAGCTTCATACACGATGGTGCGTGATGCTATGTTTGCTCTTGTTCAGGAGAGGTGCATTGTGGAGCAAGAGGGATTTTATTTTTTACCAGGGCGTGCGGAGAATGTCGACAGGCGACAGATGGCGATTCCTCTCATTGATACAAAATTGAAGATTGCAGCAAAAGCGGGGAGAAGAATTCGGTGGATTCCATTTTTTGACGCAATGTTTGTATGCAATACGGTCGCATCTGCCTCTGCATCAGAAGACAGTGATATTGATGTTTTTATTATTATTCGTCGGGGGCGTCTTTGGATTACGAGACTCCTTATTACACTTACACTATCGCTCTTTCGTATGCGTCGGCATAAAGAACATGTGGCAAATAAAATTTGTTTGAGTTTTTATGTCACTGATGCACATCTCAATCTTTTTGATGTGACGATTGATGAGCCTGATATATATATGGCATATTGGATTGCTCAGCTTATCCCAATCTATGATCCAAAACATATTCGCGAAAACATAATGAAAGAAAATAGCTGGGTAAAAACATATGTGCCACAAGGTATGGGAGTATATCGAATGCATCCCACATTTCGTGTTGAAGATCTTGGTATTGGAAAAAAAATAACACATATGCTTGAAACTATGTGGAAAGGTGGATATGGTGATTTGATAGAAAAACAAGCAAAGCAGATACAAGAAAAAAAGATGGCGATGAATTACACAAGTGTAAAAGATGAACGCGATACCCGCGTGGTGATCGATGATACTATGCTGAAGTTTCATGAAAATGATCGACGGGCGTATTATAGAGACGAGTGGCTAAAACGTGTAGAAAATATTCTACAATAGGAACACGAATAAAACGGATTGAACGAATTTGAATGGATCCGTTTTGATCAGTTTTATCCGTTAGATCCGTGTGCTATTGAACAAACGCCTATGAGATATCTCGAACATATCCTTCGCTATACAACATATCTTTTTCTTTTTCTCTTCCCGTGGCAGACGATATTGTTATTGCAAGAAAGATTTGTGGGTGGGGTAAAATGGGAATATGGAACGATCGGGCTTTTTACAATTGAATTACTAGGTTGGGTTGTTGCACTGCTTTTTATGATGTGGTACACAAAAAAAAATCAAAAATCAAAAATCAAAATTCAAAATTTTCGTTGGAGTAAAGATAGAATTTTTTTATTTTCTTTATTACTGTTTATTAGTTACGGATTACTCAGTTCTTTTTTGGCAGGGGATAGTGCCCTCGCATTTCAGCATGGACAGTGGGTGATGCTGGGAACATTACTTTTCCTGCTTTTTTATATTGGACCAGTGAAAGTGAAGCCAGCACTCTGGGTATTGGTTCTGGGGAGTATTCCTGTGAGTCTTCTTGGTATATGGCAATTTTTGACGCAGTCTACGTTTGCTTCAACACTGTTGGGAGTCAGTCAGCATGTTGTTTTTGAATCTGGTACGTCTATTATACAGAGTCCGGATATTGGTAGGTGGCTTCGTGCGTATGGCAGTTTTTCGCATCCAAATGTATTTGGTGGGTATCTTGTGTTTTCGATTGCAAGTACGTTACTTCTTTCTTTTTCAGTACAAAGGTGGAAGCGTGTTGGATTACAAGCAATGGTTGTGGTGCAAAGTGCGGCACTGTTTTTTACATTTAGTAGATCTGCATGGATGAGTACTGTAATTGTTATAGTATCGTATGGTGTTATTGTTGTGAGAAAAAAAATGTATCGACGACTTGCATTTGTTGTTTCAATCCTTCTTACTTTTTCTGTACTTTCGTTTATCTACATGCCACTCATGCACACACGATTTTTTCCAACATCACAAAACGAAATTTCGTCTATTACAGAACGAGTTGCGGGATATAGCAATGCAATTACATTGTTTCAAGAACATTGGTTGTTTGGTGTTGGGGGAGGAAATTATACGTATGCTTTCATGCAACTCGAGCCTAGTATGCCCGTGTGGTGGTATCAACCAGTGCATAACGTAGGGGTACTGTTTGTTGTAGAATACGGAGTACTTGGTATATTGTTGCTTGGTTTTGTGATTGTGAATTGTATGAGAAATTTTCCACACAAGACGGATCTGTCTCTGGTTGAGAAATTAGTACTAAAGCATCTTTGTTCCCTGAAAATGAGAAATTTTGGTTTATACATAGGCATGCTTATCCCGATGCTCTCACTAGATCACTACCTTTGGTCCTCATTTACTGGCGTCGTGTTGCTCTTTGCGTATAGTGGGCTGTATATGCGCTATATATCTTACGAGATTTCTCCACACGTTGTCCCCATATAATCCACGAAGTTTTTGATCAAAAAGTTTGAAATGGCTGAAATAAGCCATTTTTGTATTATTGACATGGGAACATATTCAGCGTAAGGTACGTGAGCTAGGAAAAACCCACGGTCGGGGTCAAGCATGGGACATTCGCTATCTGAAGTCGTGTTTCTGACAGGCATCACGACTTCTCTGTATAGTCGGCGTACCAAGCTCCCCCGATTGTGGGCTTTTCTTTTTCTCCAGATATTCAGCTATTGACAAGCTCGTACAATTTTGTACAATAGGGCTACATTATCACTCTTTTAAGTTGAGTGATAATATTATACATATAATTTTTTGTACTATGATGATCAAACCACTCTCAGACCATATTTTGGTCAAGCCTGTAAAAGCAGAAGAAGTCACTGCATCTGGTATTGTTCTCCCAGATACTATTGATAAAGAAAAAAAAGCTGAAGGAGAAGTGATTGCTGTAGGACCTGGAAAATTTCTCGAAAATGGGACACGCGCGCAGATGGAAGTTTCCGTTGGTGACGTTATTCTCTATAAAAAGTGGGGAGGAGATGATGTTGAAATTTCTGGTGAAGAACACAAGATCATTTCAGCTGAAGATGTCCTTGCTGTTGTTACAAGATAATGTTTAATGTTTATTGATATATGGCAAAGCAAATTATTTTTCAAGATGATGCACGCGAAGCATTGATGAGAGGTGTCGACGCACTTGCAAATGCAGTCAAGGTAACGCTCGGTCCAAAAGGACGCAATGTTGTGCTTGACCGAGGATATGGATCACCACTCATTACCAAAGATGGTGTGACCGTGGCAAAAGAAATCGAACTGGCAGACAAAAATGAAAACGTTGGTGTATCGCTCGTCAAAGAAGTGGCAAGTCGAACTAATGATGTCGTTGGAGACGGTACCACGACAGCGACTGTCCTTGCGCAAGCAATTATTCGTGAAGGGATGAAAAATGTTGCAGCAGGCGCAAATCCTGTAGCACTCAATCGTGGATTGCATAAAGCAACTGAGGCTATTGTTGCGTATCTCAAAGATCACATAGCAAAACCAGTGGAAGCAGATGAAATTGGAAACGTTGCGGCAATCTCTGCAAATGATAAAGAAATCGGTACAAAGATTGCACAAGCGATGATGGAGGTTGGCAAAGATGGTGTTATTACTGTGGAGGAGTCTCATACGTTTGGAATGGAGATTGAAACGGTAAAAGGTATGCGTTTTGACAAAGGGTATATTTCTGCATACATGGTTACCAATAGTGAACGCATGGAAGCAGAATACGAAGAACCATATATTCTCATTACCGATAAAAAAGTTTCTTCTGTAGAAGATATACTTCCAATTTTGGAAAAAATATTGGCAACAGGACGAAAAGAATTGGTTATCATTGCAGAAGATGTCGATGGACAAGCACTAACAACACTCGTGCTCAACAAACTTCGTGGCACATTCAACGTGCTCGCGGTAAAAGCGCCTGGATTTGGTGATCGCCGAAAAGAAATGTTGCAAGACATCGCTGTGTTGACTGGAGGAAAAATGATTACCGAAGACATCGGCCTCAAACTTGAAAGTGTCACTCTCGAAGATCTTGGTCGTGCACGAAAAGTCGTGGCAACAAAAGAGAATACCACTGTTGTGGAAGGAAAAGGAGAGCAGGGAGCGGTATCAGAACGTGTGGCACAAATTAAAAAAAGTATTGAATTGTCTGATTCTGATTTTGATAAAGAAAAATTGCAAGAACGCCTTGCAAAACTTGCTGGCGGTGTTGCGGTCATCCGTGTCGGTGCTGCGACCGAAACAGAAATGAAAGAAGTAAAACATCGTATTGAAGACGCGATTGGTGCAACCAAAGCGGCTGTTGAAGAAGGTGTCGTGCCTGGTGGTGGTGTCGCACTGATTCGTGCTATTGCGGCTCTCGACGACATTGGTAATACACTGAGTGATGAAGAACTGCTCGCGGTGAACATCCTCCGCCGTGCACTCGAAGAACCACTTCGAACGATTGCAAAGAATGCTGGATTTGAAGGAGCTGTAGTGGTGGAAGAAGTAAAGAAAAATTCTGGCAACTTTGGATTCAATGCTGCGAGTGGTGAATATGAAGATATGATCGTAGCAGGAATTATTGATCCTGCAAAAGTCACACGAACAGCACTCGAAAATGCAGTGTCTATTGCGGGCATGCTCCTCACAACTGAAGCAATCATCACAGATCTTCCATCAAAAGATGAATCACAGATGCCAATGGGTGGCATGGGTGGAGGTATGGGGATGATGTAAAGAACAACAAAACAAAAAATCTAAAAAACAAAAAAGCAATCCCGCCTTCGGACGGGACCCCGTCCAGTAAAATTGGCAGGGGAAATCACAAAACAAAAAATCACTCGAGATGGGTGATTTTTTGTTTTGGGGAGATTGACAAATGCTTTTTTTTGTGATATGTATGCCGTATCACATTGACGTCTGCTGGTGCGGACATACGGAGGAACCATGTCGCGGTTGACTATTGGTTTGATCACCGAGGCGCGTAAGGCGTTTCCATATAATGAACAAATTGCCGTTGTGGATTACAACGGTCTTTCTGTTCTCATTGCTGCACTCGATCGTGAGTGCAAGAGACACAGGCCGACCGCCGACGAGATCCTCGAGACGACATCATCGACTCTTCCTCTCCTCAAGGAGCGTGCGAAGAAGCTGAAGACCGCTGAGGACTTGTACCAACGCGCACGCTCTTTGAGCCCTCCACCTGTGCTGAGCCTCAGCTAGCACGTCGCGGTGGCGAGAGGGTACTATGGTCGGCGACTCAGCATGAGTCGCCGACCATTTGAAAAATTTCGTACAGGTAGAATTTTATATACAATAATTATACGTAAAAAGTCCCCTGTGTCACAGAGGACTTTTTGTATATTTATATTGACAAATGCTTTTTTTTGTGGTATGCATGCAGTAACACATTGACGTCCGCTGGTGCGGACGAGGAGGGGTGATGAGTCAGCCGATTGATGGTCTGCTTTCCGATGTCAAGAACGCCTTTAGGTACGATAGTGAGCTACACTCGCTCCTGCGGCAGCCAGAGTTGGACCGATCTGCACTTGTAAAGGCGCTGCAGGAGAGGATGGCAACGATTCTGGCGGTCCGCAATGAACCGTTTGTGAATCAGGACATGTACGCGCTTCGCGTGAAGGTCGTCGAGGCGCTCCTGGATCGTGCACGTGTGATGCTGGGGAACCTCGACGTCATGAGTTTCAGCTAGCTCTCACCGGACGCGTGTCAACGGACGGCGACTCCACGAGTCGCCGTCCGTTCCAACAATTTTTGCTACAATCGCAGAGGTTGTTTTCCGCCCAAGGCGGATGTTATACATTGAACATCGTCTTTTTGTCTGCTACTATAGCTACTATGAAATTCAACGTTCTCACCATTTTTCCAGAGATGATCGACTCGTATGCGAATGCGAGTATTCTTGGTCGTGGACAAAAAGCTGGGGCGATAGATATTCGTAGTATTAATATTCGGGATTTTGCAGAAGATAAACATAGTACGGTCGACAATCCACCCTACGGTGGAGGAGCTGGGATGGTGATGAAACCAGAACCAATATATGCTGCACTGAAATCTATTGATGCGATCCCTTTTTCAAAAGATGATGGATTTACAAAAGTAAAGAAAATTTTTAGCGGCAAACTTGCGAAAAAAAAACGTACCGTCGTATTGTCACCACGTGGTCGACAATTTGATCAGCGCATTGCAGAACAGTGGTCGAAGCTCGATGAATTGACGCTTATCTGTGGACGATATGAAGGGATTGATCAGCGTGTTATTGACCACATGATTGATGAAGAAATTTCTGTCGGGCCGTACGTGCTTGCTGGTGGGGAGCTTGGTGCTCTGGCGATAGTTGAAGCGGTCTCTCGTCTCGTTCCTGGAGTGCTTGGCAATGAGGATTCCTTGACTCATGAAACACACAATGAAGATATGTCAGCAGAATATCCGCAGTATACAAAACCGTCAGATTTTCGTGGGTGGAAAGTGCCTGATGTGTTGCTGAGTGGAGACCATAAAAAGATAGAAGAGTGGAGGAGATTAGAGCGTTAGAGCGTTAGAGTTTTAGAGTATTAGGCTATTTTCTAAGACTCTAACACCTAATTCCCTAATTCTCTGACGTTATCCCCATACCTGTGGAAATATGTGAATTATTGGCTCTTGACAGCACTTTGGTTTTCCTATATGATGCGAAGGCACTGAAGAGAAATTTACAAATCAGAACTTTCTCAAGTCCCAAATGGGATACTAGGAAAAGAGCAACTCAACCGCAGGAAGAATACAGATGTGTTTTCCCCGCGATCAGGTTCCTCTTTTTTTCTTTGACTGAATGCGAAGGAACCCGTTCCTTACAATTCAACCAGCAACTAAATAGTAAGGTTCACACAATACCTTCCTCGGTATTGTGCGAAACAAACATGTACACGGTATTAGCAGATCGATGTACATGCATTCACATTAAAGATGTGACAAGAACAGTTGAGCCTATTCAAAACACTCAAACATTGATTTTACACTTTTCTTCGGAAAAGATTAATCTTTCATTGAGAGTTTGATCCTGGCTCAGGACGAACGTTGGCGGCGTGTCTAAGGCATGCAAGTCGAGGGATCGGATAGGTGCTTGCATCTATTACGGACCGGCAAACGGGTGAGTAACACATTAGTAATCTACCTCTGAGTCAAGCATAGCCCACCGAAAGGTGGATTAATACTTGATGGTCATGGGAGGCCATATGGCATTCCTATGTAAAGATTTATCGCTCAGAGAGGAGCTTATGTCTGATTAGCTAGTTGGTAGGGTAATGGCCTACCAAGGCTTCGATCAGTAGCAGGCGTGAGAGCGTGACCTGCCTCACTGGGACTGAGACACTGCCCAGACTCCTACGGGAGGCTGCAGTCAAGAATATTCCGCAATGGCCGAAAGGCTGACGGAGCGACGCCGCGTGCAGGAAGACGCTTTTCGGAGTGTAAACTGCTTTTATCAGGGAAGAATTCGTGACGGTACCTGATGAATAAGGGGCTGCTAACCTCGTGCCAGCAGCAGCGGTAATACGAGGGCCTCAAACGTTGTCCGGATTTATTGGGCGTAAAGCGTCCGCAGGTGGTGATGTAAGTCAATGGTCAAATCCCCGAGCTCAACTCGAGGACTGCCATCGATACTGCAACACTTGAGGTTGGGAGAGGTAAGCGGAACTATCGGTGTAGTCGTAATAAGCGCTGATATCGATAGGAACACCAAAGGCGAAGGCAGCTTACTAGAACATACCTGACACTCATGGACGAAAGCGTGGGTAGCGAAAGGGATTAGATACCCCTGTAGTCCACGCTGTAAACGATGTCTACTAGGTATTGGGAGTATCGACCCTCTCAGTGCCGTTGAAAAAAGCTAACGCGTTAAGTAGACCGCCTGGGGAGTACGATCGCAAGGTTAAAACTCAAAGGAATAGACGGGGACCCGCACAAGCGGTGGATCATGTGGTTTAATTCGATGATACGCGGCGAACCTTACCTAGGCTTGACATATAGCTGCAAGCCTCTAGAAATAGAGGCCCCTTTCGAAGGTGCTATACAGGTGTTGCATGGTTGCCGTCAGCTCGTGCCGTGAGGTGTACCGTTAAGTCGGGTAACGAGCGCAACCCCTATGCTATGTTAAATGTACATAGCAGACTGCCCGGGTAACCGGGAGGAAGGTGGGGACGACGTCAAATCAGCATGACTCTTACGCCTAGGGCGACACACATGATACAATGGCCGGTACAATGGGTAGCCAAACCGCGAGGTGGAGCAAATCCCACAAAACCGGTCTCAGTTCGGATTGCAGGCTGCAACTCGCCTGCATGAAGTTGGAATCGCTAGTAAACGCGCATCAGCCACGGCGCGTTGAATACGTTCTCGGGTCTTGTACTCACCGCCCGTCATACCACGAAAGCTGGGGGCACCCGAAGGCTCTTTAGGGGGACGAAGGTGAATTCAGTAATCAGGGTAAAGTCGTAACAAGGCATCCGTAGCGGAAGCTGTGGATGGATCACCTCCTTTCTGGAGTTATTCTGTCGAAAGACAGTGACTACTAGTCGATCTTGATGATTTCCATCAAGATTATCCAGTCAAAGTACACTGGAACCATTCTGAACTTGATTCAGGGTGAAACACAACCGAATACCTCAATTGTGTCTTGTCACTTTTGTGATGTGAATTATTATTAGTTGTTTGTTGAATTGTATACGAAAACTCCCGAAAGGGAGTTTTTTTGTTTCCTATAAAGTATCACAGAAAATTATGGGATTATAGTTTTTGTGGTTATCTATGTTCTCACAATAAAGTTGTATATGATATTTTAATCAACTGCTTGACCGTATTTGACTATAGGTGTGGTATTAGCATAGCTACTAGCTATAGTATACTTACTATGTTATTATATAAACAGACTACATATCATGTTAGATATAGTTAAGAACATTAAGAAAAGAACAAGGGGGATCTCAAGAAAAATTGGCCCGATTGGGCAGATGTCAGTCTTAATACATTTATAAAATTGAAACTTGCAGGAATAGAACTCTAACACTAGGTACACTAAAAAAATATTAAAAGCGTTTTGATATAAAGGTCGATAACTTTATATACATAAAACAAATTTTCATATTATTTGAAGGAAGCAAAAGATAGGAGAGTCTGAAAAAAGGTTTTATAACAGTATTAATACAATAATATACATAATATGAAAAAAGGGAATACACTATCAATAGTAATTGCGTTGGTCGTTTTTTTTATGTTCACAGCTTCGCCAAGTACCACATTTGCGGCGAGTGACCCAGGATTGAGTGCTGCTACAACTTTTTCTATTATCGCTCAAACAGCAATTACTGGAACGGGAACTATATCCGGGGATGTCGGGTTAAATAGTACTGGTGCCGGCATTACGGCATTAACTGCTGCTATGGTGGGTGGTACAATATATTCTACCGATGGAATTGCGCCAAGCACGACAAATTTAGCTCCTGCTGTTCAGGCTAATCTTTCAAGTGCGAATGGTAATATATCAGGTCAGGGTTCAACAGCTAGTATTGGTCCTGTTCTTGATGGAGAAACTCGTACGGCTGGTGTTTATGATATCGGAGCCGGACGATTAAACGGTGGTATGCTTACCCTTGATGGTCCTGGTATATATATTTTTAGGGCATCGAGTGATTTGGTATCTTCTGGATCGATTAATTTAATCAATGGTGCAAGAGCTTGTGATGTGTATTGGCAAGTGAATACCTTAGCGACTATTAATGGTAGTTCATTTGTCGGAACAATTATCGCAGGAACCGGTGTTCATTTCGGCACTAATGTTACTTTGGATGGTAGGGCTTTAGCATTGGGTGGCGATGTAACGTTACTTAACAGCACTATTTTGGGGCCGACATGCGCGACTGCTTCCATTCCAGTGGTTGAACCTATTGTTACTTCAACACCACCAGTGGTTGAACCTATTGTTACTTCAACACCACCAGTGGTTGAACCTATTGTTACAGTAGTTCCTAAATTACCAGATACAGGGCTTACTTCTGATAATAGTAGTAACACTCCATGGAATATTATAATTCCATCTAGTCTTTTTGCTATTTTGTTCTTACTCTACTTAGTTCGAAGAAAACAAGTAAATAATTAAAAACCTAATTCACTTATTAGGAGATTAACAACAACAGCCTGTAATATATGAATTTACACAAGAAGAGTTTACATAAGCATGTAATAGTAACAGTACTATTCTTTTCTTTTGTTATCGGTTTCACTTGGTTAAGTAATGTGTTCGCGGTAATACCGCCAGACCGTACCTTTGGTATAACAGATACTTATTCTGTTTATGGTCATGCGGGAATTACAAATGCCAATGCAGGGACTCGTGTCTGGGGAAATGTCGGTGATAATAACGTTGGTCATGCCGGTTTTACAGCCACACAAGTTCCAGACGGAATCATAGACGTGTCAACTGCGAATGGAACTGCTATTGAAAATGATGCTTCCTCAGTGTATGACAGTTTAATGTCAGCTACTCAAGGGGTTCCATCTGATCTTGATTTAGCTGGAACTCATACTGTTGCCAATGGTAATCCTGTCACTCCAGGTGTTTATAATGTCGGAGCAACTACGTTAAACGGCGCTGTTGAACTAAGTGGTGCCGGTGTTTATATTTTCCGAAGTAGTGCTAGTCTAACTATTGCTACTTCTGGGGGGGGAGCTATGACCTTATCCAATGGAGCTACTCCGTGCAATGTGTTTTGGGCAGTTCCCGCCTCCATGACGATTGGAACAGGGTCGCATATTGAAGGAACGATTATCGCAAAAACCGGTCTTATCTCACTTGCAACCGGTGCAAGTTTGGTGGGCCGAGCCATTTCTCTTGTTTCTCAAGTGACATTGGATAACAACCAAATCACCCAACCAACATGTACACCAGTTCCTGGTACCCTTCATGTCATTAAAACGGTAATCAACGACAATGGTGGCACGGCAACTTCTTCTGATTTTACTCTTAATGTTACCGGCACAAATGTTTCTACAAGCTCATTTGCCGGCTCTGCTGCTGGTGTGGATGTTACGTTGGATGCTGGTACTTATGAAGTAACAGAGCCAGCCGTCCCCGCCGGCTATTCACAAACAGGTTCTGGTG